>ENA-ORLU01000851-ORLU01000851.1-human-gut-metagenome-genome-assembly--contig:-NODE-851-length-26071-cov-3.328576_pt1 | contig 26071 bp, 18 predicted proteins | sample MGYA00243009_ERZ508833 | MGnify/ENA primary metagenome ERZ508833 (study PRJEB26277, sample SAMN04329763) | human gut metagenome | biome: human-associated habitat | host: Homo sapiens | place: USA...
TATAAAAACAATTAAATATTTTATTATTTTATTTTTTATAAAATATATCCAAATTAAATTAATTATTATTAATACAAATAAAATTATATTATATTTTTTTATTTTTTTATTTTTTAATTGTTTTTTATTTTCAATTAATTTATTATTTTTTATTTTATTATAATTATCATTTTCAAAATTAATATTTTTATTTATTATATTTTTATTATTATTATTTTCTTGAATTATTTTTTCTTTTATTTTTATTTTTTCATTATTAATTTCATTTTTATTAAAAATATTTTTTATGTCAAAAAATAAATTAATTTTATTTTTATTTTCATTTATTTCTTTTCTTAATTGATTTATTTTTTCTTGATTTTCTTCTTTTAAATTTTGTTCAATTTTTAATTGATTTATTTTTTCTTGATTTTCTTCATATTTTTCTTTAAGAACATTTATTGGTCTTCCTTTTGTTCTTTCTGTTCCAATCTTGTCTAATTGCATTTTGTTTAACTTAGCCATTGCTTCTTTATATGAGATGTTATCCTGCCCAGTTCCCAACAGGTTGGAAATTTTTTGTAACAACATACTTTTTATATCTTTTCCAAATTTTACCTCTTGCTGTAATGATATTGATGTTGCTAAAAACATTTTTGAATCTATTCCTGTTTGCTCTTGGAAAAATTCATTTCCATTTTTTTTATTTATATTAAATTTATTTGATATTTCTTCTCCTTGTTCATTAAATATATTTGGATTTTTTTTATTGAATTCTCTATATATTTCATATTTATTTTTATTATTTAATTCGTATGTTATTTTCCCTGAAAATTCATCACTATCCCATGGTTTATATTTTTCATAATCTGATATTTCTTTTCCATTTTTATTTTTTTGTGTTCCATATAATATATTAAAAATAAAATTTAAAATTGTTGATTTTCCACTTTCGTTTTTTCCATAAATAATATTTAAATTATTATTTATTTTTATTTCTTTATTTTTTATTTTTCCATATGAATTTATTTTTATTTTATTTATTTTCAAAATAAATCCCTCCATATTATTTAATTTAAAATTTCTAGTCCTATTTCTAATGCTTTTTCTATTATTTTTTCGTTATAATTATATTTATTATTTAATAATTCTTTTACAAATAATCCTTTTAAATTATTTTCTCGAATTATTTTTTCTATATTATAATTTATTTTTGTATTATTTTTTATTTTTATTATTTTTTCATCTAAATAATATTTATATATTTCATTAATATTTATTTCAAGATTTCTTTTTCCAATTAATATTATTTCATATAATTTATTTTCTTCTAAATTAATTGAATTTATTTTTTCGATTATTTCTTCTATTGAATTTAATTCTGTACAATCCAATTCTTGTTTTTTAAATTCCAATTCATCCAATTTAATAAATTCTAATTTATTTCCTAATTTAGAAATTTCTCCTGTTACCATTCCATGTTCACCCAATTCATCAAATCCCATTGCTATAGTAGAACCAGGATATATTATTTTTCCATCATTTTTAAAATTATTTTTGTGTATATGTCCTAAAGCAATATAGTCAAATCCTTTTTCTTGTAACATTCTCGTACTCATTGAATTATATTGCATATCTTCTAAATTCGCACCATCTAAAGTTCCATGAATTACTAATATATTTATTTTGTTTTGATCTGATATTTGCAAATCGCTGAAATTCAAATTTGAGCAATAAAAATCATCAAAGCCATATCCATATATGTCTGCTTCTTTTGTTTCTATTTTTTGAAATTCAGGTTTAAATATATGTACATTATTATTCCATAAAAAATTATTATAATATGAATTTTTTAATAATGGATCATGATTTCCTGGTGAAATAAATATTTGTGTATCATTTATTTCTGAAAATAATCTATTTATATATTCAATTGTTGAATTTCTTATATATTGATTTTCGTACAAATCTCCAGCAATAAAAAAATATTTTATATTATTTTCTTTTATATAATTAATTATTTTTCTTAATATAACTCTTTGATCATATCTTCTTTGTTCCCCAATTCCTATTTTGTCTGAAAGCATTTTAAATTGCATATCAAAATGCATATCTGCTATGTGTACAAATTTCATTATATATTTTCCCTTCTTTCGTTAATTTTATGTAGTTATTTTATAATATTTGTATCGTTTTTTCAATAGTTTTTTGAACTTTTGTTTTCTTTTTCGTAAAATAAATCACTAGGAATATTTTCCTAGTGATTATATTATTCTTCATCAATTGGGCCAAATAATTCATCAAATTTAGCTTCTAGCTCTTTTTGCAAATCATATGAGTCTTCTTCGTCTGTTATTATTGGAGCTTTTGCTCTTTCTGAATTTTGGACTGTATTTGTTTCAGTAACCATATCATCTAATGTATCAAAAGAATTTGCTTCAGTATTCTTTTCATGTGTACCTACTTTATTTTCTACATTTTCTTTTTTATCATTATCTACATCTTCATCAAATAAATCATCTAATGAATCAACTTTTAAATTTTGAACCTCTTTTTCTTCTTGTTCTTCTGTCCATGGATTATATGGATTGAATTTTCTCCAATTTCCACGTTGTAATTCACCTATATCATTATGACTTATTTCTGCATTCTTCAAATTATTAAACATATCTTTATGTTTAAAATAATAAAATTTATTAGCTTTTACTGGCTTTATACCTTTTTCAAAAATAATACATAAATCATTATCTAATCTTCTTAATTCATCAGGTGTCATTAATGCTCTTGCCATAATTTGATCTGAATCACTTGTTCCTGTTCTATGGTAACCTTTATCTCTACTTACAGAAATACTTTCTCTTTCTATTGTTTTTTCTCCTAATGCCTTTGAAAAATATTCAACAGTTTTATAAGAGTTACTTCCTAAAAATACATGAGTATCACAGTTACCTATAATTGTTTCATAAGATTTATCATATATTGCCTCTAATTGGTCTAAGTTCTGTAATATTACGCTAAATGAAATTTTTCTACTTCTTGATGTTGATATTTTCTTATCAAAATCTGGTATTTTTCCTATATTTGCAAACTCATCAAGTATAAAATATGCTGGAACTTTTAATCTTCCACCATTATCATCTGCAAAATTATATAATTGTTGTATCATCTGTGAGAAGAAAATTGTAAGCAAAAAGTCATATGCTCCGTGTGTATCTGATGAAATTACATACACAGCTGTCTTTTTATTACCTATATCTTCAAATTTTATTGTATCTGTTGATGTTAACTCTGCAATTTCTTTTGAATCAAATTTTCCCAATTTTGATTGTAATGTACTCAAAATTGAACTATATGTTTTTTCAGGAGCTATTTCTATAGATTTATAGTTCATTCTTGCTGGGTGATCATATGGTAATTTACTTATTAATTCTGTTAATAAGTTACTTCCACCATTTGAATTTGCTGCTCTTACAAGTTCAGCACAACTTGCTAAGTTTTGTTCTTCTTCTGGTCTTGCTGCCATTAAATAATATATCAATGCTTTTAATAACATTTCTGCTGAATCATCCCAAAATGGGTCTGAACCTCCACCATCTGATTTTTGTCCTTTTACTATTGTATTTGCAATTACGTCTACATCTATTTCTGATGATATATGCATTAATGGATTATATCCATCACTATATTGTGGTTTTACTAAATTTAATACTTTTATTTCATAACCATGCTGTTTTAAATATCCTGCTGTTCTATCATAAAGTTCTCCTTTTGGATCTGTAAATATATATGATCCTAACATTTGATAAGCATTTGGAATTGAATATGATGCTGATTTACCAGAACCTGATCCTCCGACAACAAGTACATTTACGTTTCCTCTTTTATCCTCTGGTAAATAATTATTTTCTGCTAAAATTATTCCTTTTTTATTATTTAAAACTGCATATTGTTCACCATTTTTGCTCCAGTCACTTGATCCATGTTCTATATCTGTATATTCATTTTTTGGAGCCGCTTTTATTATACCAATTGTCATTAATATTGCATATAATATTGTAAATAGTCCTTCATTTTTAAAATACTCTCCCCATATTTTTTCATTTGTTATAACACTAATTGTTTTTCCAATATTAGGTATCAATTCTATGATTTTTTCAAATCCAGCACTTATATTTTGTTGAACTTTAATTTCATGTATGCCAATTGTTATTGGCATGATTAATACTATGGATATAAATACCCATAGTATCGCATATATTATAAAATATTTTTTACTTTTATTTATTGCTCCAGAAACTTTGTAATTCATATGTAAATCACCTTCTCTTTTGTTTTATTTTGATAATTCTTCTGTTCTTGTTTGTTTACTATTAGTGTATGCTGGTATAGTTATATAACTTTCTGTTAAAGTTGTTCTTGTTGCAGCACCTTTAGCAATTACTTTTATATCTTCTCTTTCTTTACTTACTCCTGCATAACATAATATTGTTTTGCTCATTCCAGCAGCTTCTCTAGTAGTTTCTGCTATGTGATTTCCCATAGTAAAATATCCTCCTTAATTACTCACCTCTTACTTCAAACGCAAAGTAAGACTTATTTGGTTTTAATTTACACTTTCCCTTTACTTTATTTTCATTTTCATCAAAATAAAGTCTTGGTTTTATTTCTTCTGTAGTTTCAGGATCAATTACACAAATATCTCTTCTTAAATTTGGTGTATAATTAAATTCTTTAAATTCCTGTTCTTCTTCTGAATAAAGCGTATCAAATTTAAAGGCTGATGGACTTTTACCAATTCTTACTTCATCATCAATTAATACTCCTGAATTGATAATAACCTTGTCTCCTGCAAATGATAAAATTGCTAATTGATTTCCTTGTGGTTGTGGATCATCAACATAAAAAGTTTTTCTTCTATTTTCTCCTCTTATTTCTTCTGAGCATTCTAATCTTTCCACCGTATATTTAGGATAGTCCTTTAAAAACTCTTTCTTTGTTTTGTATATTTGATAAATAACTGTATTTACTCCTTTTGGATCTGTTATACTAAAATGTTTTCCTTGTAACATATCCATATTTATTTACCTCTCTTTCTATGTTAATCCACAGTTTTATCTTATGTTTACCGACAACCATACTTTATTATACCTCATATTCATAGTTTTGTCAACAGTTTTAAACTTTTTAGCATTAAATAAAGCTGCTTTCGATATTTTTTTAGATACTCCTTGGATTAAATTTTGATATTTCTTTTAATTTTTTAAACATTTCTTTTTCTTCTGTTGTGATTTTTTCTGGTATCACAATTTCTAGCTTTCCAATTAACTTTCCTCTTTCACCCTTTGTGTTTTTATATCCTTTATTAGGTATTTCTATTATTTCACCAGATTGAGATCCATTTGGTATATATATTTGAGTTTTTGTTCCATCTATTGATTCTACTTTTGCTTTAGTTCCCAATACTGCTTCCCACGGTGTTATTGGAATAATTGTTGATATATTAATTCCATCCAATTTAAATTTTTTTTCATTTTCTATATTTATTTTTATGAACAAATCACCATTTTTACCACCATTTTTACCACTTTTCCCTTGTCCAATTAGTCTTATTCTCTCATTTTCTTGTACACCTTCTGGTAATTTTATTGTAATTGTTTTATCTTTATTTTCTAAATCCTTAAATACAATTGTTTTATTTGCTCCATAAAAACCATCTTCAAGTGATATATTTATTTCTGTTTCAATATCTTCACCTCTTATTGCTAGTTCATTTGGCTTGTCTATGCTTTCAGCTGTATCTCCGCTTCCAAAAAACATTCCAAATATTTCGCCAGCCATTTGTCCTGAAGTTTTTGTATGATTTAATCTACGTCCAACATTATAGTTCCAAGTTCTATCATATTTTCTTTTTGTTGATGGATTTGAAAGAATTCTGTAAGCTTCATTTACATCTTTTATTTTTTCTTCTGCTAATTTGTCACCAACATTTACATCAGGATGGTATTTTTTTGCCTGTTTTCTATATGCTGATTTTATTTGTTCTACTGTAACTTTGTTTGTTTCTAATTCTAATATTTTATAGTAATTCTTAAATTTCATTTGACATCCTCCAATTAAATTTTTCTAAAAAAATTGGTATTCACATTATACCAATTCTTTTAGAAAAAATCTATAGTTTTTGACAAATTTCATAAAATTTCATGCCATTTGAAGCTTTTATTAAAACTACATCTCCTTCTCTTAAAATTTCTTGCAATTTGCCCAAAATTTCTTCATTATTTTGTAGTAAAATACATTGTGTTTTATTATTTTGACTTGCTTTTAAAATAATGTCTTTTGCAAATTCTCCTCTGCATATTAATATATCTATATTATTATTTGCTACTTCTTCACCAACCTTTTCATGTAACTCTTTAGAAAATTCTCCTAATTCTAACATATCTCCTAAAACAGCAATTTTTCTTAAATCCGTACGGCTTGAAAGATATTTTAAACTTGCTTTCATTGATTCATAACTTGCATTATAACTGTCATTTATTAATGTTGTGCCATTTTTTAAAACTCTTATATCCATTCTCTTTTTTGTTAATTCAAACTTTGATATTCCATCTTGAATTTCTTTTGATGATAATCCTAAAACTTTTCCAACCATAAATCCGCATAATGCATTATATATGAAGTGTTCTCCACCAACAGGTACATTTATCTTAACTTTCTCTGCTAAGCTTTTGGCTATAAATTTACTCTTTTCTTCTCCTAATTCAATTTTTTCTGCAATTACATCACTTGAATTGTTTATTCCGTATGTGTGTATTTCAATTTTCTCCTTATTTTTTTCATACCATTTATGTAATAAATCATTATCATTATTTATGATTACTCTTGGAATTTTCATTCCTTCTAGAATTTCAAGTTTTGCTTTTAATATATTCTCTCTTGAACCCAAATTTCCTATATGTGATGTCCCAATATTAGTTATTACAGCTAAAGTTGGTTTTGCTATATTTGTTAATAAACTTATTTCTCCAAAATGATTCATTCCCATTTCTACAACCAATACTTCATGATCTTTTAACTTTAATATTGTTAATGGTAATCCTATATTATTATTGTTATTTCCTTCCGTTTTTAATGTCTTATATTTCTGACTTACTACACTTGCTATTATATCTTTTGTACTTGTTTTTCCTACACTTCCTGTAACAGCAATTACTGGAATATTATATAAACTTCTCTTATATTTTGCAATTTCGTATAATGCTTCTAATGTATCTTCAACTTGTATTATAGTTTTGTCTTTATATTTTTCTTTTTCTTCTTTTGATATTTGTATATTAGAAATTAATACAGCCGTAGCACCTGCATCTAGTGCTTGATTCCAAAAATTACTTCCATCAAATTTTTCTCCTTTTATTCCAATATATATATCACCTTTTTGTATTGTTCTTGTATCTTTTGAAAAGTTTTCAACTTCTAATTCTTCATTTCCAAATAACATTTTTCCTTTTGTAACATTTAATATTTCTTTTATTTTCATTCAACTTTCGTCCTTTCGGTATACTATTGTTTTGACTTATTATATTCTATTTATCTATAAATTGCAACTATAAATAAGCATTTAAAATATCCTAATTTAGATATTTCAAATGCTTATAATCTAAAAACTATTGATTTTCAACAGCTCTATTTGCAATTTCTATAGCTTTTGAAACTATATTACCACATGTCTTTGAGGAAACATTTTCCCAACTTCCTCCATCTTTTTTTACCTGATCATATACACCTAGTTCTTTTGCAATTTCTGTTCGTAAGTTTTCAGATATTAATTTGTTACTTCTTGACATACTAAGCTCTCCTTTCAAATTTAATCTGTTATTTTACGGACCGTTTTTGAAAATATATTTTAAATATTTTCAATTATATTATCTGCAAAAGATATTTTTTTATTAAAACAATTTTTTCAAAATTTAGAATTTTATTCTGTCAATGTTCCATTTTCCGTATTTGTTACTATTAATGTATCTTCTTCTTTTCCTGTCTGAGCATTTATATATTCAATAAATTCTACTTCATTTATTTTTCCTTTAAATTCGTAACATAATACTTCTGTATTAAATTCTGTTGGTATTATTGCTAACTTTTCACTTGACAATTCTGCTTTTGTTGAAATATTTTTTCTTGCCTCGTCTATTGAAATCAAATTACTTGGAATTTCTCTTTCAAAATGACAATTTAAATATCCTGTTGCATCAACACCAACTATTTCACCATCATCTAATGCTATTTTTAATTTAATTAAATCAGGATATGCAACTATATTTCCTTGTTTATATGCATAATTTATAACTATATATCCATCATTTTTCATATAATAAGTTTCTTGCATATTTTCATATTTTTTTGCTTGTAAATATTCTTTTCCTTTTTGAATTGCATCTTGTTCTGTTATATTTTCACCATTTGTTTCTCTATCATAATTCATATAAACAAGATGTCCACCTTTTTTTGAAATTGATATTCCTATTTTTTTATTTTCATTTGTCGTTACTTCAAATCTATATACTGGTATATTTCCATTTTCAACATATCCATTATTTTTTGTTTCTTTTATTTTATCTTTTCCAATAAATTCCTCTGCAATTATTTTTGCTTCATCTTCTGAAATATCATTGCCTATTAAACCTTTCTTTTCTTCACTTGTTATATGTTCAGAAAATGCCCCATCATAGATTAATCCTGAATATTCGTGAAAGTTTTGTTCTACCATATTAAAATTACTTACTTCTGATATATCTGAACCTTCTGCATTCTTTTTTAAATCTTCCCACTTTATAGTTCCATTATTTAATTCTGTAATCATTTCATTTAATGTATTTGATAAATCATTTGCATAATTATATAATTCTTGTATTTTATCCATATCCTCATCTGATAAGTCTTGTCCATCTATACATTTATTTGCCATAGTATAACTGTATTCACTTACTTGATTTAAAAATTTTTCTGTATTTTCAATTTCTTGACTTTCTATTGGAACCATACTTAAATAACATGTTGCTAAATCTGTTTCTCTCCATACTTCCATAAGTGTTTTTGCACCATGTCTCGCTTCTTTTGATATCATAGATTTTGCTAAATAAATTTTCGAATTTTGAATTCTATCTACAACCTCATAAAAAGCTTTATTATTATCATTTTGTACCACATTCGCATATGATGTATTTTTATTATACAAATTTATCCCTAAAATTACTGCAATAACAATAGCAATTATTGCAATAACATTCCACACTTTTTTTGAATTATTCATTTTCATATCTCCTCACTTATTAACTTTTTCTTATTTTTTCATTTTTTTCAAAAAATTATACAATTATTTATTTTTTTGTGCTAAAATATTTCTGAATTTATATGGAAAGGTCTGACTAATGAAAGTAATTATTTTTTACGCAAAATATGGTGGTGGTCATTTATCTGCCGCTCGTTCAATAGAAAATTGTATAAATACATATTATAAAAATGTTAATGTTGAATTAATAGATTTTATGGAATATGCAAATAAAGAATTTAATAAAATAACAACAAAAGCTTATGCTGAAATGGCAAAAAAAATTCCGAAGGCTTATGGAAGCATATATTGGAAATCTGAAAAAGGTCCTCTTGCTCACATAAGTACAACTTCAAATAAATTATTATCTATAAAAATAAATAAATTATTACAAGAAAAATCACCAGATTTAATTATCTGTACACACCCTTTTGCAAGCCAAATGTGTGGTTATTTAACAAAACATCATAAATTAAATACAAAAATAGCAACAATTTTAACAGATTTTGCATCACATGATCAATGGCTTGTTTATAATGAATATATTAATTATTTATTTGTATCTAATACAGAAATGAAGGAAACATTGATGAGTAAAAATATTCCAGCAGATAAAATATTTGTTACTGGAATTCCTATCTCAGAAAGATTTTTAAATAAATATGATAAAAAATCTTTATTTATAGATTTTAACTTAAATCCAAATAAAAAAGTAGTATTATTTTTTGGTGGAGGAGAATTTGGACTTGGAAAGAATTATACTTTAAAAGTTTTTGAGACATTTGTAAAAGATTCTGCAGATATTCAAATCATTGCAATTTCAGGAAAAAATAAAAAAATGAAAGAAGCTTTTGAAAATATTGTTATAGAAAATCACAAAGAATCAAATGTACAAATATTTGAATATACAAATAAAGTACCCGAATTTATGAGTATTTCAAACTTAGTTGTAACAAAACCTGGTGGACTTACTGCCTCTGAAAGCCTTGCTTAAGGATTACCAATTGTTGTTATAAATCCTATTCCAGGTCAAGAAGAAGAAAATGCCGAATATTTAGTTAATCATAATGCTGCAATTTGGTTAAAAAAAGATAATAATGTAGAAGAAATTATTAATAATTTATTATCTGATTCTTCAAAATTAGAAGAAATGAGTAATAATGCAAAATCAATTTCAAAACCAAATTCAACAAATGATATATGTAAAATATTATTAAATAATTAAAAAAACACTTCATTTTTTGAAGTGTCTTTTTTATAATTCTCTTCTTCCCTCTAATGCTTTTGTAAGTGTTATTTCATCAGTATATTCCAAATCTCCTCCAACAGGAATTCCATGAGCAATTCTTGTTACTTTTACCCCTAATGGTTTTATTAATTTTGATAAATACATAGCTGTTGCTTCACCTTCAACCCTAGGATTTGTTGCCAATATAACTTCTTTTACTTGACCATCCATAAGCCTAGCTAATAATTCTTTTATTTTTATATCATCTGGTCCTATTCCATTCATTGGAGATATTGAACCATGTAAAACATGATATACTCCTCTAAATTCATGTGTTCTTTCCATTGCCACAATATCCCTCACATCTTCTACTACACATATCTGTGATTGGTCTCTTTTGGGATTTCCACATATTGGACATGGATCTGTGTCTGAAATATTCCAACATTTACTACAATATTTTAAATTCTTCTTTGCATTTACAATTGCATTCACAAATTCATCAGTTTCTTCTTGTGATGCATTTAATATATAAAATGCTAATCTAGCTGCTGTTTTATTACCTATACTAGGTAATTTTTCAAAGCTTTCTATTAATTTTTCTATTGATGGTGAATACATTGACATTTTCTTTTCCTCCTAGACAATTATAGCAGAGACAATGCTCTGCTTATATTATTACATTATTCCTGGTATATTAAATTTTCCCATTGATGCTGCTTGTGCATCATCAACTTGTTTAAATGCTTGATTAATACATGTAACAATTAAATCTTGTAGCATTTCTACATCTTCTGGATCGACTACTTCTTTTTGCAATTTTAAATCTAATATTTGCTTTTGACCATTTACTTTTACTGAAACTGCATTTCCCCCAGCTGATGCTTCAAATTCTTTTTCAGCTAATTCTTGTTGATTTTTTTCTAAATCTGCTTGCATTTTTTTTGCTTCTTTCATTAAACTATTGATGTTCATTCCACCAAATCCTCCCATACCTCCTGGGAATCCTCCTCTTTTTGACATTTTCTATTCCTCCTAATTTTAAATTTATTCTACTACATCAAATGGAATATCAAAACCATTTGCAAAGTTAGATATTTCTTGTTCTTCACTTGCTTCTTGTACCTGTGGTTTAGTATCTATAAATTTTATATTCATTTCTTTTCCACATGCAACAGAAACTTGTTTTATTAATTCTTGTTTATTCTCAGGCTTTTCCAAAACTGCCTTTCCGAAAGGAGTTATGCCTCCTGGAAATTGAATTCCTATAGTCATATCATTTACTTCTACGGCATTAGTATTTATTAAATTTGTATATAATACTATTTTTCCATTTTGCTTTAGGTTATTTACTATATCTTTCCAATATTGTGCTGGCTTACTATTTTTTCCAATCCCAGCAATAGCATCAGTAGTAGATTTCGCTTGATTTTGTGTTTGATTAGTTGTTCTATTTGTCTGAGGTGTTCTAGCCCTAGGAACTCCACCCCCAGATCTTAAATAATTTTCTATTTTATCTAATCTTGCATAAATATCACCATTTCCTCCACTGCCTCCACCAACTGGAGCATTAGATATTTCCTTATCACATAATTTGATAATTCCAGCTTCAAAAACAATTTGCCTTTGTGTTGACTGTTTCATATTATTTTCAAGTTCTGATAATTCTGATATTAGCCTTATTGCTCTTTCTTTGGTAACTTTTTCTGATAATTCCTGTAATCTTGCAAAATCTTCGTCATTATAAATAGTTAATTTTTGATTTGTTTTTACCATCAAAATATCTTTTACATATTTTATAATTTCCCAAAGTAAATTATTTAAGTCTTTTCCTTCATTTAAAACTTTGGTTATTGTTTCCATTGCTTCATCTATATTATATTCGATTATTGCTTGTGTAATGCAATGAATATATTGTAATTTTGGTATTCCTACAAGTTCTTTTATTTTATTTTCATCTATATTATTTTCACCATCTTGAATACATCTTTCTAATATTGATAAAGCATCTCTCATTGCTCCTTCAGATAGTGCAGCAATAATATTTAATGCTTGTGTTGTTGCATTTACATTGCTCTCTTTACATACGAGTTCTAATCTTTTTATTATATCTTCATCTGGAATTCTTTTAAAGTCAAATCTTTGGCATCTTGATAAAATTGTTGCTGGTAATTTTTGTGGTTCTGTTGTTGCCAAAATAAATTTTACATGTTCTGGTGGTTCTTCTAATGTTTTTAATAATGCATTAAATGCACCTTGTGATAACATGTGAACCTCATCAATTATATAAACTCTGTATTTTGCTTTTGTTGGTAAAAAATTAACTTCTTCTCTTATTGAACGTATATCTTCAACACTGTTATTTGAAGCAGCATCCATTTCTACTATGTCTGTTAATGAGCCATCTAGCGCTGCTTTACATATTTCACATTCATTGCATGGCTCTCCATCCTGCGGATTTAAACAGTTTACAGCTCTAGCTAATACTTTTGCTGATGTTGTTTTTCCTGTTCCTCTAACACCATTAAATAAATATGCATGCCCTACTCTATTTGCAATTATTTGATTTCTTAAAGTTCTTGTTATATGTTCCTGACCTACCATTTCTGAAAATGTTTGTGGTCTAAACTTTCTATAAAGAGCTGTGTACCCCATATTTTCACATCCTTTATATAAAAAATGATATGAATTCTAATCTCTCTATGGAAAACAACGCCCACATAAAAGTATCTACTTATTGCTGCTTCCTTCCGGACCTGACAAGGTTCATAGGCTTTTATTGAGTTTGCTTTCCATACAGAGGTTAGCTCTCATACCCTCCATATTATACAATGCAATTTTTGTTTTTTCAAGTAATTTATTAAAGTTTTTTAATTTTCTATTCTTTTAAAAATAAGATTATTAAATTCAGTTAATTCTATTCCAGCTACTCCTTTTTCTATAACCTCTTTGGCTGGAATATCAATTTGTATATTAGTTTGATATTTTCTGTTTGTTGTTAATGTTATTATAAAATCAAATGAAATAGTTGTTTTTATATTTTCTTCTTTTATATCTGTTAATTGTAATAATTTTCCATAATCAACTTCTTCATTTTCATTAGAAATATAATTTGATAAATTATTAATTGCATATCTAAATGCGATTATTCCACCTTGATTAGAAATTTTTTGTTGCTTAATATTTGATTCCATTTCACCTGTATATACTATTTCTTCTGTTTCATTTTCATTTGTATTTTTAAACATTACTTTTTCATCTTCAACTGGTTTATATATTTTTGCTTCTCCAATTGAATCTGTTTTATTAATTTTTATATTATTTATAGTTACATCTTTTATTATTTCAGTTTTATTATATCTTGAATTTTTTTCTAAATATATATATATATCATTATTTTCTGAAACATTAAAATTCCATTTTTCTTGATGTCCTTCACTTTCTATTCCATTTACACTTTGAGCTATAGCTATTTTAGTTATTTCAAATGGTATATTAGTCTCTCCTTGAACTTCATATTTTAATATATATATTCCTATACCACATAATATTGCAAATATTATTACTATAAAAATAATTCTATTAATTATCTTTTGAGTTGATTTTTTATACATTTTTATTTTTTCTTAACTCCTTAAAAAATTGTTTCAATATATTTTCACATTCAGTTTGCATTATATTTTTTTCATATTCTACTTTGTGATTAAATGTAAAATCTTCAAATAAATTTAGCACTGATCCAACTGCTCCTGTTTTATTATCTGATGTTCCATAATATACTTTTTTTATTCGTGAATTAATTATTGCTCCAGCACACATAGAACATGGTTCTAATGTTACATACATTTCACAGTCTAATAATCTCCATGCTTTTAGTTTTTGGCTTGCTTTTTGTATTGCTATTATTTCTGCATGTTTTGTTGTGTCTGTTTTTGTTTCTTTTTGGTTATATCCTCTTGCTATTATTTTTCCATCTTTTACTATTACTGCTCCTACTGGTACTTCTAATTTGTTATATGCTTTCTGTGCTTCTTTTAAAGCTTCTTTCATGAATTTTTCTTCCATTTATACCTCTCAACTTACAATACCATTATTCTTTAATATTTTATATAAAAATTTATATGTGAGTATTTAGACAGCAACTTTATAATTTATAATTATTAAAAAATATACCAATATTAAATTAACCACCAAAATTATAATTGGAAAAAGCACATCTGTTTTTTTATTATATATTTTTTTGTTATACATCTTTCGTATGTATATTATTGTTATACATACATTTATTATTAGGAACGGAATCATTCTATACATTGAACTTTTAAATATTTCAATTTCAGGAGACAATCTTTCTTCTAAAGGAGGATATGTTGGCATATCATTTAACCATATTGCAGTATTACCATATATTAAAAATTTCATACTGATATTAAATATTATAAGGATTATCCCTGTTAAACAATTATATTTTATTTTATCTTTTTTCATCTTTATCTTTTCCTTAAATTTTTATTGGTGTTCCTAGGCGGACTCGGCAAGCCGCGTCGGGAAAATGGTCTACCAGACCATTTTCTGTTCCTCCTTTTCGAGTCCATTCTAGAAAAATATATTTATTGGTGTTCCTAGGCGGACTCGAACCACCATCGGTCGCTTAGGAGGCGACTGCTCTATCCTGCTGAGCTATAAGAACATTTCTTTTACATTATACTTCATTGCTTTTATTTTGTAAACCTTTTTTTGTCTCTTTATTGATTAATTGTAAAAAATGATTTATAATATTTAAGATTTATAAATTGTTCGGAGGTTTTATATGCAACATATTTTAAGTAAGATGAGAAAAGCTATAGAAGACTATAATATGATAAATGAAGGAGATAAAATTGCTGTTTGTTTATCAGGTGGAAAAGATTCAATTACAATGCTAAATGGTTTAAAGGCTTTACAAAGATTCTATCCTAAACATTTTGATTTAATTGCTATCACAGTTAATCCAGGATTTGAAAACTTTAATAAAGATATTCTTCAAAAAAATTGTGATGAAATTGGTGTTCCTCTTTTTATTGAAGATACTCAAATTAAAGAAATTGTTTTTGATGTTAGAAAAGAAAAAAATCCTTGCTCTTTATGTGCTAATTTGCGTAGGGGCATAATCAATTCAGTTGCCAAAAGAGAGGGATGTAACAAAATTGCTTTAGGTCACAATCTAGATGATGTAATTGAGACTTTTATAATGAATTTAAAATATGCTGGAAATATTTCAACATTTTCACCAAAAAGTTATATGGACAGAAGTGGTATTACAATGATTAGACCTTTGATTTTATTAACTGAAAAAGATACAAATCACTTTGTAAAAAAATACAACAAACAAGTTATGCCTAAAGTTTGTCCAATGGATGAAAATACAAAAAGAGAAGATATAAAAGCTGAAATTTTTGCTTGGCAAAAAGAAATTCCTACAATTAAGGCTAATTTATTTGGTGCTATTTCTAGAAATATTGATGGTTGGAAAATGGATATAAAAAATGAGTGAAATTGATCACTCATTCTTTATTTTAGAAATAAATTATATTTTATTTTTTTCTCATAAAATATTTTCCAACCAATTATTATAGCGATTATTAATATGATTCCACAAATAGTTATTATATAATTTGGCATTGCCCATCCTGTAAATGGAAGAAAAGTTGGTTTTTCTTCTTTTTTCTCTCCATTATCTTTTGGATTTTCAATATTATTATTTTTGTCATCTACTTTCGGCTTATCACTTGGTCTATCTGTTATATCGTTTTTAGAGTCATCTTTTGGTTTATCACTTGGATCCTCTAATGTATCATTTTTTGAATCATCCTTTGATTCATCATTTGGTTTATTGTTTGGTTTGTCTGGTGTATCGTCTTTAGGTTCATTTATTTCTGGATCCTTTTTATCAATTTTTTTATTAAAAACTTCAATAATTTTTTCGATATTTATAATTTTTCCATCTTTTTCCTCATAGCTTTCATTATTTATTGAAAATTTTATTTCTTCATCTTTTTTCTCATACCCATCTAATGTCTCAATTTCTCTAATAATATAATCTCCATAAGGAAGATTAATTATAGAAATCTTTCCATTTTCATTTGTTTCTAAATTTTCCTCTCCTTTCTCATTATCTATAAAATATTCATTTTCATCATTTTTCAATAATTTTATAGCATTTCCATTTGAATCTAATAATCTAAATTTTACATTTTTTAATGGTTCTCCTGTTTCCTCATCTAATTTCAAAATAGTAGCTTTGGCTTGCTCTCTCGGTGAATTTGTAAATACAATTTCAGCATTTTTTTCTTTATCATATCTTAATGTTACAACATTTCCATTTGTATGAATTCCATCTATACATATATCTGAAAGATACATTGATTTTGTTTGCTTTTCTTTTATAATATATGTCTTTCCATTTTTTAAATCTCCATACTCTTTTTCATCATCAAAATATTTTAATTCTAACTCTATTGATTTTCCCGCTTCGATATCTACGGATTTAACCAAATCTTTTCCATCATAAATTTCAAATTCATATGTTCCGGAACTATTATCTGATGTCTGTTTACTCAATTTTATTTTTGAAGAAATTTTTACTCCTACTTTTGGTGGCTCTGCTGTTAATTGAGATTCACCAACATAATATCTATATCCAAATGAATTCCATGCAATTTGTGTTGGTTGAGCATTTTCTGATAGTTTTCCATCAAATTTTACTGTTAAATTATAATTTTTTGGTAAAACTGCTCCATTTATAAATATTATTCTAAATGATCTTGTTGTTTCTTTTGGTATATCATACCATTTTTGATTTTCTACACCATCCCAATCATTATTTGTATATTGAATTTCATCAGTATATTCTATTTTATAATTATCAAAAGATGTCTCTATTAAATTACCATTTTCATCTTTCATTATTAATTCAAAGTTTGGATTTTCTGATAATTTTATATCAAATTCTGAATTTCTACTTTCATTTAAATTGACAGTACCCGAATCGCCTACAAATGGTAGCTTATCAATTATAACTAATTTTTCAAAATTTTTTTCTGATTTATTTGAAACATTTAGACTATATCTTACAAAATTCTTTTTTGAATTTATTGATATATAATTGTAATTTCCATTTTTATAATCATCTTCTTTTCCATAATAACTATATCCGTAATTTGAATCATTACCTTTTTCTTGTATTCTTTGGTATGATGCAGATATATGTTTATCTGTACCGAATTGATATTCTAGATTTTTTACATTTATTTGAACTGGATTGCAATAACTATCTGCTTTTATTTCAAATTCAATTTTATCTTCAATTGGTGTATATCCACTTGGTGCTATAATTTCTTTTAAGTAATATTTTCCAATTGGTAAATTTGATATATTTATCTTTCCATTTAATGTAGTAAGTCTTGTATGTGTATTTTCACTATTATCTTCAGATAAATAATATTCTCTTGCTGTATTTTCTTCATTTTCATTATAAACTAATTTCATTTCTTCATCTTGTTCATTATATAATTTAAATACAACAGCATTGCTTTCTATTAATTCTCCATCTAAATTTGTTTTTTGTATACTTACATTTCCTCTGTCTTTTCCATTTTGAACTGTATATTGATATTCTTTATTTTCTGCAATATTCATTATTGTTTCTTCGCTACTTGCTACATATCCTTCTGGTGCTTCTATTTCTTTTAATGTATAATTTTTTCCGACTGTTATTCCTTTTAATCTGATTTTTCCATTATAAGTTTCAATAATTGTTGTAGCATTTTCATTTGTATCATTTGTTATTTTATAAACAGAATAATCTTCTGTATTATCCTTTTTTTCAAAATAAACTTTATTTCCGTTTTCGTCATATACTTCAAATTTTGCACCATCTTCTGTTATTAAATTATTTTCATAATCTATTTTGCTAATTATTATATTGTTATTACTGATTGAATTATTCTTGTAATTAAGTATATAATTTGGACTGGTTTTATAAATATATATTGAATTTTCTTTAGTACTTATTTCATATCCTTCTGGAGCTTCTATTTCACTTATATAATATCTTTGTTCTAAATCAAGTCCTGAAATATTTATTTTTCCTTTATAAGTAGATAATTCCTCTACTTTTTCTTCATCTGAATCTTCTTCTGTTGCCATCCTATAATGACTTCCTTCATCATCTTGAATATTTAAATCAATAAATTTATAATCTTCCCTCTTATTCCAACTTATATACTTTTGTACTTTAAACTTAGCTTTTCCTTCAGTTATTAATTCATTTGTAACTGAATCTATTTTATTTATTTCAAGAGTCCCTTTTTCATTTATAATATTATCTCTTACTTCTACATTTATTATATTATTATTATCTACATCTTCATTTGTAATAGAAAATTCAATTAGCTCAGGATTTATTTCATAATTATTTGGTGCTTGTACTTCTTGTACATAATATGTACCAACTGGTAATTTATAAATAGTTAAACTATTTCCTGTTATAATTTCTTCTACCGTATTTTCATCATTCTGTTCAGCATATTCATATTCATTATTTCCCCAAGAATATTTTTTCTTAAAATTAATTTCATTTTTATTTTCATCAAGAATTCTATATGTTACATTCGTATTATTAAATGAAATATATTTACCTTCGCTATCTCTTTTATTAATTTTTACTGTTGTATCTGTATATTTTTGAACTTTTACTACTACTGGAGAGATATCCTCTGTTATTGTCGTAGTTTCATCCAAATTTGATATTAAATCATATTTATATCCCATTATATTTCCATATTCCAGTGCTTTTTTATCTTCTCTAGTATTGGCTGTATATTTTATGAATAACATATCTCCATTTTCTAATTGTACATTTTCATTGAATTTTACTCTAAAAGCTCTCATATCTTTTGTATATTCATCTTGCCATATATTTTCATCTTGTGCTTCATTAAAATTAACATTATATTTTGTATCATTTACCCCTTGTGTATATTCTAACCTGTTTGTTGTTCTAAGCGAATTTAATGTGTATTTTATATTATAATTATCTCTAATAATTTCTTCTTTATTTCCATTTGTTTTTAAAATATATACTGACAAACTATCAGGATTTAATACATATCCACCTCCAACATCTGTATCATTTTCTTTATCACCATTTATACCTGGTAAAAGATCATAGATTTCTATATTTTTTATCTTACCTCTTGTGTATTTTTCATCCTGATACAAATGTGATTCTAATTTTAATGTAAAATCTAATTCATTTTCTTTATTTATCCTTATATTATATTTCTCTTCTTTTTTAGAATTTACCTCTCTTAAAGTTCCTTTATCTATATATTTTACAGCATCAATTTTATTATTTGAAATCCAATCATCACTTTTTATGCCAGAATACCCATTAATATTTGAATCTACTTGTGGTATTTTAAATTCCCATTCTTCTTCTTTTTCATCTTGATCAATCTTCATTATTGTTGTATCATAAAAATCTCCTATTGTTTTTTCTTGCATTTCTGTTGCAAAATATATTTCTACTCTATAACCTGGATTTATTTTATTATATTGCAAGTTATAATTTATTTCATATACATTTCTTTCTTTATCTCCTTCATTTTTAACAGTTGTCGCATTGGCATTCATTCCTCCTCCAATACCTAATGTTTGTCCATTCATGTCAAAATATTTAAATCCTACCATTTTTAATTCAAATGGTTTATCTATAATTTCGTATATAGTAGATGGTGATATTCCACATTCTCCATCATTTGTTATAGTTACTTTCCAAATAACACTATCATAATTATTATCTAAATTATGTACCCCATCATTAAAATTTATATAATCTCCATATATTTTAGTATTAAAAATACTTTCATCAAATGTTGAATTCCCATTTTCTTTGTTATTTTTATCATATGCAAAAATTGCTTGTTTTTTTATCTGTGCTGATTTTATTATGCTTGGTTCAATTTTTACTGCAGACCATACTGAATTTTCATCATTATCATAAAAGTCTTCTTCTATATCTTTATCATAATCATATGAAGTCTCTGAATCATAACATTTTCCATCATTTAAATTTGTGGCTCCGTTTGATGTATATTTTCCCCAATATCCAACAATTTCATATGAATCAGATTTTATAACTCTTTCATAGTCATCAATAACCCATTTAACATAATTAACGCCATTAATTGACGAATCCGTATAATCATCCTCTGAATAGTAAGAGTTTGATTGACAGCTATATATGATATAACAACCTTGCCCTGGTTTTAGTATTCCCTCCGCTTCAATTTCAAATTCTCCATATTCATTTGACCAACAATCCCACTCAATATCATCATTTTCATTTAAATAATTATTGGCTTGGTATCTATTGTAATTACTTTTATATGGTGATAATCCTCTAAAATCATTTACAAATAATGTATCATAATTATAAGTGTTTTCATAAAAGTTCGTATATGTCGTTGGCGAAGATATTATCGTTATTGGTCCATTACTATTATACGTATTATACTTAAGTGTATTAAATCCAAGAAAACGAAATCCTTTTGGCACTTTTAATTTTATTGTTGTATCTTCCATATCTAATTCATTTATAGAATCATTAATAAAATAAGAATAATATGTTATAATTTCATTATCACTTAATGAAAATTTAGACAAATCTGTATTGTACATATCTATTGTTGCATTTCCATTCATCATATCCTGATAAGTATTCCTTGCTAATACTCCTGTTTGAACATAATATCTTGTCTCTACTTTATGATATACTATTGCATTTATTTCAGGGTTACTCCACACATATATATAATTATATGGAATCTCATAATTTGGCCTATTATCTGGATTATTATAATATCCTGAATTATATCTTACTGCATCTAAAAATGCATCATAACTATAATTATATTCTTCTCCATTTTGCACAGCTTTTGGCACAACTAAGATATATGTTTGTTTTAACTCACTATTTGCAGGAATTTCAACTTCACAATATATTGAAGCTCCTGTTGGTCCTCTACTCTCTATACTATTGCTGTTAGATGCAAAACCATTATATTGATTTGTCATGTACTTATAATTTTCTACATAATAATATGAGTTCGTAGTATATCCAACCATTCCAAATTTCATTGTATTTCCTACAAAAGAATTTCCATAATAAGAAAAACTATTTAAATTATATGCTGAATTACATATCGGAGAAATATCCATAAGACCTACTATTTTACTTTCAGATGTATTATTAGTTAATGTTACAGTATATTCAATAATATCTCCATCACTAATTAAATTCAATTCATCTCCCTCTGTAATTTTTTTAGAACTATTATAATTTAAGTAATTAGCATATCTTGAAGTTATTTCCTTTTCCAAAGAAATATCATCTATTTCCACCATTATAGAAGCTGAAGAAGTTAAATCTCCCAATTTAACTGTATTGGTAATTGTTTTTGCCTTTTTTGTATCAACTATACAATTCAATAATAATTCTATAGTCTCTTCTCCACCAATTTCAATCTCTTTTGAAATTATATATGGTGCGTTCTCAGAAACTGAATATCCATTTTTTTTCAATTCATCTATACATGTATCTGTTAATGTTACTTCTACTGGTAAATTATCAGTAAAAGTTTTTGTTACAGCAAATCTACTATTATTTTTCATTGTTATTGTGTAAATAATATCTTTATTCTTTGAATTTACTTTTGTTTTGTTAACTTTTTTACTAATAGAAAGTTCTTCTTTATCTTCAGCAATAGTAATATCTTTTTCTGCATTAAGGACAATCTCACTTGTAGTCTTATTTGCAGGATACATTGTTGCTTCTATAATATTTGAAATTTTATCATTTCCATTTGATACATATCCTTGAGCTATATTTAATTTATCGGAATATAATGTTGTTGTAATATCAGAAAACGGATTAAAATTGCCATTTACTTTGTTATCTTCCAAATTAGGGTTAAATACTACCAATTCAAATGTAATAGCATTATTTTCTGCATTTAAATCTAAAATATTATATCTGCCAATATAACTTTCTGGCATATTAATACTAAATAATAACTCATCATTAGAATAAATATTATTTCCATTATATGTAATATTATCTGGTAAAGAAATACAATCTGGCAATGTTAATGTATCTTTTACTTTTACAGAATAAGTATATATACATCCAACATCTGAACTAAAATTTTCAGCTGAAAAATTATAATCTATATTTTTAGATAATTTATTTTCAGTATTAATTTTTACAGAATCTATATTAGCTCCTTTTATTAAATTACTCCAATTAAATTGTGCAACCCATTTAACACTCAATTCTTCATCTATTTTATTATTACTAGATTGTCCTCTTTCATCAACTCTTTCCGGTTTTAAAACAATTGTTTCTTCTTCATTACACATACCATTTGGTACAAGCATTTGTAATTCAATCTGCGTAGTAGTTCCTGGTGATAAACTATAATCCAAATAATAATCTGATATTTTTCCATTTTCATCTAATTCTTTTTTCAATTCCACTGTTACTGTTTCTTGATGTTCACCATTAGATTGAAATATCATTTTATTATCAATCATTCCAAGAATTTGTCCATTTGTATTTGGATTACCATTTTCATCTGTTATATGAACTTTTATGTGAGCATTTTCCTTAGCATTTGGGGTAGAGTATGAATTCTTTATAGTTATTTTATGTTCCTCACCTGCTTTTACAATTTCTTTTTCACTCTTTAGCCTTATTAAAACTTCATAATTAACAATTTCATCACCGATCTCACTAGCAATAGACATTACATTCGTCGTAGTAAGTAATAAAATTATTAACATAATCGTTACAAAAGTTTTTTTCAAACATCCCTTCATAATAATCACCTCAAAGTTATTTTATTTCTATTTTACTATATATAATATAGATATTACTGTCAAGATACCGATTTTCTCATGTTTAGCTTTCTCTTTAGGGATATTCATTTTATAGATTTTTTTACATTTATATTACATTTTTATAATAAAAAATTCTTATCAATGTCAGAACACATCTGATATTAATAAGAATTCTTAATAAATTATTTTACTAATTTTACCATTGCATCTTTTAATTCTTCTAAGTCTTTTTCTGCAGATTCCATACTATCTGCTTTTACACCCATATACAATTTTATTTTTGGTTCTGTTCCAGAAGGTCTTACACAACACCAAGCATTATTTTCTAATTCATAATATAAAACATTTGATTTTGGTAATCCTGTTTTTCTTTGTTCTCCTGTCACTAAGTTTTTAATTTCATCAAGTTCAACATCTTTAAATTCAATTACTTTATATTTTCCTATCTTTTCTGGTAAATTATTTCTCATATTTGTCATCATAGACTTTATTTTTTCAGCTCCATCAGCACCTTCTAATACTATTGAAACTTGATCTTCTTTATAGAATCCATATTTTTTATAAATTTTCATCATTTGATCCCATAAAGTCATTCCTTTTGATTTATAGTATGCAGCAGCCTCGCACAATGACATTACTGCAGAAATACCATCTTTATCTCTTGCATAATCTCCAATTAAGCATCCATAACTTTCTTCAAATCCAAATACATAAGTTTTATCTTTATTCTCTTCTGCTTTTTTTATAACTGCTCCTATATTTTTAAATCCTGTTAAAACTTCAATACACTCTAATCCGTAGTTTTTTGCAATTGCTTTAGCTAGTTCAGATGATACAATTGTAGTTATAAACATTCCATCTGCTGGTAATAATCCTTTTTCTTTCATTTGAGAAATTCTATATTCTGCAATCAATAATGCTGACATATTTCCTGTATATGTCATATATTCTCCTGTTTTTGTATCTTTTGCATATATTCCAAGTCTATCTGCATCAGGATCATTTGCAAGAACAACATCAGCATCTACTTTTTTTGCTAACTCTAATGCTAATTTAAATGCTTTTTTGTCTTCAGGGTTAGGGTAATCTACTGTTGGGAAATTTCCATCTGGTTTTTCTTGTTCTGGAACTACATATACATTTTCAAATCCTAATTCTTTTAATAATCTTGATGTTACTGTATTTCCAGTTCCATGTAATGGTGTATAAACTATTTTTAATTTTTTTCCTTCTTCTCTTACAATTTCAGGATTTAATACTAAACTTTTTAAAGTATTTATATATTTATCATCCATTTCTGTTCCAACAACATTAAATAATCCTTTATTTACCGCTTCTTCTTTGCTTATATTTTTTATTTCTTTAAAATCTGAAATAGCTCTTACTTTTGCTATTATATCTTTATCTCTTGGTGCAACAATTTGTGAACCATCATCCCAGTAAACCTTATATCCGTTATATTTTGGAGGATTGTGACTAGCTGTTATCATTATTCCTGCTGTACATCCTAATTGTCTTACGGCAAATGATAATTCTGGAACTGGTCTTAATTTTTCAAATAAATATGTTTTTATTCCATTTGCATTTAAAATTAAAGCTGTTTGTAAACTAAATTCATCTGACATTCTTCTTGAGTCATAACTAATTGCAACACCTTTATCTTGTGTTCCTTGTTCTAATATATAATTTGCAAGTCCTTGTGTTGCTTTTCCTACTGTATATTTATTCATTCTATTTGTTCCAGCTCCTATCACACCTCTTAGTCCAGCTGTTCCAAATTCTAGTTCTTTATAAAATCTGTCTTCAATTTCTTTTTCGTCATCTTTTATTGCTATTAATTCTTTTTTAGTTTCTTCATCAAATTCTGGGCTTTCACACCATTTTTTGTATTCTTCTAAATAATTCATTTGAATCCCTCCTTATATTATTGCATAATATCATAAATGCTTGTATATGTAAATACTTTAACATTTTTAACATTATTTAAAAAGCACACTTTTTGTATTTTTCATACTTTTAGTGTGCTTTATTTTTTAGATCATTTTTATCTATTATAAATTATAAAATTTCTTATACAATTCTCTTGCTGTTTTTGGGCAGTCTACACCTGCTGTATCAGCATTTTTAACTGGTGCAAATTCTTCTTCTCTTTTTACTCTTAGAACTGCCATTTCATCAACTTCTCCAAATGCATCAAATAAAAATGCTTCAAATTTATATGCATTAGGTGAATCTGGTTCTACCAAGTTTCCATCTTTGTCAATATATTTAGCTTTTTTAAAAGCAACATGATATGGTAATGGATTTGCACCCATTCTTTCAACTGCATCTACACTAAATAAATTGCACAATATATGTGATTCCCCATATAATAATTCACCTTCTTTATCTCTTGCTTCTGCCATATCCTCTGTAATTTCTGTATATTCTATTACATTTGGTTTTCCATTTCTTTTACAAAATACACCAACTTTTTCTTGTGGATTAGCTTTTACAACAGATTTACAAGCAACTGTTACTTGTTGGTCAATTGCAACTCCCATAAGCACTGGGTCTACCATTTTAACAAGACAATTGTCTACACCACCTATGAA
>ENA-ORLU01000854-ORLU01000854.1-human-gut-metagenome-genome-assembly--contig:-NODE-854-length-26009-cov-5.145534_pt1 | contig 26009 bp, 25 predicted proteins | sample MGYA00243009_ERZ508833 | MGnify/ENA primary metagenome ERZ508833 (study PRJEB26277, sample SAMN04329763) | human gut metagenome | biome: human-associated habitat | host: Homo sapiens | place: USA...
CTGAACGAGCGCTGGCCCCCCGGCATCTACACCGCCGAGGCCTCCACCAACTTCCTCAAGGTGACCGCCCCCACCCGCTACGACGGCATCGGTTTCGATTACAAGTGGGACATGGGCTGGATGCACGATACGCTGGATTATTTTGCCACGCCCTTTGGTGAGCGGCCCGATGCCTACCACAAGCTGACCTTCAGTATGCAGTATTTCTACAACGAGCTGTACCTGCTGGCACTCAGCCACGACGAGGTGGTGCACGGCAAAAAGACCATCATTGATAAGCTGTGGGGCACTTACGAGGAAAAATGTGCCCAGCTGCGCACCCTTTACTTCTACATGTACACCCACCCGGGCAAAAAGCTGAACTTTATGGGCAATGAGCTGGGGCATTTCCGGGAGTGGGATGAGAAAAAGGAGCTGGACTGGGGCCTGATGAAGTATCCCTTCCACGACAGCTTCCAGAAATATTTTGCCGAGCTGGGCCGCCTGTATGCCACCGAGCCCGCCCTCTACGATGGCGAATACAACCCGAACTGCTTTGAGTGGATCGCCTGCGAGAGCCGGGACGAAGGCGTGTACGCCTGGCTGCGGAAGGGCGCGGGCCAGACCATCCTCTGTGTGATGAACACCCAGAATACCGCCCACAAAAAGTTCCCGCTTTACTTCCAGTATCCCTGCGCCGCCGATGAGCTGCTGAACAGCGAGGCTGCCTGCTGGAACGGTGCGGACCGCAGCCGCACCAGACACCTGCACACCACCGATGGCGGCGTGTACGGCCGGGACTACACCCTGAGCGTGGATCTGCCCGCCATGGGCAGCCGGATGTACCGCATCACGCCGGAGGCTCCCCACCCGGAAGCCGCACAGGCCTCTGCCCGTAAGGCCGCCGCCCAGAAGCGCAAGGCCACCATCGCAGCAAAGCAGAATTCCAAAAAGTAATATTGAGTCCAAAATATCCCGTCTGCTGAAATGCAGGCGGGATATTTTATCTTCCGGGGGCCTGCCCTCTTGCCTGCGCCGCCCGGAACCATTATACTGTAAGCTGTAATATTGTGGTTCAAAACCGAGGAGCATGTACAATGTCAACGATACTTTCTGAAAAGAAGACCCTTTCGCCCTGGGCAAAGGGCGGCATCGGGCTGGGTGCCGGAGCACTCCTGCTGGTGCTGGTGGGCCTGCTGTTCCCCACCGCGGCGGCGTTCTTCCCGCTGGTGAGCCTGTGGTGCAGCTGTGTGCTGTTCTACGGCGCACTGTGGGTGCTGCACACTGCCGGTGTGGAGCTGGACTTCTTCCACCGCGCAGCCATCATCGCCTTCTGGGCCGGAGCTGTGCTCTACTTCTATTGGGCGCTGGGGCGGCGGCAGTTCATCTACGCCTGGGATTATGTAAACTACATTCAGAAGCAGTTCAATACCGAAGCGGCTTTTGCGCTGGGTCCGGTGGCCGGTTTTAAGTATATCATAAGCACATTTTCTGAAGATTACACCAATTTCATCACTCTGTTCACCGAGTTCCCATTCTGCCTCACCGCAAAAACGGGTGACAGCTACGCTTTTGCGCAGGTTTTCTGTGTGCTCCCCAGCCTTATGCTGATGCTGTCTGGTCTCACGATCAAAATCGGGCAGATTCTGGAGATCAAGAATAAGTTCTGGTATTTTATCATCGGCTTTTCCTGGGTGCTGACCTATCCGTTCCTGCGAATGAGCGCTATGCTGGCACAGCCGGACTGGTTCGGTCTGATCTTCGCTTTTGCCATTCTGCTCCTCACATTGGACTACCGTTTTGAAAAGCTGGAGCCGGGGCGGTTCGTGCTCATCTTCCTGGCAACGGCCGCGATTATCCTGAGCCGCCGCTGGTACTTATATTTTGTGGTGGGCTATTATTTTTCCTATGCGCTTCTGCTTTTTGTAAGCAGTGCAAAGCTCGCAAAACAGGGCCAAAAGGGCCTTGCCCTGCGCCGAGTACGCAACCTCATCCTGTTTGGTGTCTGCGCCATGGCAGCAATGGTGGTCCTGCTCTGGCCCATGGTCAGCAAGATCCTGGCTTTTAACTACTCCGACCGCTATTCGTACTATAATGTCGGCGGCATTGCAGTAGAGCTCTATTACCATGCCATGCGCACCGGCCTGCTGAACCTTATTTTGATCCTGTTTGGTTTGTGGCTCTGCGTCAAGCGGAAAAAGCCCAGCCTGCCTGTGTTGGCACTGTGTGAGCTGATGCTCAGTATGCTCTTGTTTACCCGAGTGCAGAATTCCGGCTCCCATCAGATGCTGCTGTACGTGCCCGCCTATGTCATTCTGTTTCTCTGCGGTGCGGCGGGTCTGGCAGAGAGTATCGAGCATTTCAAAATACCAAAGCTTTGTTTCTGGGTCTTTACACTGTTGTTCGCCGTGTCGGTGCGGTGCTCCCCGCTCACTGTCATGGCCTTGCCAGAGTTCGTTATCCATGCGTTCCACCCGGCAGACCTTGCTGAGTATCAGCGGCTGGACGAGTTGACCTATGACCGCAAGGACAAACCGCAGATCCAGGCCATGGCACAATGGCTGGTTGAACATCTGGGGGAGGGCGAGGTCGCCTATATGATCCCGGATGACATGCTCTACAATCCCGGCCACCTACGGAACTGTGACCTGCCCAGCCATGCACTGGACGGCAAGTTGCCGGACAGCTTCTCGGTGCCGGGCACCCACTATTTCCCCACCGGTTTCTTTGATGCCAGATATGTGGTAACTGCAGACCCGTTCCCCCTCTCACTGGCTCCGGACACGGAACTGGGCCACCGGTTCAACGCCGTTTTTCTTCAGCTGAGAGAGACTACCCACCAGCAAGTTGCGACCTTCGATATGGGCAACGGCACGGTGTTCACGATCTGGGAACGCACCACTCCCGTGACACGTGAGGAAGTGGAGACCTATCTCCATGAATTTGATGCTGAAAACGCCAAATACCCAGAAATGTTTTCCGTAGTTGTGGAAAACTGGCTGGCTGTTCATGGTTTATAAAAGGAGAGTAAAACAATATGTCCAACAACGCAAAAAATCTACCGGAAGTAAAATTAGGCCAGTACAAGGGGCTGGCTGTCACCCGCCATGTGCGGCCGCTTTCCGAAAAGACCATTGACCAGGAGATGGTCCACCAGACCCGGATGCGCTCCGTCTACCACAACTCCACCGCCCCCGCCAAGCGCGGCAGCCGGGTCCTGCTGGATTTTGTCGGCTTCATGGACGGGGAAGAGATCCCCGACAGCCGGATGGAAAAGGTGATGGTGGTTCTGGGGGACGGCAAGCTGATGCCTGCCGCCGAAGATGCCATCTACGGCCACACCGCCGGCGAGACCTTCCGCTTTGATTTCACTTACCCGGAGCAGTTCCGGGTGGAGGATCTCTCCGGCAAGACCGCGCAGTTTGAGATCAAGCTGCACTCCGTGGCCGAAAAGACCACCCCGGAGCTGAACGAGGAATTTGCCCGGGCACAGGGCTATGCAGACCTTGCCGCCATGCGCGAGGCCGTGCGGGCCAAAAAGCGGAAGATCCACGAAGATGCCGCCGACCGCGCCGCCGGGCAGGAACTGCTGGCAAAGGCCGGTGCCAACCTGACCGTGGACCTGCCCGAGGCCATGCTGGACCGCACCGCCGACAACGAGATGCGGATGCTGGAGCAGCGGCTCTCCCGCAGCAACATCACCCTGGAAAAGCACTGCAAGAACAGCCACACCACCGCTGCCGCCCTGCGGGCAGGCTACCGTGACGCTGCCGAGCGGAACCTGCGCTCCATGCTGGCCTCCCGCTCCATTGCCGAGGCCGAGAACATCACCGTGAGCACGCTGGAGGTCAACAACGAGTACCGCCGCCTGTCCCAGCTGCAGGACACCCCGGAGGCCGATATCCGCCGGGTGCTGAGCCCGGACACCCTTGCCGCCGCACTGGTTGCACAGAAAGTCCAGCGCTTCCTGCTGGACAACGCCGACATCACCACGGTGATGGACCCTGAAAAGGAGTGATCCTATGAGTATCTTTACGCGCTACGCCATGGATGCGCTGATGAAGACCACCCACCCCGAAGTGAACCGCAAGCAGTGCTGGAACCTGCACCCCCACCGCACCCCCTGCACAGCCTGCAAGGACATCTGCCCCTATGGTGATGAGATCTTCACCCGCCCCAACCTCGTCAAGGACTGGGACCCCTGCACCGACTGCGGCCTGTGCGTCTCGGCCTGCCGGTCGGGCTGCATTGCCCCCTCGCCGGAGCAGGTGCAGCGGGATATCTCCCCTGCCGACAGCGATGGCGACACCATCTGGATCGGCTGCGAAAAATCCACCCGGAAAAACACCGTGGTGCGCACCTGCGTCTCGGCCTATTCGTGGGAAGCGCTGGCCTACCTTGCCCTGAACAAGAAGATCGTCCTTGACCTGACCCCCTGCGGCGAGTGCGAGAACGATGTCTGCGCCGAGCATCTGCGTGCCGTTCTGACCCGGCTGGTGGAGTTCTTCGGCCAGCCCCTGTTCGAGGCCCGGTTCACGCTAGCATACGAGCTGGACGATGCCCCCTTCCACGTCAAGGAGTACTCCCGACGTGAGATGATGGAGCAGGTGACCTCCGGCTCCAAAAAGGGCACCAAGCAGCTGCTGCGGATGCTGCCCGGCCTGCGCAGCGAGGACGAGAGCAGCCAGGATTTCCGGCTGCTGCTCCACCAGTACACCAAGCAGCTCAAGGCGGTGTCCGAAACGCCCCTGCACTATGGCTACCACCTGCCCAACTTCACCCAGAAGTGCTTTGCCTGCGGCCGGTGTGAGAAGAGCTGCCGCAGCGGTGCCATCAAGTTTGAGGACCTGCCCGACGGCCAGACCCGCGCGGTGATCACGCCGTGGAAGTGCAGCGAGTGCGGGGTCTGCGTTGCCGCCTGCTCCAACGGCGGTCTGGACGGCCTGAAGCTGCGCCAGCTCACCAGCCTTGGCCCTGTCAGTGTCTACAAGTGCACCAAGACCCTCTGCAAGGAATGCGGCAAGCCCATTGCGCCCAACTGTGCAGACGGCCTCTGTTCTGTCTGCCGCATCAAGCTGCGCACCAAAAAACGGCAGGAGGAGGCTGTGGCCCGCGCCAAGGAGCGTCAGGCCGAGCGCGAGGCCAAAAAGGCAGCAGAGGCAGCCGCAAAGGAGCTGGCAGAAGAAATTAAAAATGCCTCACCCTCTCAGCCGCCTATCGGCGGCAGCTCCCCCGAAGGGGGAGCCCCTGGCGTTCCGGTCACTTCCACTGTAAATGAATAAAACTTGCTTTCCCAGTTTGCCAAAGGCTCTCCCTTTGGGAGAGCTGGCATTGCGGAGCAATGACTGAGAGGGCGAGCATGTTTCCCATTGACGCAGCTCCAAAAAAATGCTATAATTCTTTTTAACCACCCAGCTGTGGTCGGGAGGACAAGTTACAAAGGCGTAACGGATGTGTTTCCGTTACGCCTTTTTGCTTCCTGCTGCCGGGAAACAGCGGGCCTGTCGGCTTTGGGCGGCAACCAGACTTCAACACGAAGAAAAGAGGGAATTTCATTATGAAACAGTCTATTTCTCGTCGTCAGTTCCTCAAGGCAAGCGGCCTGGCAGCCGCAGGTGCCTGCGCCGCCGGTCTGCTGTCCAGCTGCGGCGGCAAGAGCGGCGGCAGCTCCTCCGGCTCTGCTTCCGGTGCGGATACCAGCAAGTACACCGTGCTTTATTCCAGCCAGCCTGCGACCCTGAACTATCTGACCACCGCCACCGACCTGGAAATGGTCGTGGGTGCAAACTGCGTGGACACCCTGGTCGAGTACGACAACAAGGGCGTGATGCGCGAGGGCCTGGCCACCAAGTGGGAGTGGGATGCCGACACCCTGACCTGGACCTTCACCCTGCGTGAGGAGAACTGGGTGGACAACAACGGCGAAGTCGTTGCCCCTGTGACCGCCCAGGACTTTGTGGATGCCCTGCAGTATGTACTGACCCCGGATTACGCTTCCTCCAACGTGGGCCTGGTCACCGCCTACATTGCCGGTGCGGACGATTACTACAACTATCACGTCTACCTGACCAATGCTGAAAACGGCACTGTGGACGATGACGGCACCACCTATGTCACCGATGACAGCGGCAACGTGACCGTGACCGCAGCAGACGGCACTGCTTCCACCTACGCCCCCGTGGACTTTGATTCCGTGGGCGTGACCGCTGTGGATGACCACACCCTGGCCTACACCCTGACTTACGATTTCCCCGGCTTCCTGAGCCTGCTGTGCTACCTGCCCTATGAGCCCGCCTACGGCCCCCTGCTGAGCGAGATGGGCGACCAGTATGCCACCAGCGCCGAGACCCTGTACAGCTGCGGTGCTTTCTACCTGTCTGATTACGAGTCTCTGGAAACCTGGATCATGAAGAAGAACCCCGAGAACTATGATGCGGACAATGTCTTTATCGACACCATCAGCCGCATTTACAATGCCGAGGCTGCCGTGAACGGCCCCGAGATGATCAAGCGCGGCGAGATCGACGAAGCCACCATCGGTTCCGATATTCTGGACAGCTGGCTGGCCGACGATACCACCAAGGACATGGTCTCCATGGATCGTCCCAACACCAACTACACCTACTTCTACATGTTCAACTTTATGCCCTTTGCACACGAGTTCTCCAACTGGAGCGTTGAGGGTGTGGATGCAGAATACGAACCCGAGAACTGGGCCAAGGCCATCAACAACACCAACTTCCGCAAGGCCTTCCTGTACGGCATCAACAACGCCGTTACGCTGGCTGTCAGCGCACCTCTGGGCTACGACAGCTACAAGCTGAACACCATCACTCCCCCGAACTTCTGCGCCACCACCGATGGTGTGGACTACACCAAGTGCGGCGGCCTGGCCGACCTGACCGAGTTCTTTGACGAGGCCAAGGCCAAGGAGTACCGCGATGCTGCCATTGAGGAGCTGACTGCACAGGGGGTCACCTTCCCCATCAAGGTGCAGCTGCCCTACAACCCCTCCACCACCGACTGGGACAAGCAGTGCCAGGTGCTCAAGCAGCAGCTGGAGGGTGTGCTGAACGACGGCACCGACTTCATCGACATCATCATCACCGCCGGCCCCTCCGACAGCTTCCTGTCTGCTGTGCGCCGCAATGGCAAGTTCGAGTTCCTGCTCTGCAACTGGGGCGCTGACTACTCCGACCCCGAGACCGAGACTGACCCGTTCTATCAGGCCGAGGATTCCCGTGGAATGCGCTATGCTTACCTGCGCACCGGCGTGGAGGACGGCTTCATCACCGGCGAGACCGCAGATGCTGTCATGGCCTACATGAACGCCATCGAGGCTGCAAAGCAGATCACCGATGACATCGATGCCCGCTACAAGGCCTTTGCCGATGCCGAGGCTCTGCTCATCACCAACGCACTGGTCATTCCGCGCGGCATGAGCGTGCCCGCCTATCTGGCGACCCGCCTGAACTACTGGGAAGGCCAGTACGCTTCCATCGGCTTCTCCAACAAGCGCCTGAAGGGCATCCACGTCCTCGACCACTACGTCTCCATGGACGAGTACGAGGCAAACCGTGACGCTCGCTAAGCGTTCCATCTGCTCATAACACAAAATACACCCCCTCTGCACGGCAGTTTCTGAAGCTGCGCCGCAGAGGGGGTGTTCTTTTTGCATGTTCCGTTACACTTCAAAGTCCAGGCAGACACGGGTCTTGGTGTAGGGGCGCACCTTGCCATCGGCCACAGCCACGTGGGCGGGGTGGGTGGAGTAGCCCTTGAGGGCAGCTGCATCGGTAAAGGTGGTGTCCAGCATCAGGTCTGCGTTGGAAGAGGGCAGGCCGTTGATGTTCACATGCACCTCCACAAGGCCCGGGATCTGCCCTGCCAGGCCCTCCAGCCCGGTTTTGATGTTCGCCTTGATCTCTGCCTTTTCGGCGGCAGAAAGCTCGTCCTTGAGCTGCCAGAGAATGATATGCTTGACCATAAAAAATACCTCCTGCGTTTTCTCCATTGTAGCAGAGAAATGCAGGAGGTGCAATTGGTTTTTGAGAAACGGCAGAGCTCTATTTTTAGTCGTTGCTGTGCTCCCACGATTCATACGCAACGACGTAGATGACATCCACGATCACCATAATCACCAAGACCACGGTGCGGGCTGTGCGGGCCTCTGGGAACACGATCAGAACATTGGAAAGGCCAAACGTAATACCGTTTGCCAACTCCCAGATGCCATTTTTCTTCTGCCAGAACGCCCGATATTCAGGGTCACGGTTATACTGGTTGAATGGGAGGTTAATGAGCGGATCCTTGCCCATCAGGTCGCGCACGCCAGTAATAAACCACAGTACCGTGAGTACGATTGTAAAAAGAACAGAACCTGTCATAGGAAATGCACCTCCTTTTCTATCAGAATAACACACGGCCATGGAAAAAACAAGGACGGAATTCAACTCTACAAAAGGGAAGGCCCCGCCCGCAAACAACGGCCGCACAACAAAAAACCAGCCGGATCGAGGCGTTTGCAAGCCCTCGTCCGGCTGGATACTTACTTCTTCGGAGTCATAAGCCTCTTCTCCTTGGGTTCTCTCATTTTCGGAGTATGCGTTTCATAGGGTGACTCTCCTTAGAAACTACCTGAAACTGAAGAGTTTTATGCAAGGGGATGAACTACTCTAGTACATTGGACTGACCCTTCTCTTAACTGTTGGACTGCGGTACCGAGATTCTGAAGATGAATTTCATATTACCACATTCTTTCGAGTTAGATTTGCCAGGGATTCCATTGCTTAGTACATTGGAGTTACTCCTTTTTGGTCATTCAAACAGGTGCATCCGTGTAACTGTCCTCATCATGGGAGATCACCTCGGGCGGATCTATTTGAATTGCCAGGGGATTTATTCTGACAGACTGTACTGTTTTCGCATTTTTGATGCTCAAGACCGGCTCTTTGATTTGTTTTGTTATACGGGGGAAACATCCCGTTTGTGGAGAGCCTCTGTTTTGCTTCTCAGCGAATCCCGACAGTCTGTCCGAACTGTGCGGGTTCCATATCAACCATCGGTCTCGCTCCTTTCTGCTTAAAGTCAGCGGGGTTAGCTCTCATTTGAGCTTCTGCTGTACTTCTCTGGTTTCTGGCTTTATTATACAGGAAGATGCACGGTTTGTCTATTCGCAGAGTGCACAACAAATTAGCCATATTTTTGCATCAAAAGTCCAAATTTCTGGGATACATGAATTTCGTCTTTCCGGTGCACTGCTCCACCTCCCCGGGCAAAGGCTCTGCCCCGCAGATCGTGCAGGGCCATCGCAGACACTGCTCCGGCATATTAAATAGATATCATCACAGAGCATGCAGCTATATAAATCTGATATGCCCGCTATGAAATCTGTGAATAATATGGCGATTTCACCTCATCCAAAGGCCAGAAAATGGTACAGATGGCTAAGAATCAGCAAAGAGATTGTGCAAATCGCATAGTTTTCCCCCTGTACTTTTTGCAATCTGCACAACTGTTTTCATCCAAAGCAGAAATGGAATATAACAAAAAGTAGAATGTTCGGTGGAGGGCTGTAAAACCGACAGAAATCGTGCTATGATACCATCACAAATTAAGAAAGGAGAGAGTGCTAATCAATGAATGCGTTGACTGCTGCTTTGAAAGAAGAGCTGAATGTTGACATGGTCACGGTGTTCGGGCTTTCCATTCCGGAGTCCGTGGTCGTGAGCTGGGGCATCATGGCGTTTCTTGTCATCGTCTCCATCCTGCTGACGCGGAATCTGCGGGTGGATCACATCACCAAGCGGCAGGCCATCCTGGAAACGGTCGTTACTACGATCAATGATTTCTTTGTGGGCCTGCTGGGCGAAAGTGGAAAGCGCTATGTCCCCTATCTGATGAGCGTGGCGCTGTACATCGGCTGTTCCAACCTGATCGGTGTGTTCGGCATCAAGCCCCCCACAAAGGACCTGAACGTCACAGCGGCCCTTGCTCTGATGAGCATCTGCCTGATCGAGTATGCCGGCATCCATGCACGCGGCGGCGTTGGCTTCCTCAAGAGCCTGGCTGCCCCCACCCCCATCATGGCCCCCATGAACGTGCTGGAGGTGGCCATCCGGCCCACCAGCCTGTGCATGCGACTGTTCGGCAACGTGCTGGGCGCTTTTGTCATTATGGAGCTGATCAAGCTGGTGGTGCCTGTGTTCGTGCCTGCCATCTTCAGCTTGTATTTTGACCTGTTCGATGGTCTGATCCAGACCTACGTCTTTGTGTTCCTTACCTCTTTGTTTATGAAGGAGACCATGGGAGACGAAGAGTAAACCCTTTCCATCATCAAATCAAAAGGAGATTAAAATTATGAACGGACTTATCGCTCTGGGCGCTGGCATTGCAGCGCTGACTGGTATTGGCGGCGGCATTGGCATCGGCATTGCAACCGGCAAGGCAACCGAGGCTATTTCCCGCCAGCCCGAGGCTTCCGGCAAGATCCAGACCAACCTGCTGCTGGGTGCTGCTCTGGCCGAAGGTACTGCAATTTTCGGTTTCGTCGTTGCACTGCTGATCATCCTGTTCCTGGGTTGATAACGGAGGCATGACGAATGCTGACACTGAATCTGAATCTTCTGTATACAGTCGTCAACGTTCTGATTCTGTTTTTGCTGCTGCGGAAATTCCTGTACAAGCCTGTTATGGGGATCATCGCACAGCGTCAGAAACAGGTGGATGACGCACTGAACGCCGCCGAGACCTCCAAAAAGGAGGCCGCTGCGGCCATGAACGCTGCGCAGGACAAGCTGCGCAATGTGGACACCGAGGCTGCTGCCCGCCGCGAGACTTACGAGCAGCAGGCCGAAACTGCAAAGCAGCAGCTGCTGGCCGAGGCCCAGAAACAGGCCGATGCCATTGTAGCCGAGGGCAAGGCCGCTGCTGAGGCAGAGCGCCAGCACAAGCTGCGCGAAGCCGACGCACAGACCACCGCACTGGCCCGCGCCATGTGCGAGAAGCTGCTGAGCCGGAACCTGACCGAGCAGGACGATTCCCGTTTGCTGGACGATCTGCTGGAGAAAGCAGGTGCTGAGCATGGCAACTGAGTTCAGCCGCGAATTCTTCTCTGAGAACCGCATCGTCAAGGCCGATCTGCTCGCCGCACATCAGCTCCGTGAAGAGGACATTGCCCGCATCAAGGCCGAGGTCAAGAAGCTCTATGATGCCACTGAGGTCATCCTGAATGTCTCGGTGGACGAGAGCCTGCTCTCCGGCTATGTGCTGCAGGTGGGCGACCGGGTATTCGACAACTCCGGCCGCCACCAGCTGGACCAGATGATGGCTGGCAAGCCCTCTCTAGCCACCCTCAAGACCCGCATCGAGGATTACAAACCTGCCCAGACCTCTGCCGAGGGCGGCGTGGTCATCTCCTCTGCCGATGGCATCGTGCAGGTGGAAGGCATGGACAAGGCCGTTTATGGTGAGATCGTCACCTTTGAGAACGGTGCCAAAGGCATGGTCGAGAGCGTGGACCCGGGCAAGCTGGGCATCATGCTGTTCGACGGTGCCGAGACCGTGGGCGTGGGCACTCTGGTGACCCGCAGCGGCAAGCGCGCCGGCATCCCTGTGGGTGATGGTTTCCTGGGCCGTGTCATCGACCCGCTGGGCGAGCCCATTGACGGCAAGGGCCCGGTGAACGCCGAAGGCTACAACCCCATCGAGAAGCAGGCCCCCGGCATTCTGGAGCGCCAGAGCGTGGATACCCCGCTTCACACCGGCATCCTGGCCATCGACTCCATGTTCCCCATCGGCCGCGGCCAGCGTGAGCTGATCATCGGCGACCGCCAGACCGGCAAGACCTCCATCGCCACCGATGCCATCCTGAACCAGAAGGACACCGGCGTGCTCTGCATCTACGTCGCCATCGGCCAGAAGGCTTCTTCCATCGCCCGCGTGGCCGAAGACCTGAAGAAGCACGGCGCGATGGGCTATACCACCATCGTGGCGGCTACCGCTTCCGACAGCGCCCCGCTGCAGTACATCGCACCCTACGCCGGTACGGCTCTGGCTGAATATTTCATGGCGCAGGGCAAGAGCGTCCTCATCGTCTACGATGACCTCTCCAAGCACGCGGTGGCATACCGTGCCATCTCTCTGCTGCTCCGCCGCTCTCCGGGCCGTGAGGCTTACCCCGGCGATGTCTTCTATCTGCACTCCCGTCTGCTGGAGCGCTCCTGCCGCATGAGCGACGCACTGGGCGGCGGCTCCATCACCGCGCTGCCCATCGTTGAGACTCAGGCAGGCGACGTGTCCGCTTACATCCCCACCAACGTCATCTCCATCACCGACGGTCAGATCTTCCTCGAGAGCGCTCTGTTCAACGCCGGCAACCGCCCGGCTGTCAACGTGGGCCTGTCCGTCTCCCGTGTCGGCGGCGCAGCCCAGACCAAGGCCATGAAGAAGGCCAACGCCAACCTGCGTATCGAGCTGGCCCAGTACAAGGATATGGAGTCCTTCGCGCAGTTCAGCTCCGATCTGGACGCCGAGACCCGCCATCAGCTCGAGCACGGCAAGGCTCTGACCGAGATGCTCAAGCAGCCACTCTATCAGCCCAAGACCGACGCCGAGCAGGTGGTCATCCTTGTGCTGGCTTCCCACGGGATGCTGGACGAAGTGCCTCTCGCTGAGCAGCGGGCGCGCACCGCTGCCTTTGTTCGCCAGTTCCATGCAGATGTGTCCGGCACGATGGATGCCATCACGGCCACCGGCAAGCTCACTCCCGAGCAGACCGACACCATCCTGAACGCATGGAAGGCCTACGAGGGAGGCGAGAGTCATGGCGTCCAGTAAGCTGCTGAAAGAGCGCATCGAGAGCATTCAGGATACCCGCAAGATCACGAATGCGATGTATCTGATCTCTTCCTCCAAACTGCGCAAGGCACGCAGGAATTACCAGAACGTCCTGCCCTACTTCACCCGCATGAGGGACACCATCTCCCGTGTCGTCCCCCATCTGCCCGAGGAGCCGGTGCACCCGTATTTCCACGAGCGGCAGCGGGAGGACGGCAACCCCCGCCGCGCCTATCTGGTGCTGACGGCGGACAAGGGCATGGCAGGCTCTTTCAACCAGAACGTGCTGAAGCTCCTGCTGGAAAAGGCCGATGCGAACGACCGGTTCTATGTCATCGGTCAGGTGGGCTACCGCGCCCTCCGCAAGGACCCCCGGCTGGTGAAAGAGTTCCAGTACGGCGCGACGGCACCGTCTTTGCAGCGTGCCCGTGACATCACGGTGGACGCCATCGACGATTTTAAGTCGGGCAAGCTGGATGAGATCTATCTCATCTATACCAAGATACAGAATGCGCTCACCAGTGAGCCGGTCATGGAGCGGCTGCTGCCGCTGGACCGCGAGCATCTGCAGCCCGCTCCCAAGGGTCTGGGCGACCCCCGCGGTGAGGTGGAGCTGGTGCCCGATGCTTGGACAGTGTTCGAGCAGACCGCGCCCATCTATATGCACGGCATGATCTTCGGCGCCATGACCGAGAGCTTCTGCGCCGAGCAGAGCGCCCGCATGACGGCCATGGACTCGGCCACCAAGAGCGCAAATGATATGATCCGCGACTTGCAGCTGGAATACAACCGCACCCGCCAAGGCTCCATCACACAGGAGATCACCGAGATCATCGGCGGCGCGTCTGCGGTGAAATCACAAGAATAACTTTTCCGCATAGCCTCCCCTCGCCAGGGGAGGTGGCACGACGCCAGTCGTGACGGAGAGGTTGACACATCTAATAAACGAGGCAAATCTATGATACAGGGAAAAATTATTCGCGTGGCCGGCCCTGTGGTGGACGTGCAGTTCACCGCAGGCCGACTGCCTGCCCTGCAGGAAGCGCTGACCGTGACCGCAGAAGGCACCGAGCGCACGATGGAGGTGGCGCAGCACGTCAACGAATCGACGGTGCGCTGCATCATGCTCTCGGCCAGCGAAGGTCTGGGCAAGGGCATGGTGGTCACTGCCACCGGCCACGGCCTGACTGCCCCGGTGGGCGAGGCCACGCTGGGCCGTATGTTCGACCCGCTGGGCCGCCCCATCGACGGCAAGGGCTCTGTGGACGATGTGCCGCATTGGCCCATCCACCGCAAGGCCCCCAGTTTTGCAGAGCAGAAACCCGCTACTGAGATTTTGGAAACGGGCATCAAGGTCATCGACCTGCTGGCCCCCTACGCCAAGGGCGGCAAGATCGGTCTGTTCGGCGGCGCAGGCGTCGGCAAGACCGTCCTGATCCAGGAACTTATCCACAACGTGGCCACCGAGCACGGCGGCTACTCCATCTTCACCGGCGTCGGCGAGCGCTCCCGTGAGGGCTGCGACCTCTGGGGCGAGATGAACGCCTCCGGCGTCCTGAATAAGACCGCGCTGGTCTTCGGCCAGATGAACGAGCCCCCAGGAGCCCGTATGCGCGTGGCCGAGACCGGCCTGACCATGGCCGAGTATTTCCGCGAGGAGACCCACAAGGACGTGCTGCTTTTCATCGACAACATCTTCCGTTTCGTGCAGGCCGGCTCTGAGGTCTCCGCTCTGATGGGCCGTATGCCCTCGGCTGTCGGCTATCAGCCTACGCTGGCCAACGAGCTGGGCGCTCTGCAGGAGCGCATCACCTCCACCCGCGACGGCTCCATCACCTCGGTGCAGGCCGTCTACGTCCCCGCCGACGACCTGACTGACCCGGCTCCCGCCACCACGTTCGCACATCTGGACGCTACCACCGTCCTGAGCCGTAAGATCGTGGAGCAGGGCATCTACCCCGCCGTGGACCCGCTGGCCTCCACCTCCCGCATTCTGGAAGCAGACATCGTGGGTGAGGAGCACTACCGCGTGGCCCGCAAGGTGCAGGCGACGCTGCAGCGCTATCAGGAGCTGCAGGACATCATCGCCATCCTCGGCATGGACGAGCTGAGCGAGGAAGACAAGCTCACCGTCACCCGTGCCCGTAAATTGCAGAAGTTCCTCTCCCAGCCCTTCGCGGTGGCCGAGAACTTCACCGGCCTGCCCGGCAAATATGTGCCGCTGGCCGAGACGGTCAAGGGCTTTGCCGCCATCGTGGACGGCAAGTGCGACGACCTGCCCGAGTGGGCCTTCTTCAACGTGGGCACCCTCGACGACGCCCGCAAGAAGGCAGCGGACAAGCTGGCGGAGGAAAAAGGCGGTGAGGCCTGATGAACAGCTTCATCCTCAACATCACGGCCTCCAGCGGTGAGTTCTATCAGGGCAGCTGCGAGAGCATGGTGCTGCCCGTGAAGGACGGCGTCTACGGTGTGCAGGCCGGTCACAGCCCGGTGCTGGTGGCCATCCACATGGGAATGCTCAAGTTCACCGTGGACGGCGAGACCCGGGAAATTCTGGTCGGTGACGGCATCGCCGAGGTGACGCCCACCTTCGTGCTTTTGCTGGTGGACAGCGCCGAGCGGCCCGAGGACATCGACAAGAACCGCGCCGAGGCCGCCCGCATCCGCGCCGAAGAGCGCTTGCAGCACAAGCAGAGTATGCACGAGTACTATCAGACGAAGATCGCCCTCGACCGTGCCATGCAGCGGCTGCAGACCGCATCCAAATACAAGCGTTAAGACTCCTTTCGAACATAAGCGATATTTCTCCAATTTCTCCAAAGCAGAGGGCCTGCCCTTGCCGCACCTGCGGCGGGGTGGGCTCTTTTTTTTGCGTCCCTCTCTTGACAGCGGTGCGGCAAAGTGATATGATTTTGGTATCAAAAAGAAACACTTCCGACCCCATAAGGAGGGAACTGTTATGGAAGAGAAAATTTTGAACGCCCGCAAAAACGGCATGGCGGCACTGCTGCTCACCCTGCTGGGCTATGTGGCATCCATTGCCCTGTTCGTTTACAGCCTCCTGCTGCTGGAGGACGACCGGCTGCTTCTGGGCATCCCGCTGCTGATTTTGTCCATTGGCTATTGGATCGCAGGCATTTTTCTGTTCTGCGGCCTGAAGGTACTCAAGCCCCAGGAGGCGCTGGTACTTACCCTCTTTGGCGATTATGTGGGCACCCTGAAAGGCCAGGGCTTTTACTGGGTAAACCCCTTCTGCGCCGCCGTCAACCCTGCCGCAGGCACCCGGCTGAGCCAGAGCGGGGACGTGACCAGCAAGGAGAGCGGCGCAGCCGCCCTGCTGAGCGTCAGCGGCCAGAACAGCCAGCTCGCCTCAAGCAGCGTAAGCAAAAAGATCTCCCTGAAGATGATGACCCTGAACAACTCCCGGCAGAAGATCAACGACTGTCTGGGCAACCCGGTGGAGATCGGCATCGCCGTGATCTGGCGGGTCACCGACACTGCCAAGGCGGTGTTCAATGTGGACAACTACAAGGAGTACCTCTCCCTCCAGTGTGACAGCGCCCTGCGGAACGTGGTGCGGGTGTACCCCTACGATGTGGCCCCCAACGTGGACACCACCGGAGACGGCGTGGCCGACGAGGGCAGCCTGCGGGGCTCCTCGGAGGTGGTGGCGGCCCGCATCCGGGACGAGATCCAGAAAAACGTGGCTGAGGCAGGCATCGAGGTGGTGGAGGCCCGGATCACCTATCTGGCCTATGCGCCGGAGATCGCCGCAGTGATGCTCCAGCGCCAGCAGGCCAGCGCCATCATCGACGCCCGCAAGATGATCGTGGACGGCGCCGTGGGCATGGTGGAGATGGCACTGGACCGGCTGAGCGAAAACAAAGTGGTGGAGTTGGATGACGAACGTAAAGCGGCCATGGTCTCCAACCTGCTGGTGGTGCTCTGCGGCAACCGGGACGCACAGCCCATCGTGAACAGCGGCAGCCTGTACTGATGGCAGAGCCCAAAAAGCAGATCCCCCTGCGCCTGAACGCAAAGCTCTACGAGGCCCTTGCCGCATGGGCTGAGGACGATTTCCGCTCGGTGAACGGGCAGATCGAGTATCTCCTCACCGAGTGTGTGCGTCAGCGCAAAAAGAACGGCCGGTACGTCTCCGATCAGATCGACCTGCCGCCGGAGCTGGATATTGAATGACCCTGCTCCCCTCCGGGGGCAGGCCTTGCAAAAACGCCGATGGTATATCGGCAGGGAGGATGACTATGACAGTAGGTATGGTACCCGGGGCAAGCATCGCAGGCATGGGGTTTTCCCTTGCCGTCTCCTTCGCACTTCCCATAGGCCTTTTCATCTACGCAAAGAAGAAGCTGGGCGCGAAGGCGGCACCGTTCTTTATTGGGTGCGGTGTTTTCTTCGTGATGGTGGTGATGCTGGAAGCTGCCATCCATCGCATCGTGTTCCAGCTGGCCGGAGAAGCGCTGACCGGAAGCGTGATCCTATACGCAGTCTATGGCGGCCTGATGGCAGCACTTTTTGAAGAGACTGGCCGTTACATCGCCATGAGGTTTCTGGTGAAGCCGATGGACTTTCCGAACGCCTTTATGTATGGCGCCGGACACGGCGGCGTGGAGGCAATGCTTCTGTGCGGCGTGGCATCCATCAGCAACATCGCAAGTGCCGTGATGATAAATTCCGGCACCATGTCTGCACAGCTGGCGTCTCTTGACGCAGAGAAGGCGGCAGACACGGCAGCGGCTCTTTCGGCGCTGTGGACAACACCGAGCCTGACGTTTTTTGCAGGCGGCGTAGAGCGGCTTTTGGCGGTGGTGCTCCATGTGAGCCTTTCGATTCTGGTCTTCCAGTCCATCCGCAAAAAGTCCCGGAAAGACCTGCTCAATGCGTATCTGTTCCACTTCGTCATCGATTCGCTGGCCGTTCTGCTCAGTGCAGTGGCATCTGTCTGGGTGGTGGAGCTTGTCGTTGCACTCGTGACCGGCGGGGCTGTCCTGATGGCAAAGTATGCCTGTATGGAAGAGTGAACGCACGGAAATATTCTTGATATATAGGATATAAAAGTCCCCTCTTCGTCATTGGAGCAAGAACCGTGACGAAGAGGGGACTTTCGATTTCTGTTACTTTTTCTCGTGGTCAGACCAGCCGCTGGAGCTTATAATATCGCCGTCCGGCGTGCACCAGAGGGCCTCCACGCCGTCGAGGGACTCGACGAGCTTCTGACCATCCTCAAGGGACATACAGAACAGGCCGGTGGTGAGGCAGTCGGCTGCGCCGGAGTCGGGGGAGAGGACGCTGACGCTGTCGAAGTAGCGGGCGGGCCAGAGGGTGTCCGGGTCGATGAGGTGGTGGTAGCGCACGCCGTCCACGACGTAGTAGCGCTGGTAGTTGCCGCTGGTGACGAGAGCCATGTCGCTCATGTTGACACCGGAGACGTAGGAAGAGCTGGCGGTGTAGACCTCGGAGGAGTTCCACGGGTTTTCCACGCCGCCCGACCACTGGGAGCCGTCGGGTTTTGTGCCGATGGCGCGGAGGTTGCCGCCCACGCTGATGAGGGCGCTGGTCAGGCCCCGGGCCTCAGCAGCCTGCGCCACCATCTCGACGGCATAGCCCTTGCCCACGCTGCCCACGTCGAGGGACATGGCGGGGTCGGAGAGGTAGACCGTCTTGGCCTCCTCGTCGATGACGAGGTCGGAGATGTCACAGTGCTGTGCGGCGGCATTCAGTGCCTCCTGCGAGGGCAGCTGGTTGTCCGCCTCGCTTTCGGTGGCCTCGGCGGCCTCGCGGCAGTCGTGCCAGATACGGAGGACGCTGCCCATGGCGATGTTCAGCTTGCCGCCGGTGGTGTCGTACATCTGCCGGGCCAGCTCCAGCATCCCGAGGATCTTATCGTCCACCTGAACCGGGGCAGTGCCCGCGTTGTCGTTGATGGTCTTGACGTTCACCACACCGTCGTAGTCGTTGTAGATGTCGTAGAGACGGTGGTATTCCAGCAAGTCGGCGTGGAGGGCGTCCATCTGACGGGAGAACTCCTCCTCGCTGTCGCAGTAGGCGATGACCTGCGTGACAGTGTCGAAGGCATCATAGAAGATGGTGCTGTACCGCTGGGCGTCGGCGCTCACGCCCGAAGAGGCGGGTTTCTGGGCCGAGCCGCAGGCGGTGAGGACGCCGAGGCAGAGCGCCCCGGTCAGCAGAGCGGAAACGAAACGCTTGATGCTCATGCCTGCTCCTTTGCCGCAGCGGTGAAGGCGGTATGCTCTTCCGACAGGTGGGCCAGCAGGTCGCCGAAGACCCAGTTCTTGTTGGACGGGGTGACCACGGCCTTGAGGGGGATGTTCACCTGTGCCTGCTTCATGAGGTCCAGCAGGGTGTCGAGGTCTTTCTCCTTGAAGTTCGCCAGCACCAGTGCGGGAGGATATGCGCCCGGTTCCAGCACGAGGGTGCGGGAGACTTTCGTCTCTACCTCGCCCAGCAGCTGGGCGACGGTCTTGCCCGCGTCGGCAGGGGAGACGGGCAGCAGCTTCATGCCGAAGGCGGGAGCCATCCCCTCGAGGATGCCCCGGTCAGCGGCGGACAGATTCCAGCCCAGCGCCAGCGGAACGCCGGCGTTCTGGTTGCGTGCGATATGTGCTTTCATAGTGTGAACCTCTTTCTTTCAGAGTGAAGTTTTTTGTAAATACACTATAGTATAGCACAGATAACAGGAAAAGAAAACGACTGCCGACCCTTTTTGCAAAGCGGGCAGCAGTCGAACAAGAAAGACACTATTGTATTTTGTCAAAAGCTATGATATTCTGAAACTGCCGTCAGAAATGGCGGCAGGCACTGTCTGCAAATGCAGGTGGTCACGCTCCTCCGGCCAAGCGCCAGTGGAGACGAAAATCTTTTTGCTTCCCCTGACGCGAGAGCGAAAGGGGGGATGTTCCATGACGTTTGAACAGGTCGTATTGTTGCTCACGCTTCTCGGCGGGGCAATCTACATCACCTTTGAAATCAGCTGGACCATTTTTAACAACAAAAAGAAATGACCGCCTCTGCCTCCGAAAGCAAGCGGTCATTCTTTTTGACTTAATGCCGGAAGAGCGCTGACCATTTGCTGGACAGTGCCTTCTTTATTTGTAGTATAATCGTTTCAGCGTGGATTGTCAACGCTGAAAGCGTAACTTAGTTCATCTTCTTGCCGAAGAACTCCACTTCCTTACGGATGAAGCCCATCAGCTCATCGAACTGGTCGGGGGTCAGGCTCTGCGCGCCGTCGCACTTGGCCTTAGCGGGGTCGTTGTGGACTTCGATCATCAGGCCGTCGGCACCGGCGGCGACAGCGGCCTTGGCCAGCTGAGGCACCATCCATGCGTGGCCGCAGGCGTGGCTGGGGTCTACGATGACGGGCAGGTGGGTCATCTTATGAAGCATGACTACGCCGGCGAGGTCGAGGGTGTTGCGCATACTGGTCTCAAAGGTGCGGATGCCGCGCTCGCAGAGAATGACGTTCTCGTTGCCCTCGGCCATGATGTACTCAGCGCTCATGACGAACTCCTCGAGGGTGTTGGCGAGGCCGCGCTTGAGCAGGACAGGCTTTTTCTGACGGCCTACAGCCTTGAGCAGTTCGAAGTTCTGCATATTGCGGGCACCCACCTGGATGAGGTCTACGTTCTCGAAGAGGGGCAGATGTTCGGTGTTCATGATCTCGGTGACGATGGGAGAGCCGGTGGCACGGCGGGCCAGCTTGAGCAGGTCGAGACCCTCGCTGCGCATCCCCTGGAAGGAGTAGGGAGAAGTGCGGGGCTTGAACGCACCGCCGCGCAGCAGGGAAGCGCCGGCTGCCTTGACGCGCTGGGCGCAGTAGGTGATCTGCTCCTCGCTCTCGATGCTGCAGGGGCCGGCGATGACGGCAAAGCTGCCGCCGCCGATCTTCACGCCTTCCACGTCGATGACGCTGTCGTCCGGGTGGAACTTGCGGTTGGCCTTCTTGTAGGGTTCCGACACGCGGCGGCAGGTCTCGACCACCGGGTTTGCCAGCACCCAGCTCTCGGCGATGGCCTTGGTGTCGCCGATGAGGCCGAGGATGTGGGTGTCGCTGCCCTTGGAGTCGTTGATCTGCAGGCCCATGCCTTCCAGCTCGCGGCAGAATTCGTGGACCTTGGCTTCGGGGGCGTCCTGTTTGAGTACGATGATCATGGCGGGTTCTCCTTTTCCTATTTCCGTACGGCAGGGGAGAGGAAGCCGCCTTGCCGCAGATGTTTCAGTATCATGAACTTCACTATCGTGAAGTGATGGGGCATGGACATAGCATATCACTTCAGTTTCATGAAGTCAAGAGCTTTCTCAAAAGTTTTTGAATTTTGGGAGAGAAAGTGGTAAAATAAAGTTGTCCGCTTCAAAAGAAAATGACACGTGCTGCGAGATGGAAAAGCCTCTCCCTTTGGGAGAGGTGTCATCGCTTGCGATGACGGAGAGGGCAAGCCCGGCATGACGGATTCGTTGCACAGCGACAGGCGCTTCTTTTGTAAGAGCGATGCTGTCGCTGTGCCTATGCGTTCTCGTCAGCATCCTGGCCCTCTCAGTCTGCTTCGCAGACAGCTCTCCCAAAGGGAGAGCCTTTGAGGAAGCGGCAAAACACACAATAACGGAGTAAGAAGGTCTTACATATGGGCAAAGAAGCAAAAACGAACGCCATGCGCATCTTGGAGCGGGCCAAGGTGGCCTACACCGCGCATGAATATCCCCACGAAGAGGGCGTGGCGGTGGACGGCGTGACCGTCGCTGCCAGCATGGGCGAGGACCCCGCCTGCGTCTACAAGACGCTGGTGACGCAGGGGGCCAGCAGGAACTACTTTGTTTTCGTCATCCCGGTGGCAGCGGAGCTTGACCTGAAGGCCGCCGCCCGCAGCGTGGGCGAAAAGAGCGTGGCGATGATCCACGTTGCTGACATCAACAAAGTCACCGGCTATGTCCGGGGCGGCTGCAGCCCGGTGGGCATGAAGAAGCAATACACCACCGTTTTCGACGAGAGCGTGCTGAGCCAGCCGAAGGTCTACGTCTCCGGCGGGCGCATCGGCACGCAGGTGTGCTGCGCCGCTGCCGACCTCATCAAGGCTGCACGGGCAACGACCGCGAAGATCATCTTCTGAAAAGCCTCGCAGGCGCGTTGCGCCAGCTCTCCCGGAGGGAGCGCCTTTAAAAGAATATTTATTATAAAAAGTTTCTCCAAGAAGTCGTACTTAAAAAGAAAAACGATGTCGAAACTGCACAAAATCTTAGAAAGTTTTTTGACAGCAGAGAACACAAGGGAAAATTTGCCCGAACGCTCTTTGCAAAGGCGTTTTTTTGCCGTATACTGTATCTAGACGGCGGACGGAAGGGCAGGCAAACTCTTTTTTCAGCCGGAAAGAACAGCGTGGACAACGAGGTTTGCGGAGGAGGAGCAGAATGTGGAATGAGCTGCTGAGTACCAAGTGCCGTCTCGGCGCGGGGATGCATCAGGGCCTTCGTGTAACCTGCTGCGAGTCTATGCTGTCGCAGACGAAATAAAAGGCCGTGGTGTAGGTGCATCACAGCCTTTTTTGTTTTTTGTGTCGTGGGATTTTGAGAAAGAGAGGTTGGATACAGATGATTCGTAAAGTGGCAGTCATCATGGGTTCGGATAGTGATTGGCCGGTGGTCAAGGGGGCCTGCGCCCAGCTCAAGGCGCTGGACATCCCCTTTGAGGCCCACATCCTGTCGGCCCACCGCACCCCCGCCGAGGCGGCGGACTTCGCAAAAAAGGCAAAGGCAGACGGCTTCGGCGTCATCCTCTGCGCGGCGGGCATGGCAGCACATCTGGCTGGTGCTTTCGCCGCCAACACCACCCTGCCGGTCATCGGCATCCCGATGAAGGGCGGCGCGATGGACGGTCTGGATGCACTGCTGGCCACCGTCCAGATGCCCAGCGGCATCCCGGTGGCTACGGTGGCCCTGAACGGCGCAAAGAACGCCGCATGGCTGGCTGCTGAGATCTTGGCCCTCGGCGACGAGGCGCTGGCCGGCCGTCTGGAGGCTGAGCGCACCGCGATGGCGCAGCAGATCGCCGCAAAGGAAGAAAAACTGCAGAAAGAGATCGAGGAACTGTAATGTCTGATTTTGCATACCCGCTTCACGAAGAGTGCGGCGTTTTCGGCATCTATGACCGTGCCGGCACCGAGGACGTGGCCGCTGCCGCCTACTCGGCCCTGTACGCGCTGCAGCATCGCGGACAGGAGAGCTGCGGCATCGCCGTGAACGACGACGGCGTCATCAACGGCCACCGGGACCTCGGCCTTGTCAATGAGGTGCTCACCCCGGCGGTGCTGGCTTCGCTGGCAAAGCCCACAGCCCATATGGCCACCGGCCATGTCCGCTACGCCACCGCCGGCAGCCGCATCCGGGCCAACGCCCAGCCCATGATCGTCCGGCATGGCCGGGGCACCATGGCCCTCTGCCACAACGGCAACCTGACGAACGCTCTGGAGCTTCGCCGCCAGCTGGAAAACGAGGGCGCTATCTTCCACGGCTCCTCCGACACCGAGGTCATCTGCTACCTCGTCACCCGCAACCGCCTGCGGATGGGAAGCATCGAGATCGCCATCAGCAAGACGATGGATGTCCTCGAGGGCGCTTACAGCCTTGTGGTCATGTCGGCCACCAAGCTCATCGCGGCCCGCGACCCCCGGGGCTACCGGCCTCTGTGCATCGGCACCCTGCCCGGCGGCGGCTATGCCTTCGCCAGCGAGAGCTGTGCGCTGGACGCCGTCGGTGCGACGCTGCTGCGGGATGTGGAGCCGGGCGAGATCGTCATCGCCGACACCAAGACTGGTGAGCTGCGCTCCATCAAAGACCACTGCGGCCGTCCCGACCGCCAGATGTGCGTCTTCGAGTTCATCTACTTCGCCCGCCCCGACAGCATCATTGAGGGCAGCTCGGTGCATGAGGCCCGCAAGCAGGCAGGCCGCTTCCTCGCACAGGAACACCCCGTGGAGGCCGATGTGGTCATCGGTGTGCCGGACTCCGGCCTCGATGCGGCCCTCGGCTACTCGCAGGAGAGCGGCATCCCCTACGGCATCGGCTTCATCAAGAATAAATACATCGGCCGCACCTTCATTCAGGGCAGCCAGAAGCAGCGCGAGAACAGCGTCCGCATCAAGCTGAACGTCGTGTCCAGCACCGTCAAGGGCAAGCGGGTGGTGCTGGTGGATGACTCCATCGTGCGCGGCACCACCTCCGCCCGCATCATCAAGCTGCTGCGGGACGCCGGAGCGAAGGAAGTCCACTTCCGTGTTTCCGCGCCCCCCTTCAAATATCCCTGCTATTTCGGCACCGACATCCCCGACCAGAAGCTGCTGGTCGCCACCGGCCGCACGGTGGATCAGATCAACGAGATCATCGGAGCCGACACGCTGGGCTACCTTTCGACGGAGCACGTCGTCCGGCTGGCCCAGAACGCGAACGGCGGCTTCTGCACTGCCTGCTTCACCGGCCAGTACGCCGTGAAGCCGGAAGAGGTGCTTTCCACCGATATTCATGAACGCCACCTGAATGACCGTCCCAAGGACGAGAAAAAGTTAGGAGAGTAACAATGGAAAAGAGCTATTCGGAAAGCTATGCAGCCGCAGGTGTGGACATCACCGCAGGCTACCGTTCGGTCGAACTCATGAAGCAGTATGTGGCCCGCACCATGAACGAGCACTGCATCGGCGGGCTGGGCGGCTTCGGCGGCCTGTTCGAGCTGGACTGCACCGGCTATCAGCACCCCGTCCTCATCTCGGGCACCGACGGCGTGGGCACCAAGCTGAAGATCGCCATGATCCTGAACAAGCATGACACCATCGGCATCGACTGCGTGGCCATGTGCGTCAACGACGTCATCTGCGCCGGTGCAAAGCCGCTGGTCTTCCTCGACTACATCGCCTGCGGCCGCAACATCCCCGAGAAGATCGCCGAGATCGTCAAGGGCGTGTCCGAGGGCTGCGTCCAGGCTGACTGTTCTCTGGTGGGCGGCGAGACCGCTGAGCACCCGGGCATGATGCCGGAGGACGAGTACGATCTGGCCGGTTTCACCGTGGGCGTTGTGGACAAGGAAAAGATCCTCAATAACGAGACCATGAAGCCCGGCGATGTCATCATCGCCCTGCCCTCCACCGGCGTCCATTCCAATGGTTTCTCGCTGGTGCGCAAAATTTTTGACATCGACGGCGACCCCGCCGTCCTGAAGACGGCCCCCGCAGAGCTGGGCGGCAAGACCCTCGGCGAGGCCCTGCTGGCCCCCACCAAGATCTACGTCAAGCCCGTGCTGAAGGTGCTGGAAGAGGTGGATGTCAAGGGCATCTCCCACATCACCGGCGGCGGCTTCTATGAGAACATCCCCCGCAGCCTGAAAAAGGGCTGCTGCGCCCGCATCAAGAAGGAGGATGTCCGCATTCCTGCCCTCTTCCACCTGATGCAGGAGACCGGCCACATCTCCGAGCACGACATGTTCAACACCTTCAACATGGGCGTTGGCATGGTGCTCACCGTTCCTGCCGCACAGGCCGATAAGGCGCTGGAGATCCTCCACGCCAACGGTGAGCCCGAGGCTTACAAGCTGGGTGTCATCGCTGAAGGGGACGGTGTGGAACTGTGCTGAATGTAGCTGTGTTGGTTTCCGGCGGCGGCACCAATCTGCAGGCCCTGCTGGACAGCGAAGCCCGGGGCGAGAACCCCAACGGGAAGATCACACTGGTCGTGGCCTCCAAGCCCGGTGTCTACGCGCTGGAGCGGGCCGCAAAGGCCGGTGTGGAGGGTGTTGTGGTCCGCCGCAAGGATTACGAGAACAGTGAGGCCTTTGACGCGGCCCTGCTGGAAACGCTGAAAAGCCACAACATTGATCTGGTGGTGCTGGCCGGTTTCCTTTCTGTGCTGGGCCCCAGTGTCATTGAAGCCTATCCCCGCCGCATCCTGAATGTTCACCCGGCGCTCATCCCGTCCTTCTGCGGGCCCGGCATGTACGGCCTGCGCCCCCATCAGGCTGCTCTGGCCCGGGGCTGCAAGGTGACCGGTGCCACCGTGCACTTTGTGAACGAGGAGTGCGACGGCGGCCCCATCCTGCTGCAGAAGGCCGTGGACATCCTGCCCGGCGACACCCCCGAGGTGCTGCAGAAGCGGGTGATGGAACAGGCCGAGTGGAAGCT
>ENA-ORLU01000858-ORLU01000858.1-human-gut-metagenome-genome-assembly--contig:-NODE-858-length-25941-cov-3.891239_pt1 | contig 25941 bp, 21 predicted proteins | sample MGYA00243009_ERZ508833 | MGnify/ENA primary metagenome ERZ508833 (study PRJEB26277, sample SAMN04329763) | human gut metagenome | biome: human-associated habitat | host: Homo sapiens | place: USA...
TCCCTTCAAATCAATCTTCTTGCATGCCGAAATTACAACTGCAAACAGGAAGAAAAATGTCGGGAGATCCAGTATCTTCGAGAAGTATTGCCCCCCCCCGATGAAACTTGTTGCTATCTTTGTAAGATACATTAATGCAGTTGCAATTATACTACCGATACTTATACGGAGTTTTCCAAGCTTTTCTGTTTCTGCTACCAGCATTCCAATTGAAACAAATATTAATGACTGAAAAAGACCATTTCTTGTTGTCGCAAAGGCAGCAAAATATAATTTAACCGCAGCGGAAACTATCATTGGAAGTTTATTTAAATGCCCTTCAAACATTGTCAAAATAATTCCAAGAAGATACATTACACTTCCGAATTTCACGATTTGCTTTATCGAGAACTTTCTCAGCAGCAAAGCAATGAAAATCAGTGCAAAAACCAGTCCATTCAGATACCATAATGCCCATGAATAGAAATTTTCCCCTACGAGAATAAAATTTCGTAAACGGTAGAATACGAGTACCTTGACAAATAGCAGACCGCTTTTGCGGTCTGTTTATTTTCCGCTGGCTTTTTGCGGCTTTCTAATGTTTTCGGGCAACATATCTGACCATGGCAGAAGTTCTGCAAGAAAATCTGTGTTTTTGTCATCTACATGTTTGGGAATCTCCGTAAGCAGATATTCGAAATAATCGAAAGGTTTCAGGTTATTCGCCTTTGCAGTTTCTGCGATACTGTAGATGATCGCTGAACTATTGGCTCCATTGACCGTATCGATCATCTCCCAGTTTTTCTTCCCTATACAGAATCCACGGATCGCACGTTCGCTGGCATTGTTGTCTATTGGAACATCCCCATCTTCCAGAAAAACTTTCAGGTAGCTTTCCTGGTTCAGTGCATATGTAAATGCTTCCCGTATTTTACCGTTCTTTGGAATTTTAGGTTCATTCTGTTTCAGGTACGCAAAGAAAGCATCCACCAGTGGTTTTACCACAAGCTGACGCTGCATGAGCCTGTCTTCCGTAGAAAAATCAGACAGTTTTCCCTCTTCCCGGTAAATGGCCTGTATCTGTTTCATGATCAGATGCAGGATCGATTCCTTTCGGTGTGCTTTTGGTATCACTTCCAGTGCATCGTTAAACCTGCGCCTGCAGTGAACCCAGCAGCCTGCGATCTTCAGATCTTCACGCTCCTTTTCCAATGTATGATATACCTGGTACCCATCCGTAACACAGATCCCGGTGTAATCCCTCAGGAATTCCCGGGGATGGGATGCATTACGCGTTTTCTGGTATTCATAAAGGATGATCTGACGATCCCGGTACATAAAGCCGGACCGGTACACCCACATGTAACTCTGGCTGCCGGCAGGACGCCCGTCCTTATTTACAAGTACAGGAGTCTCATCTGCCTGTATCACATGATAATCATACAGAAGTTTATGCAGATAATCATACATGGTTCCCAGATATTCTTCCCCAAGACGGATCATCCAGTTCGCCATGTTCTGTCTGGTAATGGCAAGCCCGTACCTTTCGAATTCTTTTTCAAGACGGTAGAGAGGTACCGCATTTACATACTTACCATTTATGACTGCCGCAGCAAGGGACGGGGATACAAGGCTTCCATGAAGCAGATTTCTGGGATGGGGTGCCTTTATCATGTGTTCATCCAGTTTACTGGAATAAACGCCGATATGATGTTCCTCTATCACGACACTGGCCGGAATGAACTGATAACATCGGGAAATGGCATCCGGAAGCTGTTTCCATCCGTTTTCACCAAACTCAGCCGTCAGTTCTTCCTCTTTCAGATAGTGATCAATACGTTTTACTGTCAGCCCTGCTATATCAGCCGCTTTTTTCCCTGGCTGTTTTTTCTTTTTGGGTGCTTTCAATTCCAGGTCATCCGGTTCCGGTGCATCCAGGTCGCAGACTGCCTCTGCTTCATTAAAGAATACGATAGTCCCGTCTACTTCCATGAAACGTATCTGTTCAGAATCCGCCATTTTTTCGCTGGATCTGCCAAAACGGTTCTTCTGGAAAAGGACCATCTGTTCCATCATCAGCTGCATCCTGTCATTTAAGGCCTGCGTTTGCCTGGACAATTCTTCCATCTGTCCCTGCATCCCAAGAAAAAGCTCTATCAGCAGATCCTTATCAAACTTATTCAGTTGTTCTTTTGTGTACTTGATCGTCATAACCGGAACCCCTGTCTTTATACTGATTCCGATTATAACAGAATTTTTGTATTTCCGCCAATCCTTCAGATATGGGCTTTCGTCATAATGACGGTGGATAATACATCTGGAAAGCCGTTGTTTTACAGCTTTTCAGATGTATTATCCACAACAGTTTTTCTATTCACACGATAACAAATGGAATGAGAAAAGACTGTTTGTGGATAACCTTTTTCATCCGGTTGATACACATCATTTTTACAGTTTTGGTACTTTTTTATTTTCGGCATTTTGCACAGGCTACATAATGCGGGGTGTCTCTTTCAGCTCAGAGATCGGATGGCGTGCAACGATCTCCAGTCCCTGCATCAGCATACGGTACTGGTCGTCTGTGATCGCCATTGCCTCATCTGCCGAACGGGGCCACCGGAATGCACCATTATCGAGTCTCTTGTACATAAGGAGAAAACCATCGCCTTCCCAGAGCAGTGCTTTGATCCGGTCACATCTTCTTCCACAGAAAAGAAACAGTGTATTTTTGTCGTAAGGATCAAGCTTAAACTGAAAGCGTACGATCGTTGCCAGCCCATCGATCCCACGACGGAGATCCGTAAATCCCATCGCCAGATACACCTTTTTAAATCCGGAAGCATCTGCATCATTCAGCATGGGTAAAAGCCTTTATGAGATGGCAGAGCATTTCCGGTGAAGTACCGGAAAATATCTCAGCTGACAGTCCCCTGGTATTTTTAATACGGATCATTGGCAGAGTTCCTGCCGAAATGCATGTACCGGATTCTTTTGGAGTATCTGTTTTCTTTGGATCTGGTGCAGGTGCGGGCAGTTCCACAAAAGCAGTGGTTTCTGTGTCCTGCATCTGATCCAGGCATATCTGCCTGACACGCCGGAGACGGTAATAATAGTTGGCTTTTGTAAGATTATTTTGGGTACACCAGGTTTCAACATCCATCCCTTTGGGACGGTTCTGACAATTCCGGATCTGTTCTGCCCATTGTCTGATCCTCACCTGCTGAGCTACAAGGCTGGTTTGCGTAGCCATAAGATTCCTCCTCTGAATCATAGTCAGTTAAAAAAGTTAAGTACTAAACTTTTTTGACTATGTTATTTTGTTGAGTATGATTATGGCATAACTTGAAGTGAATAAAAAGGTACTCGTATTCTACCGTTTACAAAATTTCTAACGCAACGGAGCAAATATACAGGTTCCCTATTTCCCTCTATAATCCATCCGCAGAATGTCAGAGGCAGATAAATAATCGACCAAATCACATATAGTCGCAAAACCTTCTTTATCCGAGAGCGTATTTTTTCATGCACACCCTTATTTTGTTGTCTGACAATCAATAAATATCCTGTGCAAGCATAAAAGAATGGAACTGCATAATTTGAAATATCATAATAAAACAGCTTATCAGCCACATCACTGACGGCCTGAAGTGGTCTTGTATGTATCCCTATTACAAGAAATGCACAGATAAATTTCATCAAATCAAGCAGTTTGTAATTTGTATTTTGCATCACCGCACTGTCTTTTTCCACGTTATCTCCCCTGTATCTACATTTAAATCACGCTTTATGTAATAATTTCGTTTTGAACTTTTGAATCATTTCAAAAATCAAAGCGTTTTTCATGATCAGATTAATTGCAATGTAAACTAAAGTTCCACATCCCACTTCGACAATAAGTCCAATTGTATTAGGCAACTCCAGCAGCTTGAGTCCAAGAACGCATATAGACATCACTGCTGTACTAAAAATTCCTGTTATGAGTGATTTCCAATTGACATTGAACTTCACTTTTTTCTTCATATAAACAAACTGAATGGCATTTGTTACAAACTCACTGATAACAGATGCCACAACTGCACCATTTTGTAAAAGTGTTGGAATCAATGCTGCATTTGTAATGACATTGATTATGGACGCAGATGCAGCTGCCGGAAGAATAATTTTCTCACTCTTCGTACTATAAACAAGCTGATAGCAGAACAAATCCCCAAATCCTTTGATCAGAATCAGCGGGCACATCAGCTGAATTGTCAAAGCCGCTGGAGCAAATGCTTCTCCATAGAGGAACTGCACAGTCTGCTCCGCTACTAACGCCATACCGACTGCTAATGGGAGAGTCATCAAACATAGAATCTGGAATCCTTTATCCAATAGGCGGTAGAATCCTTCTCTATCATTCTCGTAATAATAACTTAGCCTTGGAAGAAGTGCAACCGTTACCGCATTTGCCATTGTAAGAACCATGTTAACCGTTTTTTGTGCATAAGAATAATAACCAACAGATTCATCTGTTGCCATCATATTCAGCATCGTCACGTCGATTTTGTTGTAGATACTTGATAAAAAGATAATGCAGGCAATTAAAAGTACTGGCTTCAGATGTTTTATAAGCTTAATGCCTGAAAGTCGTATTTTTACATATTTCCTTGCATGTATCACATTGAAAATATAGTTGCCTCCCGTTGCAAGGCTTGAAATCAATGCGTAAGCTACATAATCCTGTCTTGTCTTAACAAACAAAAACAGAGCTAGTAATGAAATTCCCTTTATCGCCAGGCTTCTACCTGTGATATAGCCATACTCTTCCAGTCCTTGATACATCCAGTCGATGTTCAGATAATTGAAAAATATAGCTAACCCACACGCACCATACAATGCCCACTCACCGTTAAAGCCTGCATTTATAAACACAAGGACAAAGAAACCTACTACAGCTAAAGTTGTCGAAATGATATTCAGCACTAGAAGTTCCGTGAACAATTTATCTCTTTCTGCTTTATTGTCCCGAACCTTTGCAAATTCACGAACACCATACGATGGTAGTCCCAATGCTGCAAGCGTTACAAAGTACGATGCAATATTTTGAGCCGACGCAACCTTTCCCACACCAACCGGAAGAAGAATTCTCGAAACGTAGATTGATGTCGCAAATGGAAATAAAATATTCGCAATCATATATATAATGTTGTATATTGAATTTTTTGCTAGTGATTTTTGCATTTTTTATTCGTATGGCAATACGTTGCCATCATCCTCCTCCATTTAGACTACCAATATCATCAAATTGCTTGCTTCGTCTTCAGTCTACAACTACTATACCATTCCGGTTTATCGAAAGCTGATTTTATACTCTATTGCTTTTATCCCCCCCGAATGATTTTCGTCTTTATCAGAATTTCTTTTATTTTTTGCTTATAGTATACTTTTGGAGCACACTTCGAAAGAGATTTATAAAATCCCTTATCCAAACCGGCAAAAAAGGCTTCCCGGCTATCCGGTGCAACAGATGGATGCCTTAACTGATGATTTGCATCGATTGCTTTATCTATATCGACCTCTTTTAATTGCATTCCAGAATTTTTCACAAGGTTTGCCCCTTTCAGGCATATTTACATTCCTTAACCTGTTCAGGATAGATACCTTTTTCTCTACAATACTCAGAGAACTCAATCTCTGATAAATTCGCTGTTTCGGTTTCAAGAACAACCATAAACTTATCCTGGCTACTCCATTTATCAGCATTCTTATATTTGGTAGTCGCTGACAATCCTTTCTGATTCTTGGCATTGTCACGCCATCTATACAGCGTATTAATTCCAACACCTGTCTCTCTCTGAATGTCCATAACTGTCTCATCGCCTTCAAGCATTCTTGCAATGATAGCTTCATTTCCTCTGGATATCTGCTGTAACTCACTTCAATCACCTGTCCTTCTGATACTTATCATATCAGTTTGGGAGGTGGGTGACAACTACCCTACGTCAGAGAGACTTACCCAAAAGCCTTTTAACGGCAAATTTTATCATACCACTCAACCCTAATTTATCTATCTTATTCTTTATTCTCAAAGGCAATGTTTCCAATTTCTCCATTTTGCAACCAACTTTTCCTCTGAGTGCATATCTTTGTTGAATTTTTATAATCTTCTTTTCTATATTATTATGCCAAGATGCAACATAATGATGAATTGAACGTGTATTCTCAGTAATTGTCATTTGCCCTGTACCATAATCAAGTGGGCAAAAATACTCTGATGGATAAATGTATATACCTTCAATAAACTGAATATCGTTGTCATCTTTCAGTCCATGTCTCAAAAGAATTTTTGTCATTCGCTCTACAACAGTTGGCGGTCCGCCTTTTTCCGTAATGGTAAAATGATCACATTCATAATCATCAAGAACTTCCTTATAAAGGCCGAGCCCTGGCGCTGCCGCAAGGCCGAGCCCTGGGTTCGCTGCCTCTTTTGTTTTAATATCGCTTAATGCAGGAGCTGCATTCCATGGCTCACATCCCATAAAAGCACCTTTTACTATTAAATCATCAATTGATTTAATTAACTCAACATCCGTATCAAAATACAAACCTCCATGTTGATAGAGTATCCAGAATCTTGCATAATCTGATACAAATGCCCATTTTTTTGCCTCATAAGCTTCTCTCACATAAGCACAGCAATTGATATCAAAATTGCTCTCATTCCACTCTTTGATTTCATAATCAGGCAGATATTTTTTCCAACTCTCAATGCATTTTATTGCCAGTTCCGGAAGTGGATTCCCACCGAACCAACAATAATGTATTATTTTAGGTATCATATGTAGCAACCTCCATTTGATTTTTTTCTCTCACGACTTGCAATTTCCATATCATCTTTCGCAAATATATAAAAGTAAACAAAATAATTGTATATTTCTACCATTTGTGATTCACAGAATGCATAAGCTGTTAGCAATATACAAGTAGCTAAGATGATGTAATTATTATTTTTCAATGCCTTTTTAATTATTAACACATACCCCAAACAGAAAAGAACTGTAGGTATAAGTCCCATAATAATTAGCGACAAAGTGTATGTACAATCACATGTCACTGCCGCTCCATAAATATTTTGGATATTGTTATACACATCACTTTCGGTCAGATTGACATTTTGTCCAAAAAGTTTAAGTGGAAACTTATTTAACAAGTAGTAATTCAAAAATAGGCGATTAGATAACGCCAAATCCAGTATTTTTAACAAATTGCTATCAGGTAATTTCATTGCTGTTATACAGGTAAAGAAAAACATTATAAGTTGACTACACTGCAGTAGCAATACTGAAATTTTCCGATGACTCTTTTTAACACATATCCTCTTAGTAATTTCAATAATTATTGGTGCCATTGCAACAATCAATGTTGCTGTCCTTGACTTTGTAACCACAAAAACAAAGATAACAATCAGTTCAAAAATAGCATAATCTCTCTTTTTGATATTGCGACCTTTCTCCACTAACCATAATAGAATGATAATCATAATAACCTGCGCAGCTATATTAGGATGAACATATCCAAATGCAATACCACCTCTTCGTGCTATTCCTGCGTCTGAAAGCCCTGTTATCCAAAGAAACAATGCAAGAGTAAAGACACTAGTAATCGCATATCTACTTGTACGCACTATCCGTTTATAAGGATAATCTCTTGTCGCTAAAATAAGCATTCCGCCCCTAAAAAAAGCTGCCTGTCCTGAGAACATATATCCGATAAACAGAATAGCTAATATAACAGCATAATTTATCAATCTCTTTAGGGAATAGCGTTTACGAATTATTAAAAATACAATTCCTAAATAGCATGGAATCTGAAGCAAATTAATGGCTACATTCACTGCATTTACCTGACTAAACGTATATATTCTTGGCAACTCACTTAAAAGCACCAGTATAAAAATCAAAAAATCAACTAGTCTTATATTGTAATTGTTATTTTTCAACATATATGTCTTCACCTTCATGTTTTTTAACTATACAATGTGTTTTCATCATAAAAAGCTCTCTATAATTGATTCTAAAATTCACTCATAAAAAGCTTTATAAATGTTGTATACAAATTTACTATAAAGCATTGCTCCAAATAGCCATATTAAAACAAGTTCTACTATATATAATCATGCTATCACCTCTATAATTAAGTTAGGCTATCAAATTATATAAGATACCGATACCCAAAAAGACTAATCAACATTTTCATTTCAGAAATCGTCATGGTTTCTTTATATCGAAAATCATAGCGAGATCCATGAAGTTTTTTCACTTCGTTTAATCTACCAAAAGAGAATCCTGCTAATTTTAAAATTCGATACCAGTATGTCATTCTACTTAGAATCAAGTATGGCTCCGGATAAAAGTATTCCTTTACTATAAAACTGTTCAGGACTCTATTTTTATATAAATCATAATGTGACATTCTTGTTTTCTTGGAAGGATGATGCTCAACACTAACACATTCAAAATATTCAACACAACCACCATATTTATATATGTAATATGATAGATATAGTTCCTCTCCTCCATAAAACAAATTCTGAGGATATAAAGGAGAGGGCATAAAAGAAGATTTTTTCATAAAATGACTTGCGCCTATAAAACTTCGTAATTTTACACCATCATTCATCTCTTCGCCATGATAAGTAATTTCCGGCAGTATTCCATTCCACAGTTCGTCCCATATCTGAGTCGAAAGGACCTGCACTTTGTTATTTTTTTGAAGATAATAGTATCCTTCATCTAGACATGTTCCTGATGTATTAACAATTGCATCGTCGTCTATAAAATAAAGTATTTCTCCCTTCGCTAAATCGTAACCTAAATTTCTTGCACCAGCAACTCCTAGATTTGTATTTGAATAATGATACTGTAACGCAAACCCAATTTCTTTTTGCATGTCCTCTACCATCGTTCTAGTTCCATCAGTCGAGCCATTATCGACGACAATTAATTCCCATTCTATACTTACATGATCAATACATGACAAAATAGTTTTTTCTAAACTGTCTTTTCGGTTGCATGTAATAATTACAATAGATAACATTTTTCTCCTCCGTTTACTTTATTCAAGCTATCTTGGCCATAAATACGCTAATATAGGATAAGCAAGTTTATATTTAAATGAAATATTAGCTTTCAGAAAAGCTTTTGCATTAAGTCGCAATCGATGTTTTATATCTCTTTTAACATCCTCTCCTATAGGTATATTCTGTGTTATTATTTGAAAATTTATAATTTCATTGAATTGCATACAAGCAATTTCAATATAAGAAATAATTTGCTTATTATTTTCATGTGATAACATATAATCATATGCCATATTTGCTGTTAATTTATTTAAATTGAACTTAGGAGAAAACATTGCACTGTTATCGTTTATATTATAAAAATATAATGGTGTATTTATGGCGACAATTTTAGCGCACTCCATAGCATAACAGTAATTAAATAATGTATCCTCACACACTTTTACTTGTTCATCAAAACATAAATTTTTAGCACTAATCAAATCCGCTTTATACAAACGATTCCACACAAATGCTGCAATTTGCTTTGTTGGAATAAAGATCTCTTGAAGGTAACTTTTTCTGTCCATTTCGAGAACTGCATATTTTTTGCTTTTGTTAATGATGTTTTCTTTATCTATAGTATATTTACAAACTACAAGATCCGCATTTGATTTTTCATATGTATCAACCATCGTTTTTATCATTTCGCAATGAACCACGTCATCTGCGTCAACAAACATAATATATTTCCCTTTAGCTTTCATTAATCCCATATTTCTTGCAGCAGAAACACCCTCATTGTTTTTTCTATAATAAAAGATTCTTTTGTCTTTTTCAATCAACGATTCAATTTCATCTTTACTTCCGTCAGTAGAGCCATCATCAACTAATATTATTTCTATTTGTTTGTATGTTTGTGTTATCAAAGCTTTTAGGCACTCTAGAATCGTTGCCTTAGCATTATAGATTGGAACAATGACAGATACATTAACGTCAAATGTTTGATGTTTTTCGTTTTTATTCTCCAGCTTTTTCATTGTTATGCCTCTCTTCCTAATAACATTTGCTCATAATTTCGTTTGTCATATTCTTTACTGTCATAATTGAACCATGTTTAACAATATTTGCATTCATCTCAGCCAATTTTTCTGAAGTTAATCCTCTAATAATCTCATATAATTTTTCCTCATCCATGTTTTCAATGATAATACCACCTTTGTCCGGAATAATGTCTTTTGCTCCCACATGATCGCTGACAATTACCGGTACACCATAGCTTAATGCCTCCAATACTGTATAACCAAATGTTTCATACCAAATGCTTGGTGCAACCAGCACATCCGTTTCATCAAAAATCTTCTCTAAATCGGAATAATCATATCGTCCATGAGTATTCATATAAGACGGTATTTCCTCTAACTCAAAGAAAACATTCAAACTGAACTGTCGACTCTTACTCTCCCACAAGCGATCCAATGCATTTTTTAAAACAAAGTATCCTTTCCCAGCACTAGCCGGACTCATATATGTTATTCTCAACTTGTCCTGTGTAAATTTCTTAATCTTTCTGTGGTCTTGAATATCCGCATGAGAAATAGAGATTACTTTAATGTTATTTACATTGTATATAGATGAAAATACAGTCTTTGTAACACTACTGTTTGTGTGAATCACATCTATGAATTTCAACATTTCACCGTAATATTTTCTCAAAACTTTGTAATCTTCTGCAACCGTTGTAGCCAAATCATCGCCAACCTGCAAAGAACTTTCTCCGCTTAAATACTGATCTCTATGTCCCTTTCTCAGTTTCTTTACAAGAGCACTATTTTTCAACAGACGATACAATGGGTGCTGTAACAAATATATTTTCTTAAGGGATAAGGCTGTCAAATTACATTTTGGGCATTGCTCACATGATTCCACAGAATTACACGATTCACCATCACGAAACATTGTAACCTTAGGACAAATTGCGAAAAAATCATGAACTGTAAACACTGTTCTAATATTCATCTCTTTCGCCACTTCTAAAAATTCTTTATGTAACCCCATAAGTGTATGAACATGAATCACATCAGGATTGAATTCCATTAGAATTTGCTTATAAGCATTTTTCTCACATGGTTTGCAAAACTCCCCTATCTCAACAATTCCTTCATCATAGGAAACCGGAAGCGGATTTATAATCTCATAGCTTCCTATACCATTGTTTGACTTGCGTTTTCTCACAGAAACCTTCCTATCAAACAGCTGCATCTGACCTGGCCACAACAGTGCCACATCATGCCCAATATTTCGTTGTTCTGCCATTATATCCATGCAAAATTTTGTCATTCCACCCGTTCTGTAAGGTGGAAAACCAAGTCCATAATGTAATATTCGCATTTTTACCCTCAACCAGATTTTATTTTCTATTTAAAAAACCCACATAATTATATTCATCTAACCAATGTCTTCCAGTAAACCTAGATTTATACCTACACAAGTCCATTACTCCTCCAGTTTCCTCTTCATTATCTGGTATACAAAAAACCGACTGACAGTCCGGATATGACTTCGCCGTAAAAATAACCTTGTGCTTATATGTCAAATCATTAAATCGTGCAACCATATTATCATCGCACCCTTCACGTTGAACCATCATGATGTACAGATTATCCCAGTGAATTCGTTTAATGCGTTCTTCCCATTTTGCCTTTGCTTCTTGAAAGTTCGCATAATGCTGAAAGTATATTTTAATATCCTTTAATAAGCCGACCGGTATGAATAGTCTGTTTGAATTTCAACCAATTCATATTGAAGATAATCTGACATATTTTCCAGGAATTTAATATAATCCTCGGACTCAAACCATAAATTTACTGTTGGTGTATCAAATCGTAGACCTAACTCATGTAGAATGCCCCACACACACAATTTGAGGCAATTAGAGTAAAATCATGATTTGTCAGTTGTTTTCTATTTTTCAAATTCAATTTATGCCTTAAAAGAGCTCTGTACGTTTTGCTAAGTTTCATTCGTAACTCCTCTATTTTTCTATTCTACTTAAAATTTAAACTATTTTTCACAAAAATCATTTTTATTTCAGCAGAAACACATCCTCATACCGTCCTGCTATAAACTCCCAACTATACGCATCCGCAATACGTTTCTTTGCTTTCATTCCTAGTTTATCAATCTCAGCTGCACTCATCTGATCTGCATTTTCAATCAGCCTTGCCAAATCTCCAGTACCTTTCGTCCAATACAACGCACTGTCCTCGGCAACTTCCCGATTAAATCCAACATCTAACAATAGATTCAACTTTGTGCTTCCAAGTGCCTCCAGCAGTGATGGATTCGTTCCTCCCACCTCATGTCCATGGAAGTATCCGTATGCGTCTTCTCTAATCTTTTTGAGCAGTTCCTGATCATACACAGTACCCACAAATTTAATCCTTGAGTCTGCCTTATAATGCAGTTTTTGTTCCAGTTCATCCAAAAACTTATCATTAATATTCGTTATAATTGCAAAATTCTTTTTACTGTTACTTTTCATGAATTCACGAATCATGGTCTCATAATTATTCTCTGGAACAAATCTACCTACAACCAGATAAAACTCTCCTGGTATAAGACGTTTTTCATGATACCAAGACAACAACTTCTCATCGTCATTACTTAATATGCTCTTACATGTATCTGCACCATAAGCAATAAATGTAGTTTCGGGATTTTGCCCCTTAATTCCTTTGCCGTCATAGCACTCGTGAATATACTTCTCGATGTTCACTGAGTCACAGATAGCAAGGTCACAGTATTTAATCATCATCTGCTCAGAAATCTTCCAGTATTTCCGAATCGGCGCAGACCACTTTGCTCTCATCCATTCATGTCCGTCTGGATTCAGGTACACAGTACCGCCCAGCTTATGGATTTCTTTATAGAAGTGACCAGCAAAAGGTCCGATACGGCAGGCCATGATGTAAACGATCGGATGCTTAATTCGATGTTCCTTTATGTACTTACAGCAAGCCTTCAATGCCGCAACATCATAATAAATTGCCTGTGCAGGTCCAATCTGAGGAATATCTATCTTGAAGCAATGTGCATTGTGGAATTCAAACTCATGATCATTGATTCTGGTCACACCATCCACTTTTGTTTCATCCATGCAGCCGTCACCGTTAGCCTTACACGCCACATGATATTTAATATTTTTCTTGTTCTGGTGGTACTCTGTGAGCTTATAAACAAAAGTCTCGTATCCGCCATATGCACCTAGGCTCTTGGCTCCTACCAGAAATATGTGTTGTACTTCGTTTTCACGCTGCATTCTTCCTACCTCTCCGTTAAATAATCTTTCTATCTACACATCCATTTGGATGGTATTTCTTTTTCCTCTTACCGCTCACACGGCTAAGTGTTTTCTTGTGCTGTCGTATTCAATTACCCCAGCAACCAAGTCTTTTCTCGATATTTCGTCTATTTTCCTACATATCTTTATCCAGACAGGCTCACTCAACAAAATCAATCGAGCTTTCACCCTCATTTTCCCGGCGCATATTTATGCAAAAAGACTTATATTTGTATGTATATTCAACTCCACCATAGTCCATCAGACCGCAACTGATTTTGCCCAGTAGACATTCGCGGGAGCCGCAATTACGACAATATCAGCACCCGAGTATGCTGACTTTGCATCCAGCGTTGCGGTCAGGTTCAACTCTTTCTATGCAAGATACTTCTCGATATAGTCATCCTGAATCGGGGATTTATGATTGTTAATCATATCCACTTTCGCTTGCACAATATCAACAGCCGTCACTTGGTTATGCTACGCTAACAGCACGCTAAGTCTATTTTACATTACAGAAGCCATGAACAATTTCTCATTCACAGCTTCTTCTCTTCCAAAATCCTTACTTCGCCAATCTTCACAAATTTACTTTTATTGTACCACACTGTTCTCTCACCCGCAACATATCTGCCGTTTTTTATAGTATAGTTAAATGTAATTTTTTTTCAGATTAGACTTTTTTTTACATGGAACCTTTTTGTCCTAATACAATCAGTACGGTTCTGAACAAAATTTTGATATCCAGCATAAACGACCATTCTGCAATATACTGGGTATCCAGTCTTACAACTTCCTCGAAGTCTGTAATATCACTTCGTCCGCTTACCTGCCACATACCGGTAAGACCTGGTTTAATAGCCATACGGGCTCTGTGGTACAGTTCGTATTTTTCCCACTCGTCTACTGTCGGCGGACGGGTTCCGATGAGGCTCATATCACCTTTTAATACATTGAAGAACTGCGGGAACTCATCCAGTGAAGTTTTGCGGATGAAATTTCCAATTCCCTTGCCAGGACCCTTTTCGCTGCCGATAACGCGCGGATCGTTCTCCATTTTGAACATCAGACCGTCGCTGACACGGTTCTGTTTCATCAGTTCTTTTTTCCGTTCCTCAGCATCCATGTACATACTGCGGAATTTGTAGATTTTGAATTTTCTTCCGTTCTTTCCAACACGGTACTGTGAAAAGAAGATCGGCCCCGGCGATTTGATATAGATTGCAGGAGCGACAAACAAAAAGATGATTCCTGTCAGGATACATCCTACGAGACCACCACAGATATCCATGATTCGTTTCAGAATAAGCTGGCCTGCGCTTGCCATATTGATGCAGGTGGTGACCACGGTATAGTTGCCCATGCGCTCTACAGTCTGATTTTTTCCCTGCATTTCGTTCACGTCCGCAATTTTTACGTGGATCGTAATGCCCATCTCGGCGAATGCGTCGAATACTTTCTGCGGGATTTCTCTGCCTTCCGGCAGAACGATCAGCACTTCGTCGAACCACTCACGGCAGACATACTCAGTTGCATCTGCAAGGTTCGATACCACCGGTACGCCGTGGATTTTGTGTCCGGTTCTGTCCTGGTCTACGAGAACAACGCCAGTCGGACGAACGCCGATGTAATCGAAATCCAGCATGCTCTTTACAACGGACTGTGACTGTTTTTCGGTCGTGATGATCAGAAGCGAACGGCCGCTGTGTTCCCCGCTGCTGCGTTTCTTTACCACAACCTTCCATCCGGTGCGCATCAGATAGGAAAGCATTCCGTACAGAGCACCGGTCAGCATAATGGTTGCTCTGGAGAACTGATCTCCCTCCTGAATCAGGAACAGGTAGAATACACCAAGAACGATGATGTATACCATATTTTTTACAGTCATTCCGATTTCCACGAGGTATCCGCGCTTCATGACGTTTTTGAAGGAATCGTCCAAAAACATGATCATCAGCTGGATCAGAGCGAATACGATAGCCTCATTTCGGTAAATTGTGCTTCCATATGGATTAAAACTGTGATGTCTTAAGAAATAACCCATGACGAAAGCGAGCTGAAGACAGATAATATCAAGAACCATAAAATCCAGATGCTTCAGCCATCCTGTGGATAATTTTTTGTACATACCTTTCTCCCCTGTCGTATTTTTTTCGCCGTACTCATAACACTCTCTTGTTTCGCATAGTTTTTCTAGCTTTTATATTACCATTTTCACTAAAAACTTCTCATTTTTTCTGGTACTATGCATTTGTAATATCTTCTGTGACGAATACAGAACCATTTTTTTCTTTATTCTAAGTATTCTATCCCATTTCTACTTATTTGTAAAGGTGTGGACACACTTTTGGACATACTTTTTTCACATTTTCGCAAATTATTACATTTTATATTATTTCATCATATCCAGAATCTGTAATGTTTTCATCTTCTTTTCGACATAGCGATGGAGATATGCACGCAGCAATCGTTCCAGTTCGTCCAGGATCTCTTCATTTACGGTAAAACCATACAGCTTCTCCAGCGGTGCCGCAATGATATAGCGGCATGCCAGCACGGTGCCCGGCTGCAGCGGCCATGGATCTCTGATGGTTTTTCCGCAGTTTTGGCAGTAGATGGCGCTGTCGCGCGGGGAGAAAATGGTCAGATTTTCTTTCGTGCCGCACTCCATGCAGGAGAACATCTGCGGTGCTTCTCCGCTGATTGTGATCGTCCGCAGTTCGAAGATGCACCGGATCAGGCGCAGGTCCTGTTTTCCGCGGCGGATGGCGTTCATCGTCACGTACAGTAGGTTCAGCATCTGAGTTTCATCGTTTCCTTCCTGGCCGAAATATTCGGCCAGTTCCAGAAAATAAAAGCCGTAATAAACGCCGGGCTGCATCTGCGCCAGGTCGAGGAAGTATTCTTTAATGTTTGCGCCGGAGAGGGTGTAGCTGTCGCGGCCTTCGTAGACCTGAAACTCGCCGAAGACGAACGGATTGGAGACGGCCATCAGCGGGCTTTTCATGCGGCGGGCGCCGCGCGCGAAGGCAGTGATTTTGCCGAGCTCCCGGGTCAGGATCACGACGCGCTTGTCATACTCTCCGACCGGGGAGGCGGATAATACCATTCCGCTTACATTGATTGGTTCTCGCATGTTTCTTCCTTATTATAATGCAATATTATAAATCGAGTTTCTTTTTATCATATCCGAAGTTCTTCACAAGGAAATCGCTGTCTCTCCAATCTTTTTTAACTTTTACCCAGAGCTTCAGATTGACTTTCTGCTCCAGCATCTGCTCCAGCTCATACCGCGCGTTGCTTCCGATCTTCTTGAGCATCGCGCCCTGTTTTCCGATGATGATGCCCTTGTGGGAATCGCGCTCGCAGATGATGGTCGCATCAATATCAACGATTTTTCCGTTCGGGCGGTCTTTCATCTGGTCGATCACAACGGCGATGCCGTGCGGGATCTCTTCGTTTAAGGCGTACAGTGCTTTCTCGCGGATGATCTCAGCCACGATCTGGCGCATCGGCTGATCGGTGATGGTGTCCTCATCGTAGAACTGCGGGCCGTACGGCAGATATTTGAAGATGCTCGGAATGATGTCATCGGTGTTCTGATGGCGGAGTGCCGAGCACGGAATGATCTCGGCAAACTGGAACAGCTTGCGGTACGTATCGATGAATTCCAGGATTTTGTCTTTCTCCACGGTATCGGTCTTGTTGATAATGAGGATGACCGGCGCATTGACTTTCTCCAGGATCTCTGCGATATGGCGCTCTCCTGCTCCGATGAAGTTGCTCGGCTCTACCAGCCAGAGAATCACATCGACTTCTTTTAACGTTTTCTCGGCTACATCGACCATGTACTCGCCGAGCTTATTTTTCGCCTTGTGGATACCCGGTGTGTCGAGGAACACGATCTGTCCCTCGTCACACGTATAAACGGTCTGGATGCGGTTGCGGGTGGTCTGCGGTTTCTTGGATGTAATCGCAATCTTCTGTCCGATCAGGTGGTTCATCAGCGTGGATTTTCCCACGTTCGGACGGCCGATCAGGGCTACAAAGCCGGATTTATAATTTGCATTGTTTTCCATTGCTGTCTCTTCTCCTCATTTATAAATTCTCTACGTTCTTAAACAGTTCTTTCTCTTTCTGAATGGCTGCTTCGCTTCCGACAACGCAGATGTTGTTCTGTTTTAAGGCTGCATCTACAAGGTCTGCCAGTGCATGAATGTCATCCAGGGTTGCATCGAGGATCTGATCTCTCTCCTGCTGGAAGTCTGCTTCGGTGATGCCGTTGAACCATGCGCTCTCGGAGGTCTGGCCTTTTGCGGACGGGTTCATCGGGACGTCGAGTTCGCTGATCGTTCCGATGATGTATTTGGTCATCTGGCGCTCGTCTGCTTCGAAATTGCGCACGTAATCGCCGATACCGCGGTATACTTCAAGGGTTCTTCCGACGTTCGGGTCACGGTAGGAAGAAATGCACGCGTTTCCGCCTCTTCCGAAAGCTCCGCCGCAGCCGTAAGCGCCGCCTTTGACACGGATGTTGATCCACAGATAGTCATAGCTCAGCATGACACGCAGGATGCGCAGGGCACCTGTGTAGTCGTAGCCTTCGCGCTCGAAGTTTCCACAGAGTGCCACGTACTGTACCTGGCCGGAGGTCTGGAAGGCTTCGTTTTTCTGTTCAAAGTCATACACAATGCTGCCCGGCTCCACTTCGTCGGTGTACAGATTCTCTTTGAATGCTGCGATTTTTTCTTCCAGCGGTGCGTAGCCTGTCTCGTCTGCGGTATAGGAGACGGTCAGATTCTCTTTGCGGAAGATGTATTTCATCAGGGTCTGCAGATTTTTAATCAGTTCTGCTTTTTTCTCATCGAAGTTCTCGTCCAGATCTTTTAAGAGCTGGTAGAAGCCGATGCCTGCGATGCGGTCCTGGAAATTGCTCATCGGGGAGTAATAGGAAGCTGCACGCATCACAGCCGTTGCATTTCCGGCGGAAGACAGGCGGTTCTGCAGGCCGGATTTCATGCTGGAGATGATCTCGTGAAGACGTTTCTCGTCATCCAGGCGGGAGGTATTCAGGATTTCCTCGATCATTTTCATGACGAAATCCAGTTTGTCGTACAGGAATTTCGCGCGGATGCCGAACATTCTGCGGCAGTCGTCATCATTTTCCGGAATGCGGAATACCTGCAGTCCGCAGTTGATGCCGCCGGTCTGTGCATTGATCTCGTTGAACAGTTCGCCGTAGGTGTAGTGTTCGGTGTCCACATAGCCGAGAACGGATTTTAATACGCCCATGTACGGGATCAGATCGTTCGGCACATTTTTCGTATCAAACAACAAGCTTAAGTAACCGATGCCGTTCGTGAATACGTTGTGATGAAGAACTGTCGTTCCATCGACTTCATGCTCGTCATTGTAAAGTTTGATAGACTCACGTTTGATATCGCTTCGTTTCAGGAGCGGAATCGTCTCGAGTACTTCCTCGCTCTCCTCTTCTTCCTGATATGCTGCCAGCTCTTTGGTGTCAGCAATGATTTTCTCGATCTCTTCTTTTGACAGGCTCTCTTTGTATTTCTGCAGTTTTTCTGCGGTCTTTGCATCATTTTCTGCGGCAAGACCGGTCTTTGGAATGAGGGTCACGATGGAGGCATGGGTGTTGTCCAGCAGATACGTCTGGATCAGGTCTTCGAAATAGCCTTCTTTTGCCAGTTTTTTCAGCTCATCGTAGATCGCAAGCTGCTGCAGGTAGGCGAACGGTTTGTTCTCGTCGTACAGCCAGCTGTCGAAGACGTCAATGCCGTACATCAGGCCCTTCGGGAAGCTGGAGAAGTCCGCCTCACGGAAACGGAATTCGAAATAGTTGATGCCTGCCTCGATGGCTTTCTGATCCATGCCGTTTTTCACGATATCCTCGAGGGTGCCGCGGATGATGGACAGGAATTTTTCTTTCTCATTTTCATCGGCGTTCTTGGCTACGATGGAGAAGAATGGCTGCAGGATGCCGTCCTCGTAGGAGCCGTAAACATCTTTTCCGATGTGTGCGTCAAGGAGTGCCTGTTTGACCGGGGCTCCCGGTGCGTCAAGGAGTGCATACTCCAGAACAGAAAATGCCACGTTTAATTTTACATCCAGACCGCTGCCGATGACCATGTTGTAGGACAGGTACGCATTGTTTTCAAGCGGATCGCCATCGAGTACCGGGTACTCGTGTACAATGTCGAGGGTCTCTGCAAATGGTTTCTGATACGGAATTTCGGATTTTACTTCTTTTGCATCAAAATGGGACAGGTATTTTTCATCCATCCATGCCAGTTTTTCTTCCATATCCATGTTTCCGTACAGGTAGATATAGCTGTTGGACGGATGGTAATAGGTCTGATGGAAATTCAGGAAGTTTTCGTAGGTCAGGTTCGGGATGCAGGACGGATCTCCGCCGGATTCTACGCCGTACGGAGTGTCCGGGAACAGGGTGTTGAAGGTTTCACGCTCCAGGACATCGTCTGCGGAGGAGAAGGCTCCTTTCATCTCGTTGTATACAACACCGTTGTAGGTCAGCGGGCCGTCTTCGCTTTCCAGATGATAGCTCCAGCCTTCCTGACGGAAGATTTCGTCGTGTTTGTAAATGTTTGGGTAGAATACGGCGTCCATGTAGACATGCATCAGGTTCTGGAAGTCGGCATCGTTGGTGCTGGCTACCGGGTACATGGTTTTATCCGGGTAGGTCATAGCATTTAAGAACGTGTTCAGGGATCCTTTGACGAGTTCTACGAAGGGATCCTTTAACGGGAATTCGCGGGAGCCGCAGAGGACGCTGTGCTCGAGGATGTGGGCTACGCCGGTGCTGTCGGCCGGCGGGGTACGGAACGCAATGTTGAAGACTTTGTTGTCATCTTCGTTTTCGAGAAGGAGCACGCGGGCACCGCTCTTGTTGTGGCGGAGGAGGTAGCCGTGTGCATGGATATCGTCAATCTGCTGTTCCTGCAGCAGGGTATAGGCTTTGCAATGTTCTGCGTTCATTTTTGTATATCCTTTCTTGTTTTTCTTTATTATTTCCGATTTTATGCAGTCAAAAACGGACCGCAGTGCCCGTTTGCTGGGATTTTCTGCGGCCCTGTCGGTTTTATTCTTCGTTGTCGGTTTCTGCTGCGGTGTTCTCTGTCTCGTCGACGTGTTCTTTTACTTCGTCGTTTACAGCGTTGTTCTGTGCATTTTTCTGTGCCTGTGCTGCAGCGGCCTGTGCCATCATTGCCTCAAGGTTCGGGCGGACGCTCTGTGCCTGGGCTCCCATGATTCTCTGGAGCTGTTCTCTGGTCAACAGAAGGTTGAAGCCGGACGGGTTGATGACGAAGCCTTTGGCCTGTTTCATCAGGTACGGCAGAAGGTGCTGGAACGGGATGGCTGCCAGACGGAGTTTTGCCTGCGGATCCGGACGGAATTTCTGGAATTCACCGATATCGGAAAACAGCGGCTGGAAGATGTCTTCGTTCTGATTTTTGATGTACGGGATGCGCACGTCTGGTCCCGGGTTGGCCGGATCGAATTCGCCCTGTACCTGGGAGATGTCGATGGCAAGGATGAATTTGCTTCGCATCAGGTTGACAAGCATTTCTTCTTCGAGTTCACGCAGGTGCTGCATGCGCTCGGCATCGTCTCTTCTCTGGTTTGGTTTTCTGAGTTCCTGCAGAAAGTATACGACGGTGAGCTGTACGCCCGGGTTCAGAACCGGGAGGTGCTGTTTGTTCATTTTCTCCATGTCTGGTTTCGGGAAGATCTGCTCGAGCTCGATGCGGCGGGTCTGGTCGCCTTCGTGGAAGATGACCATATTGACGCCTTCGGCGTAGAGGCCCATATAGAAGTTCGGCATCTGCTTGCGCAGGACTTTTACGGTGAGCAGCGGGGTGTTCTTTTCTACATAGGATTTTGCAAACTCCTTGGCTGCTTCTTCTTCGGTAAACATGTATACCTGATCATCAAAGGTTTCCGGATCGCACTCTACGTATGGGAGTTTTGTGATCTGGGAAAAGGTCACATAGATGATTTCCATGCTCTGGAATTTCTTCATGGTGAAGCTGTTGTCTACTGTCATTTGTGGTTGAGTCCTTTCTTCGCTCTTAGAGGACGGTTTATCCTCAAAATATCTATGTGACATTATATCATACTTTTGATGGGTTGCCAAAGGTTTATTGCTTCAGCTCGCCATTTTTGCGTTCGGATAGATTTTTTCCATCCGGCTGTCCGGAAAACGTTCATCAATGAGCTGCTCTATGGCGTTTGCTGCTGGCTCGTTGTGGGCACGCTGGTCGTAGCGGGTGAGGGCCAGGGTGGAGACGAGGATGTTGGCGAGCATGAAGATGATCAGTATCCAGGTGATGATGGGGCCCTGTTTCAGGGGGATTTTTTCGATCCATTTGGAGAACAGGGGGTAGAGTTTTTTCAGCCATACGACGGCAGCGATTCCCCAGAAGAAGCAGTACAGGAGGTTGATGCGGCCGCCGAGGTTGAAGGGAATGTCGCTGTAGTCCCAGAAAACTTTTCCGAAGACGATTTCGGTGAAAACGCTGCAGAGGTATTCGTAGGCGCCGCCGAGGAAGGTTCCGAAGGCGAATAAAAAGCCATCGGAGCGGTTTCTGTAATTATAGAGGAACCAGGTGGCGAGGGCGATGGCGAGGCCCCAGACGATGCTGAACGGGCCCCAGACAAGGCTGCTGCGGCTCATCCAGACACCGGCGGTGATGCGGCAGAAGATGGTTTCTACGATATCACCTAAGAAGGCGCCGATGATGAACAGAAGGACGATTTTATAAAAGCTGCATCCATCGGCAAATACTTTCGATTTTTCTTTCTGCTTCGGTATGGGCTGTACCGATGGGTAGGCGCGCTCGACACGAGCTTCCAGGTAGCGGTACAGGCGGACGGAAAGCCGTTTGGTGAAGGCGTCGATCTGGGCGTTCATGGCGGCGATGCGCGGCATCTTTTTGGTGATGTGGCGCAGGACGGCGTAAGAACCGATGGCATCGACGACGAGGACTCCGAACAGGATCCACAGGGTGATGTGCATTACGCCGTTTGGGGCAAGATGGAGGAGGGTCAGGCCAAGGATGTTGCCGAATTTCAGGGCAAGGACACCAAGGATTCCCCAGAGAACGGAATACTGGAGGCAGATGTAGCCGTCCATGTTCCATTTTTTGTTGGAATAATCCCACCATTTGCCGTGGCCGATCCGTTCCAGGACGTGGCCTGCGATCCATTCGGCGGCGGTGGCGATGATCATACAGCCGAGAAACAGAAAGACCGGGCTGGACTGCAGTTCGTACAGGTAGCGGGTCATGAAAACAGCCGTGATTCCGTAGATGGCACACAGCGGGCCATTCAGAAAGCCTCTGTTTACCATGTGTTTTTTCCGAACAGCCGCCACTGTCGTTTCCAGAAGCCATCCAAGAAAGGCATAAAGGAAGAACAGCCCGAGGTAGTCGTAGATTGTGTAGTTCATCAAAATCTCCTTTTCTTTGTTCATATCGGGCTTGTAACCCCGTTTTTATGACATTATAGCATAGAACATGCAAAAGCAGAACCTTTTCAATGGAAAAAGGAAAAGTTCACAAAAAGAAAGCCACACCCTTTTGGGGCATGGCCTCTTTCTTTTCTCAGGCGGCGGCAATACGTACCGCCTGAGCGTTTATGTTACAGGTTCGGAGTAATTTGAACGAAAGAATTACTCTTCTGAGCCGTACAGTTTTACGAGTTTGTTCAGGTAAGTGTAACGGTCTTTTGCTTCCTGCTCGTTCTTGCCGAACAGTCTTTCTGCTTTCGCCGGGTTTGCACGTTTCAGAGAGTTGTAACGAACCTCGCCGTTCAGGAATTCCTGATAATCTCCTGGCGGAGCCTTGGAATCCAGTGTGAATGCGCTCTTGCCTTCTGCAGCGAGTGCCGGGTTGAAGCGGAAGCAATGCCAGTATCCGGTCTGAACAGCGAGCTGCTCCTCGGTCTGTGCTTTGCTCATACCTTTCTTGATACCATGGTTGATACATGGAGCGTAAGCGATAATGAGGGACGGTCCCGGATATGCCTCTGCCTCTGCGATTGCTTTGACTGCCTGATTGTAATCAGCGCCCATAGCGATCTGTGCTACGTATACATAGCCATAGCTCATTGCGATGCTTGCCATATCTTTCTTCTTGGTTTCTTTACCGCCTGCTGCGAACTGTGCAACTGCACCGGTCGGAGTAGCTTTGGAGGACTGTCCGCCTGTGTTGGAGTAAACCTCGGTATCGAATACCATTACGTTGATATCTTTTCCGCTGGCAAGTACGTGGTCTACGCCGCCGAATCCGATATCGTAAGCCCATCCGTCACCACCGAAGATCCACTGGGATTTCTTAGCGAGGAAGTCTTTGTTCTTAACGATGTCTCTGCAAACGTCGCAGTCAGCGTCTTTGATTGCTTCTACAAGTTTCTCGGTTGCAGTTCCGTTGGTAGCGCCGCAGTCAAAGGTATCCAGATACTCTTTGCATGCTGCTTTTACTTCTTCCGGAGCTTTCTCGGAGTTCATAACATCCTCAACTTTGGCTTTCAGGCCGCCGCGGATTGCTTTCTGAGCGAGAAGCATACCATAACCGAACTCTGCGTTGTCCTCGAACAGGGAGTTGGACCATGCCGGGCCCTGTCCTTTCTCGTTTACAGTGTAAGGAGTGGACGGTGAGGAGTTACCCCAGATAGAGGAGCATCCTGTTGCGTTTGCGATGTACATTCTGTCACCGAACAGCTGGGTGATCAGTTTTGCGTAAGGAGTCTCGCCGCAGCCTGCGCATGCGCCGGAGAACTCAAGCAGCGGTTTCTTGAACTGGCTGCCCTTTACGGTATTCTCTTTGAATTTTGCTACAACGTCTGTCTTCTCTGGAAGAGCTGCTGCATAATCGAAGTATTTCTGCTCTGCTTCGTGTGCTGCAAGGCTTTCCATAGCCAGTGCTTTCACACCCTTCTTGCCCGGGCATACGTTTGCACAGGAACCACATCCGGTACAGTCAAGCTGGGAAATAGCCATTGTGAAGGTGTAGTCCGGCATACCGGTCATCGGCATGGTCTGGATGCCTTCCGGAGCTGCTGCTGCTTCTTCTGCGGTCATGGCAACCGGACGGATAACAGCGTGCGGGCAGACAAAGGAACATCTGTTACACTGGATACAGTTTTCCGGATTCCATACAGGTACGTTTACGGCGATACCACGTTTCTCGTATGCGGATGTGCCGGACGGAGTTGTTCCGTCTACGTAGTCTGCAAATGCGGATACAGGCAGGTTGTTTCCTTCCTGGGAAGTTACTTTTGCCTGGATGGTATTTACGAATTTAACAGCGTCAGCGCGGCCGCTCTCTGCATGAGTTGTGGTCAGACCTTCATCTTCTGCATTTTTCCAGCTTTCCGGAACTGCAACTTCTTTGATCTGTTTTGCACCCTCATCGATTGCTGCCCAGTTCTTTGCTACGACATCATCACCTTTACGGCCATATGTAGCTTTTGCTGCTGCTTTCATGAGTTCGATGGCTTTTTCTTCCGGAATGATCTTCGCAAGCTTGAAGAATGCAGACTGAAGAATGGTGTTGATACGGGTCGGTCCCATGCCGGTCTCGATACCGATCTTAACGCCGTCGATCACATAGAATTTGATGTTATGGTTTGCGATGAATGCTTTTACCTGACCTGGCAGATGCTCTTCCAGTCCTGCTTCATCCCATGGACAGTTCAGAAGGAAGGTTCCTCCGTCTACCAGCTCCTCTACCATGTGATATTTGTTCACATAGGAAGGATTATGACATGCAACAAAGTTTGCTTTGTGGATCAGGTAGGTGGATTTGATCGGTTTCTTTCCGAAACGCAGGTGAGACATCGTTACACCGCCGGACTTCTTGGAGTCATAATCGAAGTAAGCCTGAGCGTACATGTCTGTGTTGTCACCGATGATCTTGATGGAGTTCTTGTTTGCACCTACGGTACCGTCTGCGCCAAGTCCCCAGAATTTGCAGTTGATGGTTCCTTCCGGAGTTGTTACCAGAGGAGCGCCAACCGGCAGAGACAGATTGGTAACATCGTCTACGATACCAATGGTAAATCTCTGTTTCTCTGTATTTTCATATACAGCAACGATCTGAGCCGGTGTGGTGTCCTTGGAACCAAGTCCGTAACGGCCTGTGAATACCGGTGTGCTCTCGAATTTGCTGCCTTTTAATGCTGCTACTACGTCCAGGTACAGAGGCTCGCCAAGAGATCCCGGCTCTTTTGTTCTGTCCAGAACGGAAATCTGTTTTACAGTCTCCGGAATTGCATTGATGAGTGCTTCTGCGGAGAACGGACGGTACAGACGTACCTTTACAACGCCGACTTTCTTGCCTGCTGCTACGAGGTAATCGATGGTTTCCTCGATGGTATCGCAGACAGAACCCATAGCGATGATTACGTGCTCAGCGTCTGCTGCTCCATAGTAGTTGAACAGTTTGTAATCGGTTCCGATTTTCTCGTTTACTTTGTCCATGTACTCCTGTACGATTGCCGGAAGAGCATCGTAGTATGGGTTACATGCTTCTCTTGCCTGGAA
>ENA-ORLU01000864-ORLU01000864.1-human-gut-metagenome-genome-assembly--contig:-NODE-864-length-25718-cov-6.891229_pt1 | contig 25718 bp, 18 predicted proteins | sample MGYA00243009_ERZ508833 | MGnify/ENA primary metagenome ERZ508833 (study PRJEB26277, sample SAMN04329763) | human gut metagenome | biome: human-associated habitat | host: Homo sapiens | place: USA...
GACATGTATAAAAAACTTGGCAACCTGGAGACATAGAATAAATGAAGTATGATGAACACTTTCGAAATAAACTCTATTGAGCTTCCTGTATACTTTAAAGAGTAAAGGGAATTGACCAAAAAGAATACCTCAAGTAAATGTTGAAAATCAGGCAATTAATCTTTTGTCAAAAGAAGAACTGAATAAGAAAATAGAGGTGGTAGAAAAAGAATTGAGATCCTGTACCTGGCGGGAATTGGAAACAAACGGTAAATTTTCCAAGAACGATAAACTTTCTTTCATTACGGATGACATGCTTATAGTTGGATGTGATATAGGCAGTGAGATTCATTATATCAGGGCAATTGATGTCAGAGGAAGGGAGTTGAGTCGCGGAGCATTTGAATTCAGCAATACTTCATAGGGCTTTGAGAATGCAAAAGCATGGATGCTGGAACTAGCAGCAAAAAATGATAAGAAACAGATAGTGCTGGGTCTTGAACCGACAGGCCACTACAGGTTTGCGTTGGCCGCATGGATGATTTCAAGCGGAATCAGTGTTGTCCAGGTAAATCCATATGCCGTAAAGCAAAGAAATTGAAGACAACAGCCAGCTCAAGGATGACAGAAAAGATCCGAAACTGATTGCAAATCTTGTGAAAGATGGAAACTACGGAATGCCATATCTTCCAGAAAATGTTTATGCAGATATGAGAAGGCTCTCCATGTTCAGAGATCAGCTTACCGAGGACAGGATAAGAAATATCAATCGTCTTCACAGGGAATTGAAAATCTATTTTCCGGAATACATGGCCGCATTTGGGAAAATAGATGGAGCATTCACTCTGGAAGTACTGAAAGTGACAGCAATCCCATCAGAAATCAAAGCACTGGGAGCAGAAGGCCTGAAAAATATTTGGCATAATGCAAAACTAAGAGGACTCGGTTATAGCAGAGCCGGAGAAATCGTGAGCTATGCAGAAAAAAGTGTGGGATTGACGGATGTGACAGATGTAGGACGCGAGGCAGTGAGATGGTATGCAGAACAGATACTAAAACTGGATGGGCAGCTTGCATCGGTTGAAAGTATCTTACACAGGAAATGCAGGGAAATCCCGTATGCTGAGAACATACTGGCAATCAATGGAGTAGGTGAAAACATACTGTCTGGAATACTGGCAGAAATGGGCGATGTCAGCAGGTTTGATGATGTGAAGGAAATCCAGAAGCTAAGTGGGATGGGACTGGTGTCATGCAGCTCCGGCAAGCATAAAGGGCAGACAAAGATCAGCCACAGAGGACGCAAGAGACTTCGTTACTGGCTGTTTTAGGCAGCAAAGTCAGCGGTATCGCATGCGGATGAATTCAAACAGCTACATGAGTATTACACAACGCGGCCCAATAATCCATTGAAAAAGATGCAGTCACTGATTGTGATAGCCTGCAAGATACTGAGGGTGATCCACACTATCCTGAAGACAGGGACGACATATGATCCGCAGAAACAGTTGAAAGATATCAAACGCCCGGTAGAAGCACAGGCACCGATGGCAGCATAGGAAACAAAGATATACAAGTAACACACTCCAGAACTCTGTCGAGTGACCGATGGGAGGCATCGGAGACTGGACAGGGTTCTGGAACAGAAACCCGTAAATGATGGAGTCCGGAACGGACTGCATCTGCAAAAGACCAACAGTAAGCCATAGTGGTATAGCGTCCACTGAGTAAATCAGTACCACGACAGGTGAATGCGGGTCAGTAACAATCAAACATAAAAACAAGAGCTGTAGTCGGCATCGGTTTTTTCCGTGGGGCACGACCCCGTCTAGGAGCTTGGCAGGCACTCAGTGTATGGTAGATGGGACGAAGGAAGTTGGGACATGATCCCCTTAGACACGGAAGGTTCATCATCATAGTTGATCAGAGGGAAAATAGCCTTTATAAAGCAAACTAAAAGGATGCTTTATTAGCTATACTTATTTATCAGCTATTCGGTACATGACACTACGATATCCATCACTCTCGGCTTTTGTTTGAGGTAAAATAAAAATCGTCAAAGCCAGTAAAATCAATAGATTTAGGATTGACAGAATAGGAGAAATGAATGAAGAAAATAATAAGTATAATTATTGTATGCTTGTTTTTTATTGCATTAATTTTTATAGGCAAGAATTTATTAAAGGATGGCAAAGAACGGGAATATATAAAGTCTGACAAGTATTATGAGGAAAACATAGAAAATATAAATATAAATGAAGTTAACTTCAAATTTCTCCAAGTAAATGAAGTTGCTAATGTCAATGAAGCATTTTATAAGAAATATGATTCTTATAAAGAAGTAGTGGTGGAAGATAACAAGAATTATGATGTTTTTGAAAAATATACGAAGGTAGATGTTGCATTTGACCAAGGATATTCTGGAATGCGATGTTACTTAAATGAAGATGAAAGTTTCGGTGGAGCTTATTTCCGATATACATTTGAATATGAAACAAATGACGAAAATCTTGTGGATTCTTCTATTGAAGTATATATAACGGCTGAACCGTTAGAAAAGTTTGAAGGTTTATTACCAACTATTGAAGGGGCTGATGAAGGGAATGTATATAGTATATATGATAACATTCTCTATTATATGGAAAATGATGATAATATGAGCTTATTTAAAACTAATATATGTACAGTTGTTTTTGATGGTTCTAAGTACAGTTATTTTTGTGGTGTTATAGATGGCGAGAAAGAATCTTATATCAATAAATATTGTAATGTTTTATATGACTTTTTTCAACAAATGTATAAATGATAAAACTATAAAAATTATAGTAATTTATGAAATGAATCTACAAGACATATAGCATTTTATAAATTACTATTTATATAAATGCCCAATAACACAATGGCAGAGTAAAATTTGCGTTTGAAATATAAAATTTTACATTGCCAGCAAACTACAAGGAGGTACTTTTTATATTAAATATGTGATATAGTAAAAGAAATAGTATTTTACCAAGGTGGGACTCAGGATGAGAAAAAGAAAGTTGAAAAAATTTATTGCCTTGATTTTAGCATTTGTGATGCTTTTTTCTTTAGGGGGGAATGTGGTTTCGGCAAATGTGTCTGATGAAATTACAGAGAAATCTCTTGATCAAGTGCAAAGAGAAAACGAAGCTAAATTATTAGAAAGGAAGGTATCAGATGAAACGAAAGCATTTTCACCTGGTGATGATTATTCTTTAGATAATAATGCAGTGGAAATGTTTGATTTGCCGAATAATACACCTAAAATTAATATGGAAGGTATTCCTAAAATCAAAAGTAAATCTAAAGTTCGTAAAGAGAATGATGAGCAGAGATATAATGTCTTGGTTCTGGATACTTCTGCTTCTTCTAGTTTTTTAGATTCTTCTGGTAATATATTTTACACTGCAGATACGGCTATTGATTATGTTAAAGCTTCTGCAAAAAAATTTATCGAGGGAGTCCAGAAAGCAGATGGTACCAATTATGTTGCAATAGTTGAATACAAAGGTTCGACAGCAAATGTTGTTTCTGAATTTTCGACTGATTTTGTATCATTAAATGCGGCGATTGATGGACTTTATGCTTCACAAAATACACGTAATGTTGCAGCTGGGTTACAGAAAGCAGATACATTAATAAATGAAATATCTAATCCAAAAGCTATAAAAAATGTTGTTCTGTTTACTACTGGAATGACAAATGATGGAGAATATAGCTATGATGGACATTATAACGAGGATACAATAGGAAGTGAATGGAGACGTAGTGACACTCAGGTTAGACTTTATGCATATTCTAATGCAGCATATGCAATGGCAGAAACATTAAAAAGTAAGGCTACAGTATATTCGGTAGGACTTTTTCAAATGATGGAAAATATGCCGGAAGAAGGTTTAGAAATTGTACAATTTTTCAAATTGTTTTCTTCAGAATTAGCTACATCATTAGAACATTTTTATGATGTGAAAGATCCGAATGATTTGGAATTTATTTTTGGAGAAATTGCGGACAAGGTTACAACGAAGGATGTGAATTTTTATTTTGCGTCTGGTGAAGAGAAAGACTATGAAGCAGTTTGCCATTATTCAGATAATTATTTTCGAAAAGCTTCTTGTGGGACAAGACAGTTAGATGGATATAACCATAGTTTATCTACGGCATCTTTATGTTTGGCATTATCAGCATTTGGAAGTAATGATGGAGGAAATTCTGATTATACCAACAAATATAAAAATGTTGAAAAGTTGTTGACTGATTTAGAATTTGAAGAATTTGATAAGAATGATTGGTTTGTGAAAAAACCACAAAGTGATTCAATAGGAGTGGTAGCTGCAAATAAAAAATTAAGTATAGATGATAAAGAATGTACTTTGATGGCCGTAGCCGTACGTGGTGGTGGTAATGAAAGTGAGTGGGCAGGAAACTTTACACTTGGTAAGAGTGGCCAGCATTATGGATTTGCACAGGCTAAAAAACAAGTTTTAGACTTTTTGAAATCATATATTAGAGAAAATAAAATTTCAGGAGATATAAAAATATGGTTAACAGGATATAGTCGTGCAGCTGCAACAGCAAACTTAGTGGCAGGTGCACTTGATGATGGAGAAAAATTAGGTGATGGTGTAGTTCTTAAAAAGGAAGATTTGTACGCTTATTGTTTTGAGACACCAATGGGAGCTACAAAATCTGAAATTAAGAATAGGCTAAAATATAATAATATTTATAATATCATTAATAAAAACGACCCGGTAACTAAAGTTGCTATGTTTGCATTAGATTTTACTCGTTTTGGAGGCGATTATTTCTTGCCAGATAAAATTTCTGATGGAAATAATTACGCTGCGAAAAAAAATGCAATGGAGCAGTTCTATGATAAAATGTCGAGCAAAAATGAGATAGGAAAATATGCTGTTGATGATTTTGTGATGAAAAAAATTGATGTAAAGTATCTTTTGCCAGGAGGAAAAAGTCCGGTACAAAATGATGAGAATAATAAGTCAATTCAAGCGGAATATTTAGATACTACAATCAATAAACTGACAAAGGAAAGAGTAAAAACACGTGATAATTATGTGAAAGAATTGCAAAATGGTATTCGCACTATTTTCACTGTTAAATATGGAACGATGTTTCCAGATCAACCAATACAAAGAATTAATAAGTTTTTTGATTTGTTTTTAGAGAAACTGTGTAGTGTGGATACGCTTGGAGAAATTGTGATTGCAGCATTGAATCCACATCCAGATGCTAGTGTGAAAAAAGTAATTGAAGATGTAATGGAAGAAGCATTGAATGAAGCGGGGATTAATAATTACAGCCCTTCAGCATTGAAAGAATTTGCAGGAGCTGTTGCAGAAATGTTAGTTATTTTTGTTGTTTCACACCCTAATCTAACAGTGACAGGTGTTAGTAATGCGAAAACTTTGGGAGCAGCTCATTATCCAGAATTATGTATGGCATGGTTAATGTCACAAGATGAGAACTATACATCTTCACCAACAGAGTTTGACGGAAATGGTAACTATCGTGTTATACATATTAATTGTCCGATAGATGTAGAAGTATATGATAGTGAAAATATATTACAAGCAAGGATTGTAGATGATATACCACAGGAAATTAAAAATGGGACTGTTGTGGCAAGTTTGAATGAAGATGATGAGAAAATAGTTTATCTTCCAACAAATGCATCGTATCAGATAAAATTAACAGCTACAGATAACGGAACAATGAATTACTCGATAAATGAATTTTCTTCTACAGCAGGTGATATTACAAGAGTCGTTAATTATAAAGATATAAATTTGAATAAAAATGATGTGTTTAATGCAGTTGTTCCTGCTTATGTAGATGATGAACAAAATAATGAAATAGAAGGTTCAACTACAGAGTATGAGTTGAAGTCACCTGATGGTAAAGAAATTAATCCTGATCAAAATTTAAGTGGTGAAGATGCAAAATCTGCTTATTATATGGTGACAGTAGAAGTTGATTCGGATGAACATGGTATTGCTATAGGTCAAGGAATTAGACAAGAAGGAAATTTTGCAAAAGTTGAAGCGGTTGCTAAAGAAGGTTACCAATTTGTTGGTTGGTATGAGAATGATAAATTAATTTCGCAAGAAACACAATATCGTTTTTGTGTAGAAAAAGATACCCTTTTAGTTGCAAAATTTGAAAAAGATGGAGAATCAGCGAACCTAGAAAATCCAGCGAACCCAGAAAATCCTGATTCGGGAAAAGATAATAATACAGGTAATAATTCTGGTTCGGGAATAAATGAAAATGGAGGAGAAAAGATAGAATCTGTTTCAACAGGAGACGAATCTGCAGTTGGATTTTGTAGTCTAATGGCTGTAATCATGGTAAGTATAGTGATGTGTATGGCATTTACAAAAATAAGACGTAAAAAGCAGAGAAATTAAGGAGCCACATAAGTGTTCAGAAAAAAGTATAAAGTAGTAGTATTAGCAATTGTTCTTGGAGTTCTATTAAATGCTTGTAGTAAAAGACAAGCAGTAACCGAGGAATATAATACAATAAGTGATTTGGCATATTCTGAAAAATGTAAAATTGAACCAATCATATATATTGAAGAAAAAACAGGATTTGTTCCATATATTGTATTAACTAATGATTATAATGGTAAAACACTTTTGTTAAGAAAAGAAATTCTTCCAGAGAATAGAAGAGTTAGTGATTATTCGGCTTACTATGAAGAAAGTGAAATTGATAATTACTTAATGGGAGAGTTTTTTGATAATTTACCTATTCAAACTCGTTGCTTAATTCAAGATTCGGAAATAGAGATTTTAGATGAACGATGCTTGAATCAAATAGATGATAGCGTGATAACTATTGTAAGAAAAGTGTTTTTGTTGTCTTTTACTGAACTTGGATATAAAAAAAATGGGCATGTCGGAGTTGAAGGGGTGCCATTGTTGTATTTTAAAGATAATAAGAATCGTTTTGCTACTACGAATAATGGAAAGTTTACTGTAAGTTGGTGGTTAAGAAGTGCGGATTCTACATATGATTCTTGTGTATATGCAGTAGGACCGGAAGGTGAAATTGGAAGCACGAATGCATACGATATGAATGGTATCAGACCAGCATTTTGTGTTGACGGTAAGCAAGAAATATATAAAGAAGAAGGCAGATATATTTTAAAATAACATAACTTATTTATATTAAAGTGATTATGTTATTTTGAAAGAATTATTGAAATTCATTTGCCTGTGCTTATCTAAACGTTAATTGGCTACATTTTGGCTACAAGATTTTTATAAAGCACTAATTCCTCAGCAAAAATAAGCTACTTTAGACAACAGAACCGCACAAATTAGTTTCAAATAATCGAATATCACGAAACCAAAGTCCGTGATGGTGGACGTACAGTAGAATCTGGACGTGTTGCTACAGGTATCGAGTAATCATTGAACACTTAATGAGTGCGTAAGCGCGAAGTTAGTGAGAAAGTTGTTCTGTGAGCGTTGCGAGCAGAACAACCTTCTGATAACAAATATAGTAAAATTAAGGTTTCCGAGATTTTTCGGATAATCGAGCTATAATGAGATTATTTGGTTTTTACTATACGTCTGTTGGAAGCATTATTCTATTCTTTATAATTGCAACAATTATTTCATACCCATTTAGTTTGCTTGCTGATGTGTTACCAAAAGCATTGCTTATGCTTGAAAAGATAGATAAACAATCTGCTGTTATTATGTATCTTTTGTTAGATACATTTGCGACATTTATGGGATTGAGAATCGTAGACTATTTCATGCAGTCCATTTCAGCGACTACTATTTCAATTATTATTGTCTCTTTCGTATTTGCTTTGTTTGGAGTAAGCGATTTTAATAATAAGAGGAAAGGTTGATAAACCCCAGTTCTCAAATGACGAAATCTATAGCATTTAATAACTGTTATATTTTGTTATGGAAAACTCGTTAATCCATTGAAAATGCTAAACTTTTCATTGGTGTTCTCTCCATCACATCTTGTATCGTGTTATATCATTTTACCCTTGATTATGAACCCTCATAAGGGAAAATACAAGTGAAAGAAAATCTGGCGGCAACTAATAACAAATTATAAAAATGGCAATTGTAACTGGATGAAATGCTTTTAATACATTGTCGGTTATAATGACGATGTTACTGCGTTTTTTGCAAAAGTGCAAAAGATATAAAAGAGGTGGAAAATTATTGAAATATAACGAATTATATCATACAATAGTAGTGTTTTTGTACAAGTCAATTTGATAGAAAAGGGGGAGCGCAGGAACTGTAGCAGCTGTTCTTATCGTTGGAGGAACACTTGCAGAAGATGTGATTACAGGTGGTGGCGGAATTGCAGATGATGCCGCATCATTCTATCTTGCATACAGGTTGATGTTTGGACTATAACAAAGGAGATTTTTTATGTCGTTTAATTCACAGTTTAAACTTATTTTTGGTGAAACATTTCAAACAGAGGGTTTTCGATATTGCTCAAAATTGAATGTTTTTGTTAAAATGCTCAACGAAGATTTGATGGCTTTTTTTGGAGTAAAAACAGCTCCGGCATGGAATAAAGGGGCAAAAGGATTTTTCCTTACTGCAGGAATTATTTCTACCTATCATTCTTCTATCGATAAAAAATCAATATTGTATGCTGGACAGGATTTAAATTCATTCCTTCCACGAAATGAAGCAAGAGTAAGTTTTGAATATACCGAAGATACAATGGAAGAGATTATTTCAGCGACGGCTTTATATGTGAAGGAACGTTTGATGCCTATATTCAATCGAGTTTATGATTTAGATTCTTTTATTGATTTTTTAAAGGAATATTCGATTAATAAATTGCGCGCATGTGATACTTTTGAAGGGGAATCTCTTGTCTTGATTAAAACAGATAACCATGATGATTTTCAAACGTATTTCCAGCAGCATCTGGATGAATTATACGCACAAATTGATGCAGGAAATGTTGGTGATGGCTATACGAAAGAAATGGCTTATGATGATTTGTTTCATGGTATTATCGAAAGTATTGTATATCCTCGGGATAAAGTATATTCTGACAAGAGTTTATATAATGAGGCGCTGGAAGAGGCTGAGAGAAGAAAAAGTGAAAATATGAAAAAATTATATAGCTATCAAATATTGAAGAGCTGATTACTATAGCAATTAATCAAATTGATTTCAATAATGGAAGTTTAGTGTGATTTCTTGATGATGAGTGTTCTGAACTTCATTTTTGAAAAAATTAAGCAATGAAATTGAGGGGCGATTATCTCGCCCCTTTATCTTTGCTTTGATAAGGTCGATTGGCGTTCTGGTTGTCAGACTTTTCCTGATATCTTTTTATTTTGTCGTGTATGGTTTCGAACTTTGGAGTAACTTTTTCTCCGTATGCTTCTTCCCACTTAGAACGTTCTTTCTGATATGCGTCAAAGGCACGCTGTGCAGTATAGAATGCTGTGTAGAAGTCTTGTACTGTTGCAAATTCATGCTGTCTGACGATATTGGATAATCTGGCTTTGAGAGTTCGGATCTCTTCCTCTTTGGTGGCAATCTTGCTTTCAAGCTCTTTTTTCTTAGTAAGTAAATCGTTTTCAGTATGGAGAACTTTATCAGCGGAATTTTTACAGAGAGGTAATGGAAAAGAATCGGGTGCATTACGAGTATTACCATTTGGGAATGACAGAAAATGTGCCGGAGCTTGAAGGTTTCCATTTCCACACATTAAGGCATACCTACACGACAAACCTCTTATCCAACGGGGCTCAGCCTAAGGATGTGCAGGAACTGTTAGGACACTCAGACGTGAGTACCACCATGAATGTCTATGCCCATGCTACAAGGGAAGCAAAGCGGACTTCCGCAAGACTTCTTGATAAAGTGGCAGGCAATGATTAAACAACTATTGACATTTTGTTACTGGAGTAGTGGAAAATACTTCAATGTAAGCAGATTTTAACACACTTTCAGATGGAAGAATCGCATGAATATAGCGAAAGAGTAAGAAAAAGCGACCGGCACATGGGGATTGGCCCGCCCGGCAGAGGTGCTCCCGAAAGAGCGACTAGCGCAGTACCTTAGCTGCGTAGCGTTAGCTCGTCGGGAGCACCTCTGCCGGGCGGGCCAATATTATTAATTATTGTGCAGCATCAGGAGCCACATACGAGTATGCATTGGACATCTTTGCAGCATTGTTTGTCAGAGTGACAGCCTCTCTGTAGTAGGCAACAACAGGAGTGCCCTTATCCACAGCATTGAACAGCTGCTCTGCAAAAGCAGGAGGCACATTGATACATCCGTGTGAGCCCGAGGTTTTGTAAATGGTTCCTCCGAAGGTATCACGCCAGCTGGCATCATGGATACCTATATTGTAGGCAAACGGCATAAAATAGCTGACAGGAGAAGAGTATCCCTCGCCGACAAGAGTAGCATTTCTCTGCTTGTAAACAATCTTGTATACACCATCTACGGAACCATTCTGACGGGCGAGATTACCTGATACGAAATCAGACTCCATCTGGAGAGCACCATCCTTGTAATACCACATGTGCTGCTTTGTGTAGTCAATCTCTATGTATGTATTACCTATGTCGTCAGCGCCTCGGTAGAGTGCTGTCTGCTCGTAAACAGGCTCTCTTTCCACTGGCTTGCCTCCCTCTAAATCTGAAAGGAGCTGGGCTTTCTCATTTTTCTTGCTGACTACCCATCCGTAGTCTCCACCACCTATTTCAATAGTGTCACCGGACGATGTTTTGAACGAGCGCTTGCGTCCGAAGGTGTTATACTTGGAAGCAAGCTGCTGGACATATTTAGTGACCTTGGCATCATCTATGCTCACGCTGCCGTCATCTGAGATGCTTAGCATATCAAGGATTTTGGCTGAGTCAAGCTTCTCGTCGGCACCTTCAATTTTGTAAGTGACGGTTGAAGCAGTGTATTTGTCGAGGGCTTCTTTTTCATTTTTGATAGTATCACTGTTTTTTGTGATTTTTGGAGCTTCATAACAGTCATCACTTAAGGTAAGCTTTGGGAGCTCGTTGTCCAGGGCGTCCTTTACTTCGGCAAGGATGCTGTCATATATCGGTTTGCAGCCATTTTTCTCTTCAATCACATCGTATTTGCCGTCTTTTATCTCGATGTGGGCATCCTCCGGATTTTCAATGTAGTCATCACTGAAAATATCAAGAGCCTTGAGCTTTTCAGCCAAAGTGGCATCGTCATATTTGGACGAACCCTTTAGAGTATAGTTTTGAGCTTTGAAGAGACTGACAGGCCATGTAAAAGCATTCTGGCTTTTTAGGATTTGCTCCTCGTCACCGTTTGAGACATATTCATAGGAAAAATCAGGTCCCTTAAGTGAAAAGCTGTTGCCTTTTCTATCAGTGATTGTGAGCAGATAGTCGCGGCTTAGGGCTGTATTTTTTTCTAATGCCTCTTTTGCAGTTTTCCCTGCGTATTTTACAGAGTTAATCTTTGTGTTGAACAGATAGTGGCTGCTAAAATAAAAGGCAAAGCCAAGATAAACAGCCAAAAGCACACCAAGCACAACGGCGCAGGTTATAAGCACTTTTTTCTTCATGTAAATCGACCTCCTTGGAGATATGCTGTTGCTGCCCACACCGGGGTGTAGACAGCAGCTAAAATCAGTTACATTTGTGAAGATGTGACACATCCATATAGTCAGGCAGACCATTCTTGTAGGCTACAGCGGTTTCTCCCTGAATAAGTGGCTTTAAGTATTCGATAAGTTCAGGTTTCACATCATTGCCAGCATCATTGATCCACTCTCTTGGCACAGACTTGGCCTCGTTTGCGATATCCTTGATAGCAGAATATGTGTATTCCACCTGATAAGGATTATTTGAGATGCGCTTTAAGCATACCATTGATGCGGTCACACCCTCTGCTGCAATAGTGACACCCTTTTTACCCTGAGCAAAAGATTCCTCGATATCGGTTAATGATGCAAGGTGTGAGGCACAGCGCTGGAGCACATTTACCTCTACAGAGCGCACCTTGACACCGATGTTTTCCTTTACGATGAACTCAAGAGCTTTTCCGGCACCGCTTAGCTGCTGGTGTCCGAACTGGTCACATGCGGCCTTTGATGATGTAATGTATGAGCCGTCTGCGTCATGTATTCCTTCGGATACGGCAACTATTACATTGTTAGTGTGCGCAAGGGCTTCTTTTATATCGGCAACAAATTTGTCCTTGTCGAAATCCACCTCAGGCAGATAGATGAACTGAGGCGCTGTATTGTACTCATTACGTGCGAGAGCGGAAGCGGCAGTGAGCCATCCTGCGTCACGTCCCATGATTTCAACGATTGTCACACTCTTAACAGCATAGATAAAGGTATCATGGGCTATCTCGAGCATGCTTGATGCGATATATTTGGCGGCAGAACCAAAGCCCGGAGTATGGTCTGTCATGCACAGATCATTGTCGATGGTCTTTGGAATCCCTATAATTTTCACATCACTGTTGATTTTTTTTGCATAATCGGATAACTTTAATACGGTATCCATCGAATCATTTCCACCGATGTAAAAGAAAGCTTTTATAGAAAGCTTATCGAACTGGTGGAAGATGTATACATATGGTGAATCATCATCCTTGTAATCAGGGAGCTTGTGGCGGCATGAGCCAAGATACATGGCAGGTGTGGTCTTAAGCTTTTCAAGATTAGCATCATCTGCAAAAATATCTGACAGATTGAGATAATTCTCATTTAATATGCCGAGTATTCCGTTTACGGCGCCATAGCAGATATCGTATTTCTCAGAGCTTTTTACTCCTGCGATGACTCCTGCAAGGCTTGCGTTGATTGCAACAGTTGGGCCGCCTGACTGGGCGACGATACAGTTTGACTGATTCATTGTAATCTCCTTATTGTGTATTTTAACTATTCTCTTCTGTAAGAATAGTTATGATATAATTTGAAAATGACTACTGAAGGCGCATGGCATATGCACCGCATAATCATATAGATTGTAGTATCAAACATTATTTTTAGCAAGGGTTAAAATGAAAAATATGAATAAATACGAGAATTGCTTATTGTGTCAAAGAAAATGTGGCATAAACAGAAGAACCGGACAAACAGGCGTATGTGGCGTTTCATCTGAAATAAAGGTGGCGCGAGCAGCGCTTCATTACTGGGAGGAGCCGTGCATATCAGGAAAAAGAGGAAGCGGGGCAGTTTTTTTCTCAGGCTGCAGCCTGCACTGCGTGTTCTGCCAGAACAGGGAGATTTCTGACGGAAAAGCGGGAAAGCTAATCAGTAAAGAGAGGCTGAGTGATATCTTTATGGAACTTGCTGACAAAGGCGCAAATAATATCAATCTGGTCACACCGGGGCAGTATATCCCTGATATAGTGTGGGCGGTAAACGATGCAAAAAGCCGCGGCATGAAGCTTCCTATTATATACAATACGAGCGGATATGAAAATGTGACAGAGCTAAAGCTGCTTGAGGGTATAGTGGATGTGTATCTTCCGGATTTTAAATATATGGACAGTACGCTTTCGGCAAGGTATTCAAGGGCAAAAGATTATCCGTCTGTCGCAAAGCAGGCGCTTTCAGAGATGGTCAGGCAGCAGCCGGATGTCGTGATTGACGATGCGACAGGACTCATACAAAAGGGAGTTATTGTGCGACAGCTTCTACTGCCGGGACATGTGAATGATGCAAAGGCTGTACTTAAGTACCTGTATGATACATATCATGATCACGTATATATAAGCATGATGAGCCAGTTTACGCCGATTGCACTAAAGGATTATCCTGAGATAAACCGCACAGTGACAAGGAGAGAGTATGAAAGGCTTGTTGACTATGCCCTCGAAATAGGAATCACGAATGCATTTATACAGGAGGGTGACGTGGCAAAGGACAGCTTCATTCCGGCATTTGACTGTGAGGGAGTATAATATTTACCGTTTTTCTTAATAAAATAGTAAGAATTGGCAGGCAAAAATGACTGGATTTTGTGACGCCGGTGTAGTACTATGGTTATGTGATATTTTTTAGCTGTGAAGGTACTGAACAGTTACGATATTTTGTTATTACTCACATCCCGGTGTGACAGACGATAATGTTTTTAATCACACAGGATACATCATTCAATAGAGGATACAGTGATGAAAAATATAGAAGAACAGCAGATAATAATTGAATGTCCGAATACTATCTTTCATCTATACATTGACAGTGAGGATGAGCTTTCAAAGGTTAAGGTGTTTATGAACAATATGAAGAATGTTGATTCGATAAGTCTGCATGATATATACAACTGGTGCAACAGACAGCATGTGCAGTACACGACGACATTTAATTATGACAGTAAAATGACCTTGACAGAAATGATAAAATCCTACATATTTTACTTCAGACAGAAGCTTAGATATGTAAATAATAGTGATAGGATGATAGAAACATGAGATACCCTGAATTTCTAAAGGATAGAGGAACAATAGGCTTTGTGGCGCCTTCGATGGGCTGTACAACAGAGCCGTACAGGAGTGCCTTTGACAATGCCATTAAAAGGTTTCACAGCATGGGTTATAAGACGATAGAGGGACCTAACTGCAGGTGCGACAGTGGCATAGGTATCAGCAATACACCTAAGAAGTGCGCAGAAGAGCTGAACGAGAGCTATGTTTCTGCTGACAGTGATGTGCTTATATCCTGTGGTGGTGGCGAGCTGATGTGCGAGGTAGTGCCTTATATTGATTTTGAGCGCGTGAAGCAGTCAAAGCCTAAATGGTACATGGGCTATTCCGACAACACGAATTTCACATTTTTGGAGGCTACTATTGCAGATACAGCAGGTATTTACGGGCCGTGTGCGGGCAGCTTTGGCATGGAGGTGTGGCATGAGTCACTTACCGATGCATTTAATCTGCTTTGTGGCAGGAAGCTTTCATTTACCAATTACCCTATGTGGGAGAAGGAATCGATAAAGGATGAGAATGCTCCGTTTGTGGGCTACAACCTGACTGAAAAGTCGTGCATCAGCTCTATTCCCACGGTGGCAAAGGAAAGCAGGCTTACCATGAGAGGCAGGCTGCTTGGTGGCTGCATGGATTGTCTTATCAATCTGCTTGGTACATCGTTTGACCATGTAAGGGAATTTAATGAGCGCTACAGTGATGATGGTATCATATGGTTCCTTGAGGCTTGTGACCTTAATGTGATGGGCATGAGAAGGGCTATGTGGCAGATGAAAAATGCAGGATGGTTTTCAAATGTAAAGGGCTTTCTTATCGGACGCCCGGCGCACTTCGGAGAGGAAATGTTTGGCATAGACCACAGACAGGCGCTTTCATCACTGCTTAGAGAGTTTAATGTGCCAATTATCATGGATCTGGATATAGGTCATATGTCACCAATGATGCCTGTGGTATGCGGAAGCATGGCAGATGTCAGCTTCGACGGAAGCAACTTTACAATTTCGTATGATATAGAGCAGTAGATTGGAGGAAAAATGATTAGATTAATAAAGAAAAAAGCAAAGAGTATTGTATGTAGCGTGCTTGCTGCGGTGACATTGTTTACAATGAATCCGGCTGTATTTGCAACAGAGACAGCTACGCAGACTGATACAGTTTCAAGCGTTGATGTATCAGGTAGTGACAGCAGTGACGCAGCTGATAAGAGTAACACAGACAGTACTGCAGACAGCACAACGACAGCCGGCAGTGAGGCAAACGACAAGGTGACCATCAGCAATAATGATAAGCCATACTTAAGTCTTGGAGCAGACCTTACACCGGATCAGAGAGCGACAGTGCTTGGATTTATGGGAATCGAGCTCACTGATCTGGACAAATACGATGTGGTCTATGTAAATAATGATGAGGAGCACAAGTACCTCGATTCATACATCAGCAAGAGCGAGATTGGCACAAGGTCACTTTCATCAGTACTCATTACAGAGGATAAAAAGGGTGCGGGTCTTAGTGTTTCCACGCACAATATCAATTACTGTACGGTAGGAATGTACAAGAATGCGCTTGCCACAGCAGGCATAGCTGATGCTAAAATCATAGTCGCAGGCCCTTTCCCTATTTCCGGAACGGCAGCACTTGTAGGCACACTAAAGGCATACGAGGAGATGACAGGCAAGAAGCTTGACGACAAGGTGACAGACGCAGCGATGGATGAGCTTGTCACAACAGGAGAGCTCAACAAGAGCATTGACGGCGATTCGCAGGATATCGAGGCAATGATTGCAGACCTAAAGAAGCAGCTTGCCAATGGAAAGCTCAAGGATGAGAGCCAGATAAAGGATGCGATAAAGGAGGCTGCAAAGGATTACGACCTGAAGCTTTCTGATGATGATATTGCAAAGCTTACATCTCTTTTAATGAAGCTAAAGGATGCCAATATCGACTGGGATTCAGTCATCAACCAGGCACAGGACTGGGCATCAAAGCTTGGCGATAAGATAAATGACCCGGGCTTCTGGGAAAAGATTGGTAACTTTTTCATGGATTTATGGGATAAGATAAAATCCCTGTTCAGCTAGAAAAGCTACAGGAGACAGTAAGAATAAGCAGAATATGAATCAGGCAACTCCCTGAAACGTAAGCATGAGCTGCACGTTGAAGGGAGTTTTTTTAATTAATAAAAAAATAATAAATTTCTGCCGAATACATTGATACAAAGGTCATATTCTATTATAATTAAATGGATAATGGATTAATGTAAACAATGCACATAAGAAAGATGGGATTTGATGATAAAGATAAATAAATTTCTGGCAGCCTCTGTCGTAACATTGTCATTAGCCGCATGTGACCTGGCACCATACAGCAGCATAGCAGTTTATGCGGATCAGGCGGCGAAGGTTGTATGTGATGAGAGATACTGGGTAGCGGCGAGAAGCGGACCGGGCACAGAGTATGAGCTGGAGCACAAGCTTTCAAACGGTAAGGATATTACTATTCTTGAGCAGACCACAGGTGCAGACGGCAAGGTGTGGTACAAGGCAAAGTACAATCTGGCAGCAAATAACGAGGAGTGTGTAAGCTATATCAGGTCTGATTTTGTATCAGCAGGTACCGGCACAGCTGCATCAGACAATGCGCAGACAGGGGATGCTTCAGCAGACACCGGCAATGCTTCAGCAGACACCGGCAATGCGGATGCCATACAGCAGAATAATGAGGAACAGCTTGCCCTTGCAACCGCATCGGGAGCATATGCTACAGGTACGATTACAGGTGGCAATGTGTATGTCCGCAATGCAGCAGGCACATCCGGCACTACCAAGGTTGTCTCACTCAACTGGAACCATCAGGTTGACATAATTGGAGAGACCAGGGTAAACGGTGTGGTCTGGTATAATGTCAAGGGTACTTTAAACGGCAAGGCATTTACGGGCTGGACTATCAGTACATACATAAAGGTGACATACAATAATAGCGGAGACAATACTGATTTTGTCACGGCTATGAAGAATGCAGGCTTTCCTGACAGCTATATTCCAAACCTTACAGCTCTTCACAATAAGTATCCAAGCTGGACATTTGAGGCTGTAAATACAGGGCTGGACTGGAATACGGTGATTAAAAATGAGAGTATCAATGGACTTAATCTAGTGTCTAAATCAGCAGACAATGCCAAGAAATCGACAGCTGCCGGAGCCTATAACTGGTCAACAAATACGTGGGTTGAGTACGAACCGGGATGGGTGTCAGCAAGCAGTGCCTATATTGCTTATCTCATGGATCCAAGGAATTTTCTTGATGAGACCAATATTTTTCAGTTTCAGAGTCTGGCATACAGTCCGAATGAGGCACTTGAAGGTGTCAAGTCCATAGTAAAAGGCACATTTATGGAGGGAACAAAGACCTATTCCAACAATGGCGAGAAAATCAATTATGCAAGCACATTCATGGATGTGGCAAAGAGCAGTGGAGTAAGTGCATACCATATAGCATCGCGTATAAAGCAGGAGCAGGGACAAAAGGGAACGAGCCCTCTTATTTCGGGTACATATTCCGGATACGAAGGATATTATAATTATTTTAATTTTAGTGCAACCGGAAACACGAAGGATAAGATTTATAAAAATGGTCTGTCTTTTGCCAAGAAGCAGGGCTGGAATACAAGAGTAAAGTCCATAAGCGGCGGAGCTGTAAAGGTGGGCAGCAATTATATAAATAAGGGTCAAAATACACTGTATTTTGAGAAGTTTAATGTAGTAAATACAAGCTCGCTGTATTTCCATCAGTACATGGGCAATGCCACAGCGGCTCTTACTGAGGGACAGAGTCTGGCTAAAGGATATTCAGACAAGAATCAGGCTTTTGTATTTAAAATACCTGTATACAACAATATGCCATCGTCAGCAGTGGGCTTCGATAAAGCTGGCGATACCAATAACTATCTGCAGTCGCTTGCGATAAGCGGTGTAACACTCACACCGGCCTTCAATGGAGCGACAACAAGCTATTCAGCAGTTGTTTCAAATGCTATAAGCTCAGTGACTGTTTCGGCAGATGCAGTTTCAGGAAACAGTGGTGTTTCAGGCACAGGAAGCTATTCGCTTGCTGTCGGAAATAATACAATTAAGGTAAAATGCAAGTCGCAAAGCGGTGATACAAGAACATACACTATCAATATAAACAGGCAGGCGGCATCTGTAAATAATGCAGGTGGCAATAATAATCAGAACAATAATAACCAAAATAATACAGATGTAAACATAACATCAGGTAAATACAGTATAGGTACTTATATTACAGGCATTGAGCCTGGAACCGGTGCAGCTGATTTTGTGAAGAATATAGCAGTATCAGCATCAGGTACTGTAAAGCTTCTGACAAGCTCAGGCTCAGAAAACAGCGGAAAGATTGCAACAGGCAATAAAGTGGCTGTTTATGATGCTTCAGGTAATCTGAAAAAGACATACGATATTGTTATATATGGAGATATCAATGGTGATGGTGCTGTAAATGCTCTTGATATGATTAAGCTCAACAGACATATTTTAGGAAAGGGAACACTCACAGGTGCTTATCTGGAGGCAGCTGATGCTAACAGAAAGCGTGATGGTGGAAATGCCCTTGATATGATAATCATGAACAGACACATACTGGGCAAATCAAAGATATCGCAGAATTAGAAATGTGAGGAAAGATATGAAGAAATTATTTGGATGTATATTATCACTTGTTGTGGCGGTGATGCTTGTTTTCACACCTGCCGAGCATGTATATGCGCAGGGACTTGGTCTCAGTGTCAGCTCAAGCTCTATAGCTGTTGGAAAAACAGTTAAGGTGACTGTTTCCATGCCGTCTGGATATTTTGGTACTGTAGTTATCTCGAGCTCTGACGAGGGAGTACTGAGTAACGGAGGGGATGGTGTGGCCAATATTGGTGACGCCGCAGGATATCCCACATCGCAGTCATTTTCATTTACGGCGAAGGCTGCAGGAAGCTGCACTATAAAGGCATATTGTACAGTTGTAGGAGATGCAGAGGGCAACGATGCCGGAGGTACAATTACCGGTGCCAGCACGAAGGTGACGGTAACAAGTGCTTCATCAAACAATGATTCAAACAGCAACAAGGATAACAAGGACAATTCTGGCAGCAATACCGGCAATGACAACAATGCAAATAAAGATAATGAAAACAAAGAGGAAAAGAAATCCTCAAACGCATCTCTTGGTTCGCTTGTTATCTCAGCAGGTACGCTTTCCCCTGAGTTTTCTGCTGCGACAAAGGATTATACAGCTACAGTAGATTACAGCTGTTCAAGCCTTGCGGTTACAGCAAATCCGGCTGATTCCAAGGCGAGTGTGACATCCGTCACAGGCAATGATTCACTTGAGGTTGGAGAGAATGCGGTCAGCGTTGTTGTGACAGCAGAGGACGGCAGCACAAGCACATACAATATAGTTGTTACCAGAAGAGCCGAGGATGATCCGGAGAATGCAGATAAGCAGGATAACTGGAAGAAGTTCGATATAAATGGCACAGAGTGGACTATGGTAAATGACATTCCGGAGGATGTTGTTCCTGAAGGCTTTGAACACTCAAAGACAGTGATTGACGGACTTGAATACAATACCCTTCATGGCACCTTTGGTGATATCACGCTTGTGTATTTACAGTCGGAAAGCGGCAATGGGCTTTTTGTATATGATGCAGCACAGAATGCAGCATATGAGTTTGTCCGTATCAATTCAGAGTCGCATTTTATAGTGGTTTTACTGCCTAAGGTGGATGATGTGCCTGAGGGATACAATGAGGTATCACTCTCCATAGAGGGCAAGGGTGTGGCAACAGCCTACCAGACCAAAGCCGAAAAAACCGATGATCAGACAAAGGATTTTTACCTCGTATATGCCATGAATGACAATGGTGAGAGTGGCTGGTACACATATGATAGCGTAGATGGCACATATATGAGGACCGAGCTCAGCACACCTACAGTGGCACAGGAGGAAAACGATGCGGTAAAGAGTGAGCTTGTTCCGGGAATTGCCAATAAATATCTTGTTTTAGCTGCAATACTGGTTCTTATTATCATTATTCTGTTACTGTTGCTTATTGTATCAGCTGTGAAAAACAGAAAATATAAGGCAATGGACTATCATGATGACGATGATGATGTAGATGATGCAGCAGAAGATGTATCAAATGAAGCTTTGGAAGAAACAACTGATGAAACTGCGGACGAGATAGCAGATGAGCCGGAAGAAGAGGTTACAGAAGAGTCGTTAGATGAAGTGGAAGAAGAAGCTGCAGAAGAAACAGCAGATGAAGCTGTAGAAGAGCCGGCAGATGAAGTCGCAGAAGAAACAGCGGAAGGTGCTGCAGATGAGCAAAAGATGGCTACGGATGAAAATATATCAAATGCATCCTATGTCGGAAGAACCGTAGAAATTACACCTGATTCTAAGAAAGCTGTTGAGAATGAAAACTCTGAGTTTGATTTTAAAGACGATTCAAGGCAGGAAAACGTTTCTGACACAGAAAACGATGCTGATGAGGATGCTTTAAAGAATCAGGTTCAAATGGCACTTGATGGATTTGTCAATGAGGGAAATAAGCCGTCTGAGACTATAGACAGCAGTGCAATGGATGACAATGAAGATGACAGCGAGGATGATGATTTGCAGTTCATCGACTTAAATTAGTGAATATGACTGGAGGATATGACTTGAAACCATATACAAGTAAGGCTAAAAAAGCAATAGATTTGGCTGCACGTATATCAAAGAAAATGAATTACAGCTATGTTGGAACAGAGCACATACTGGCTGGCCTTATAAAAGAGGGCACCGGTGTGGCAGCTGAGGTTCTAACAGCCTGCAATGTGGAATATGATAGGCTTATTTCGATGATTGAAGACCTGATTTCACCGGGTGATAACATCGAAGTGATGGACAGGGATGGCTATTCACCAAGGACACAGAGAGTATTGGAGCGTGCATCGGAGGAAGCCGATAGATTTGAGTGCAATGAGATAGGTACAGAACACCTGCTGATGGCTATAGTACTGCAGGGAGACTGTGCAGCTGCAAGACTTTTAAACACCATGGGTGTTAACAGTCAGAAGATGTTTATAGATATTCTTGGTGCGATGGGTGAGGATCCGTCTGCATACAGGGATCTGATGAAAAGCTACAATACATCATACAATTCTGCGACTCCTGTATTAGATCAGTATTCCAGAGATTTGACAGATATGGCAGAGGCAGGGCTTCTTGACCCTGTTATAGGCAGAAAAAAGGAGATGGAGCGTGTTATCCAGATACTTTGCCGCCGTGGCAAAAACAATCCATGTCTGATTGGAGAGCCGGGAGTGGGCAAGACCGCTATAGTAGAAGGGCTTGCACAGGATATAGTCAGTGGCAATGTCCCGGATATTCTTTTGGGAAAGAGACTGGTTTCACTTGATATGTCCGGGCTTGTAGCCAAATCAAAGTATCGTGGTGAGTTTGAGGAGCGTATCAAGAAGGTGATAAGCGAGGTTTCAAATGCCAAAAATGTACTTCTTTTCATTGATGAGCTTCACACTATAATAGGTGCAGGAGGAGCAGAAGGCTCGTTAGATGCATCTAACATATTAAAGCCGGCACTTGCCAGAGGCGAGGTACAGGTAATCGGCGCCACTACCATAGAAGAGTACCGCAAATACGTGGAAAAGGATGCTGCGCTTGAGCGTCGTTTCCAGCCGGTGATGGTTGAGGAGCCTGGTGTGGATGAGACAATAGAGATACTCACAGGATTAAAGGGACTCTATGAAAAGCATCATGGTGTCATCATAACAGATGAGGGTGTGAAAGCAGCAGTAAACCTTTCTGCACGATATATAAATGACAGATTTTTACCTGATAAGGCGATAGACCTGATGGATGAAGCGGCAGCCAGGATAAGGCTTAAGAATCTGACATCATCTGACGAGCTGCTTGCTCTGAAAAAAGAGATAACAGATAAGCAGAACAGGGTGGAAAATGCTTTGTCTAAAGGAGATATCGCAGCTGCCGGCGCGCTTATGTCAGAAAAGGAAGTGCTTGAAAATAAACAGCAGAAGCTTATCAGAAAGAATCACCGCACAGGAAGCAAAAATCAGCCTGTAGTAGGTGAAAACGAGATAGCGGATGTAGTATCGGGATGGACCAAAATACCTGTAAATAAGCTTACAGAGTCAGAGGCAGGACGACTTGCAAAGCTTGAACAGATACTTCACAAGCGTGTAATAGGACAAGAGGAGGCTGTTTCTGCTGTCGCAAAGGCTGTCAGACGAGGCCGTGTTGGTTTAAAGGATCCTAAGAAGCCAATTGGCTCATTTTTGTTTTTGGGACCGACAGGAGTAGGTAAGACGGAGGTGTCAAAGGCGCTTGCTGAGGCTGTATTTGGCAAGGAGGATGCCATGATCCGTGTTGATATGTCAGAGTACATGGAAAAGCACAGTGTTTCAAAGATGATTGGTTCACCACCGGGATATGTGGGCCATGAGGAGGGCGGACAGCTCTCAGAGAAGGTCAGACGCAATCCTTTTTCTGTTATACTGTTTGATGAGATAGAAAAAGCACATCCTGATGTGTTCAATATACTTTTACAGGTGCTTGATGATGGTAGAATCACTGATTCACAGGGGCGCACGGTTGATTTCAAGAATACAATAATCATCATGACATCAAATGCAGGAGCTTCTTCTATTATAGAACCAAAGCGCCTTGGCTTTGGCGCTGATGAGGATGAAAAGCAGGATCACGAGCGTATGAAGAACAGTGTCATGGAGGAGGTCCGCCGTATATTTAAACCTGAGTTTTTGAACCGAATCGACGAGACTATTGTATTTAGAGCTCTCAACAAGGATGACATGAAGCATATAGTGACACTTTTTGTAAAGGAGCTTAAGAAACGCTGTAAAGAACAGCTTGATATAGAGCTCACAGTGCGTGACAGTGCAAAATCCTTTATCGTGGACAAAGCCTATGACAGAAAATATGGCGCAAGACCTCTTAAACGAAAACTTCAGGAGGAGATTGAAGACCGTATGTCAGAGGATATTATTACCGGCAAAATTAAGCGCGGCAATAAGGTAATAATTTCTACGAAAAACAAACAAATTTCATTGACTGTTGAGTAGAATTGGATTTATAATTAATATATCAATATAGCTACGGGAGGATAAAAATGGCTGTAATAAGTGAATTAATCCGTACTGAGGAAAACGGAAAGCTCAGCTTCGGAGATTATACATTGGCTGCAAAGGCAAAGCTTGACAATTTTGAGAAGGATGGAGATATCTACAAGGTAAAGACCTTTAAGGAGATTACAAAGCTCGAAAGAAACGGACTCTTTGTATACGAGTCTGTTCCGGGAACAGCGGTTATGGATTTCGAGGAGACTGCTGATACAGTGACATTTACTGTGGAGGGACCTGAGGATGCTCAGATTACTCTTGGCCTTGAAGAGGAGACAGAGTACGAAATTGATATAGCTGGAGCTGTTGCAGGTACTATGAAGACAAATCTCGGCGGCAAGCTCAGTTTAAGCGTAGAGCTTGAGGGTGTTGATTCAGTCGATATCAAAGTATCAAGAAAATAGAGCATATTTTTAGCCCGGTGAAAGCCGGGCTTTTTGTATTTTATAAAGGAGAACAATATGGCAAAAGGAAAGACCTCTGTATTTTTCTGCCAGGAATGTGGTTATGAATCGGCAAAATGGATGGGACAGTGCCCGGCCTGTAAGGAATGGAATACATTTGTAGAGGAAACCGTAGATAAAAAGTCGATAAGCTCGTCGGGAAAAGTAAAAAAAGAATCAAAGGCGGCACAGGTTCTGCCTCTTTCGGCAGTAAAAAGCGAGAAAGAGGAGCGTATAGTGACAGGTATAGCCGAGTTTGACAGAGTGCTTGGTGGAGGAATTGTGAGGGGGTCACTTGTGCTTGTGGGAGGAGATCCGGGTATAGGAAAATCCACACTTCTACTTCAGGTATGCAGGGAACTTTCACAAAAAAAGGTGCCATTACTTTATGTGTCAGGTGAGGAATCCCTGCATCAGATAAAGATGCGTGCCGACAGACTTGGCGATTTTACGGATTCACTGGAGCTTTTATGTGAGACAAGTCTTGATATAGCAAAGGACGTGATTCAACGAAAAAAACCGGAGGTTGTTGTAATAGATTCCATCCAGACTATGTACAATGAGGAGATAGCGTCGGCACCGGGCAGTGTCTCACAGGTCAGGGAGACAACCGGAGTGCTTATGCAGCTTGCAAAGACTCTGGGTATTTCTGTTTTTATAGTAGGACATGTGACAAAGGATGGTGCGGTTGCGGGGCCGAGGACGTTAGAGCATATGGTTGATACTGTGCTTTATTTTGAGGGTGACAGGTATGAGTCGTACAGGATACTTAGAGGCGTTAAGAACAGATTTGGTTCGACCAATGAGATAGGCGTATTTGAAATGAAGGCGGAGGGACTTGTTGAGGTGGAAAATCCGTCGGAGTATATGCTTAGCGGTAAGCCCGAGGGAGCATCAGGATCAATTGTCACATGTTCCATAGAGGGAAGCCGCCCGATACTTCTCGAGATACAGGCTCTTGTATGTCACAGCTTTTTTAATAATCCAAGGCGTACAGCAAATGGTACAGATTATAATAAAGTAAATCTACTCATGGCGGTCCTTGAAAAAAGAGCCAACCTGTCACTGTCAGACTGTGACGCTTATGTGAATATAGCAGGCGGTATAAGGATGAACGAACCGGCGATAGACCTTGGGATAGTGCTTGCAATCGCATCAAGCAAAAAGGATATTATAGTGCGTGAGGATACCATATGCTTTGGAGAGGTGGGCTTAAGCGGAGAGGTACGCGGAGTTACCATGTCCGAGCAGCGTGTGGCTGAGGCAAAGAAGCTTGGCTTTAAAAAGTGTATTGTTCCCAAAGTGTGTCTTGCAGGAGTGTCGCATATTAGTGGAATTGAGATTGTCGGTGTGGCAAATATCAAGGAAGCGATAGAGGCTGTCAGATAGTAATTGTGAGAATTGTATATAATAAACAGACAATTTAGAAAATTTGTGTTTTTTAAGATAGTTTTACTACTTTAATTAATTGCAGTAAATCCGTTGACATATGTGTGCCGGGATGATATTATATCAAAGCTGACTCGCGGGACACATTGAGTTGTAGAGCTTGTGAGTTACAATTTACAGACATGACT
>ENA-ORLU01000869-ORLU01000869.1-human-gut-metagenome-genome-assembly--contig:-NODE-869-length-25615-cov-9.802530_pt1 | contig 25615 bp, 21 predicted proteins | sample MGYA00243009_ERZ508833 | MGnify/ENA primary metagenome ERZ508833 (study PRJEB26277, sample SAMN04329763) | human gut metagenome | biome: human-associated habitat | host: Homo sapiens | place: USA...
TGAGTATGATCGGAAAAATAAGGGAAAGTCTGCTGGTTAACTCAAATTGAAGGAATTAAATGACTATCCCTAAATTATGCTGCATCCCTTGCCCAAGCGTTTGCAGGTCGTCGGGTTTATCCCATTCGACACTGCAAAAATACTATTGTCAGCGACCCTTTGCAGGGAGTAAAAAACAGCCCATTTCCTACTCCCTAAAATCCATAGATAGCGGATTCAGTATGCGGCAGCTTGTTTGCATAGGTTTTCAGCACTCCTTTCAGCGATTCATCGCTATCCTTAAAGTTTACATTTCGTGTCAGCCGCATAAAATAGAACAGACGGGAAATAAGCAACATTTTATTATAAGATACCTCTTTATCGCATCTGTGTTCATTCGCCGCACCTCGATTCGGCAATTTCAAAGCATCGAACAGATGTTTGAACTTATCCGCCGCAAAGCACATATAATAGGATGAATTTGTGAATGTCGTTGTGTAGGTAGAATGATCTATTATGCGGTAAAACTCCTTGTCTTTCCACTCTTTGAGTTTTTGCCTTAATCCATACATAACTGCTGCTTTTACATTTGGGTCTGCTTCGCGGCTCTTTTTACCCTTTACGCGGAATGTAATCTCAAAATCTTTTGAATCTCCGATATAGTCCAATATTTTGGTTAATGATTTTGGCGGGAGTTTAACCCAAAAACATTTGGTAAACTTTTCAATCGACCAATCGTAAACAAACAGCACAGCCCACCAAAATTTATTTACGTCCAATCCGAAGCCTTTAATTGTCGCTATAATATCCGTTTCCTGCAAAAACATTTCTTTTGTAAACGGGGCTTTTATCTTCTCCTGACAGACCCTATCCCAAAATCTGCGTGGGAAAGTGTCTATGACTTCATCACCCATATAATTCCAAGAATCGGTAATCGCATATACATATTCCAACTCTTTTTCTTCTTGTTCGTCGGCTTCATAAAAGACAAATCCTAAATCGTCGGTTCTAATACTCATAATCCAAATTATTTTATTTCCAAATTTAGCGAATTTCGCTGAAAAGCCCTCATTTCGGCTCCCGATAAAGAATTCCCCGATTCATTTGTTTGCTGAAAATAACCTCTGTACCTTTACAGAAGCCAGCAAGAGGGATAAGGGCGATGCCTAAATCTGTCCCCTGCTTCGTGCTCAAAAGTGGCACTTATACCACTACCTACCCAACCAACACCTAATTTAGGCTCTCGGCTCTGAAGAGCCTCAAACCCGATTTTCAGACTATGCTGTACTATGTAACGCAAAACAAATGATTCGACAACCGAAAAGCCGCCAAAGCCGCATTAGGCTCCGCCTGCTTTCGGAAATTATTAAAAACAAAAGAAATACTATTTACTAATTACGTCGCTAACGATGAATTATACAACGATTCCAAAATCAATTTGCCAGCTTCAGACGGGCAACGGCAAACCGACCGACATTTACGTTTGAGCAACGATTAAATGCAAATCGGACTACAAGACACAGACAAGCCATATAACGGAAGAAAGGCTGTCCCAAATAACGGGAGTAAATATCCGTACCGTCAAACGGTCTGTCCAACGATTAAAGGAGTGCGGAGCAATGCAGGTTACAACCCGCATAATCGACGGATGCAAACGCCGTAATTCCTATTATATAGCCAATCCCCAAACGGATTTCTATTTCGTGGATAACCGATTCTTTACAAAGAGCCACCCGCCGAAAATTGCGGGCTTTCTGCTCTTATTAAAGGCTATATGTCTTAATAATACGAATTCTATCCTCCTTTGAAATATCGGACAGATTGCCGATGCTGTCGGAATGAATCGTAATACGGTTTCCGCTCTTATTAAAGAGAGTAACGGATTAGGTCTGATTAAGGCCCTGCCGAACGGCTACGAAATAACGGATGATTGCTTTATAAACCCGCCGCAGAAAGACACGGCACACGCCGTCTATAATGAAATATGCCGATTCTGCATGACAAAGGGAACGAATCCGCCACAATGAAATGAACGGGCAATGAATCGGATTCTTACTAAATACAACATTACGAATCTGTCGGCCGATAATCCGCTGTCGGTTACTTATGCCCTTAATGAACGGTGCAAGATGATTCCCGAATCCGTGTCGCTGGCTTATTTCGTTAAAGTGTTATGCACCCAAGACCCGATAAAGGCAAACAAGCTACATTCACAATCTTTTCTACTCACATAATATACTTTCGTTCAGACGCTCCGATTTTATAGTCGGGGCGTTTTGCTTTGATACCCCGACCGAGCGGACAATCCCTATTTTTCACCCCTCCCCATTTTCGGATGGAAAACCGAATTTTTATCTATTCCATTAATAGGATTCCACATAAAACAGACCACCCCCTATTTATGCCCGAAACCATCTAACAGCATAAGATTATTGATATTACATGAAGTTGGATTACTACTGATAAGCGATAAACAAAAACTTAACCGCTATGTACGAAACACAAGAGAGAGCTAAACGGATTACGGACATCCATGTTTTATGGGGACAAAGCACGGTTATCGAAGAGCTGATCCAAGCGGGGAAAATCGACGAGGAATACCTCTATCCCTTTAATGGGGACGAGGTGTTGGAATGGTGGCTTGTTACTCCGTGGCTGGCCGAACGACTGAAAGAGCAGGGCGAAATCATCATCGACGAATTAGGGTGTCGTTGGTGGGGACGGCTGACAAGCGGGCAGGCTATTTACATGGACGGCGTAATACAAGAAATCTGCGGGAACGATTAACCCAACTTACAACTAACAAAGTTTCGATTCCATACTCCCGACTATTGGATAGAAACTTTGTTTTCAAGAACTTTGCACAATAAAAGCGCAGCAAATTTCCATAGAGTGTTCTGTCTTTTAGAAACATTTTCTATCTTTGTGTCGTTACCGAATAGGTAACTAACATATTAGTAACGTGAAAGTGTTTCGCGTTTACTCTCACATAGAAATCTGACAGTTTCAATAGGTACGGGAGTAAGCAAGACAGACACTCTTCATTTGTGTAGCTATATATCATCCCGATATATACTGCCAAGTGTGGGGATTTGCTTATTTGTACCAAGGTTTTGTCAGAACCTCTATGTGGATAAGCGAACAACTCCACACTTTCTTTTTGCATATAACCCACCGCAACAGGAGTTGATACGGTAAGACTTGAAACACTTGTTCAACTTAAATAATCTTACTATGAAAAAATTATTTTTATTTGTGCTTACTGCAATGATGATTTGCAGTTGCTCGAAAAGCGAAACAGAAGACAACCCCAACCCAAATCCAGAATCATCCGTAACAGGAATGTGGCTGACCCCCGACGCATTGACCTTTGAATCAACGGGAGGATCGGAAACTGTTTGGCTTAATCTCAATTATAGCGGAACTTCCACAAATGCTCAATGGAAACTGACGGGCGGCGAATCTTGGTGTACGGCATCTAAAACGAGTGGAGGAGACAACGAACAAATCACTTTCGAGGTAACAGAGAATAATGATCCAGATGAACGAAATGCAACGTTTACTTTTACATGTGGATCGGTTTCGACTAAACTTGTCGTAACGCAGAAACAAAAGGATGCCTTGACTGTTACATCGTCCAAAATTGAAATGGACTCCAATGGAGGAATTGCGATAGTTGAAGTCAAAGCCAATATCGACTATGAATATGAAATAGGAAAAGACTGCAAGGATTGGGTAACACTCAAGGAAACTCGCGCACTTCAGACAACAATGCTTTCATTTGATGTTGCCCAAAATACAGACTTTGAAAAGCGGGAAGGAACGATTACTGTTTTTAGCGACGGATTGTCCGAAACCATAACTATTTATCAAGCGGGAGAAGAGCCTACTATTGTACTGACACAAAATAAATACGATGTTTCAGGTGATGGGGAAACGATAAAGGTGGAAATAAATAGCAATGTTGATTTTCAAGTAACGATTCCATCTGATGTAGATTGGATAAAAGAAACATGGACACGGGCTATCTCGACACATACAAAATATTTTAAAATAGCTACTAATTCGCCTAATCAATCTCGAAGTGCGGAGATTTTATTTACAAATACGGAATATAGCCTTTCAGAAAAAATCATCATCAATCAAAAAGCGGCATCTTATGTAACCGTTCATGTCGTTCAAAAGGGAGGATTATCTGATGTACTGGTTGATAAAGAATTAAATCCCGAATCTATTATTTCCATGAAAATAATAGGGGAATTAGATGCCGAGGATTTTTTGACAATCCAGAATATGATAAACCTAAAGAATCTCGATCTTGAAGAAGTGAACCTAACAGAGCTTCCGACAAAGGCTTTTTATAAAATGAAAACCATTGAGAATCTTATATTACCGCATACATTAACGATCATTAACGACAGTGAATTTTATCAAAATTCACTGAAGTCGATAATAATTTCCTCAAATGTGGAAACGATAGGAGAATATGCATTTTACGAGTGTCCATTAAAATCCATTAACATCCCAGCGAGTGTAAAGGCGATAAACAAAGCGGCTTTCATGAATTGTTCATCATTAGCAACCATTACCTTTTCAAAAGGTTCTATGCTGACAAAAATATGCGGAGGAAAAGGTTTTTTGAGCCATGGAGAGAAATATTATTATGGAGCATTTGCAAATTGCACGGCATTAACTTCCATTGAGATTCCCGCAAATGTAGAAATCATTGAAGAAGCGGCGTTTAAAAATTGCACAGCTCTAACGACCGTCACATTCGAGAATAACTCAAGTTTAAAAACGATATGTGGAGCAACCTATGACTATTCTTATTACGGCGGAGCATTTTCTGATTGCATTTCGTTGATTTCCATTGAAATTCCTGCAAGCGTAGAAACGATTGAAGCTGCTGCATTCAAGGGGTGTTCCAAGTTGGCAACCGTAACCTTTGAGAAAGGTTCTCAACTGAAAACTATCGGTGGTGGCTATTCTAATTCTTCTGATTATTATGGTGCTTTCTCGGATTGTCCTATAACCTCTATTGAAATTCCAGCAAGCGTAGAAACGATTGAAGCGGCGGCATTCAAGGGGTGTTTGGCATTAGCAAAAATTACTTTTGAGAAAGGAATCAATCTCAAAAAAATTAGCGGCGGTTATTCTGAAAATAGAAATACAGATGGCTATTTTTATGGGCATGGGGCATTTGCAAAATGCACGGCATTGACATCAATTGAAATTCCTGCAAGTGTTGAGGTAATTGAACCTGAAGCGTTCTGGGGTTGTTCCGCTTTAATAACAGTGTCCTTTGAACACGAATCGCAATTAAAAATCATTCAAGGCAGTTACGAAAAAATCTATGTAGGTCACAGTCCTAACGGATATAACCGCTATTATCGTAGCGGTGGTTTCAGAGGACTTGCAAATCTTACGACATTCGATGCCTCTAATTGCTCGCAAATAGAATCAATTGAACCAAGTGCCTTTTATCATTGTTCTAAACTGCAATCGGTCAAGGTTGGTACAATGATTCCACCCACTTGCGGCATTGATGCTTTCTCAGAATTAAATTCATATACCATATTGACGGTACCAAAGGAAAGCATTGAGGCATATAAACAAGCAAATGAGTGGAAGAATTTTACAAATATTACAGCATTAAATTAAGCTCAATATTTTATGAAAACTCTTGATTTAATATTCTTCGGACTAAAGGGAAAAATAAACGGGCCAAAGGCTCTAAAAGAGTTGGAATCACTCGGAGTTATAAAAGGCAATAAGATAGTTTATGATGATAATGATAAAATCTTAGAGGCTAAAATATATGCAATAATTGACAAATATTTCGGGCAACACTGATTTGTAAATTGAGTGACAGACTTTGTAAAAAGGTTAATCTATAAGACCCTTTTGCAGAGTTTGTCACTTTCTTATTTTGTTTATTCCGCTAATAATCTTATCTTTATAAAGATAAATAACAATTAAATTTTAGCTAAAATGAACAGATACAAACAACCTAAAACAGAATGAAAGACCGACGCATGAGAGGATAAGCAGATAATTCAAAAGGCGGTTAAATGGAGCCAAACAGAGGGAATAGTCCTGCTTGTAGGAAAACCCAAAGACGAAATATTTCCCGAAACATTTATCTACATGTTTGCCCCTAATATGGCAGACATTACAAAGCCCGTCGAAATTGTCCTTACAAAGAACCGACAATACATATTTGGATGAAAGTGCGAACTTAACGAAATGGACGGGATAATCGGCACAATGACGGCTAACGAGGCACAAATCGAGGGAACGGGCGAAAAGGTGAATTTGTTCGACTACCACGTGAAAGCCGATACAATCCTATTCCAATACGTCACACCCGACGGACGGGACGAGGTAGTGAAATTCCCGTTAGCGGGATTTTGCGAAAACTATCTGATGCAGTTTGTAAAATAATTCGGTGGAATTGAATTGCATCGTATCTATAAAGGTTAAGGAGAAAGGGCCGAAAAAATGCGGCGTTTTCCCTTATACATAAAATTTCAGATTAAAAACAAGGCAAATTTTTTCGTTCATTAGTTAGTTTGCGACAATTTTGATTATTTTCTGTAAAGGTCGTCGAGAATGAAGCAGTCCACACGGTTGCCCGTGAGCGCCCCCTCGCGGCCGACAGAGAGCAGGCCGCCCCGGTGACCGATGATCTCCACCTCATCGGCCGTACGCAGGTACTCCGGAGGCCTGGCTCCCCGCTTGATGGTCGTTTCCGGGAAAAAGGCTGCATATTCGGGCGAATCGATGATACGCTGCACGCGCCGGTTGAACTTCGAAGCCAACGAAGCCGAATAGGAGGCGATGGCGATCCGCAGATCGGGATCGCGCCCCAACAGGTAGGCAGGCAGCAGGGTCGAAGCCCCGACGCTCTTGCCATGCTGGGGCGGCATGGTGACGATAAGCCGGCGGACGCGCCCGGCGGCGAATGCCTCCAGTACGCGGTAGTAGGCCTCGTGAAACCACCGGAACTCCAGAAAGGGATAGACTCCGGCGGCAAACAGGCCGAACGGAGGCAAATCCCCCGCAGAAGCCGGTTCTGCGGGGGACAAGTCCTTCAATACATCTATATTCATAGGTCAGTAGTTTTTAAGCTCCGCCCGGTGGCACGGCGCTGCCGAAGGGAAGCGGAGGGTTTCGATACGCACGGGTCATTCCAGAATCGCCGCATCCGACAATCGCAGAACAGCGTTCAACTTTTCGAACAGCAACGGAAAAACGGAACCGCCCGTTGCAGCGGGTATCGAAAACCAAGAACAATGTGTTCGGAAAAAGACCGCAGGAGGCGCCGCTCCGGATGGGATGTGCGATCTTGCGGAGTCGAATCAGAAGAGGTACTCCTTAAGCTCGGAAAAGGAGAAATCGTTGGGGCGTTCCCCCGCTTGGTCGGATGTATGGAATTCCCACCAGACGGGAACCAGGTCGTCGATTCGGTCGGCGTCGCCTTCGGGCAGACACACCTTCGAACGATAGACTACGATCGAGGCGACGAAACGACACTCTTTCGAACCGTAGTCGAATGAAAACGAACCGGAATAGAAACTCTTCTCCCCGATTTCATCCAACAGCTTGCGAGCGACGATACCGTATAACTCCGGAATAATTGGATAGGTCATCGTAAAAGAATTTAGTTCAATAAAAATTTTGCATAAACAAAATAAATCGTTTAACTTTGCAAGACAAAGATAAGTTCAATTTTTGAATTTAATACAAGAGAATCAAAATATTTACCATAAAAAATTTTGATACGATATGACGGGGGATCGCTTAAAACTATTGAGAAAGACAATAGGTCTGACACAAGAGCAGTTAGCTCAACGATTAGGCATCGGAAAGGCCGCCCTTTCGATGATCGAAACGGGCAAGGCGGCGCTCTCGTCCCGGAACAAGAACATCCTGGTTCAAGAATTGAATGTCAATCCGGACTGGCTCGATGGCGGAGAAGGGGAAATGTTCAATGCCGAACCCGATCTGACCGCCTACATGCACCGCACGGACAACACGCTGCCGCTGCAAAGCGTCCCCCTCTACTCCATAGAAGGGACGGCGGGCCTGGTGCCGCTCTTCGCCGATCACGCGCAGACGCGGCCCGTCAATTTCATCCACATCCCCAACCTGCCCAAGTGCGACGGTGCCATCTATATCGTGGGCGACTCGATGTACCCGCTGCTCAAAAGCGGCGACATCGTACTTTACAAACAGCTCAAGGATATCGGCGACATCTTCTGGGGCGACATGTACCTGCTCTCGATCGACATCGACGGCGAAGAGTACATCACGGTCAAATACATCCAAAAATCCGAGCGGGAAGGGTACGTGAAACTCGTCAGTCAGAACCCCCATCACGCCGACAAAGAGGTGGCCGTGGACCGCATCCGGGCCCTCGCCCTGGTCAAGGCCAGTATCCGGATGAATTCGATCCGGTAGCACGAAATCGCGCGAGCCGTTACGGGCCGTACCCGAAACCGGATTTCGGTGCAGCGTTCCAAATGTTCCGGTTGCGATGCCCGCAGCCGGGATTTCTTCCTATTTATAATTACAAAAAGCACAAAAAAAGCAAAGTTTTAACCAAATAATATTTTTTTAATTACGATTTGTGAGTTTTATCCGGAATATATTTCCTATATTTGTGGCATTATATTATAATGTTTTCGACAAAGGAAGGCAGGGTCGAATCGATCGAAACCGTGCCGGACACAGAAAACGACCCAATAAAGCAACCTTATTATATTACTAATTCACATACAGCAATGAATGAAAACAAGGTACAAGAGCTGCAAGATGTCGTGATCCGCTTTTCGGGCGACTCCGGTGACGGCATGCAGCTTACTGGCACGCTCTTTTCCGACACTTCAGCCTTGCTCGGCAACGGAATCTCGACATTCCCCGACTATCCCGCCGAAATCCGCGCCCCGCAAGGTACCGTAGCGGGTGTATCCGGATTCCAGGTGCACTTCGGAGCCAAAAGACAGCTCAACCCGGGCGACTTCTGCGACGTACTGATCGCAATGAACCCTGCGGCACTGAAGGCGAACCGCAAATGGCTCAAGCCGGGTGCAACGGTAATCCTCGACGAGGACTCCATTACCGAAGAGCACCTTCGGAAAGCGGGTTTCGCAACGCTCGACCCGATCCGGGAGCTGAACCTGGAAGATTTCAACGTGGTCGTTCCGAACATTACGGAGATGACCAAGGCGGCTTTAGCGGATTCCGGTCTGGACAACAAAGCGATGGTCAAGTGCAAAAACATGTTCGCACTGGGTATCTGCTTCTACCTCTACAACCGTCCGGAAGATCATGCAAAGCGTTACCTCGATTCAAAATTTGCGAAGAAAAATCCGGCCATAGCCGAAGCCAACAAACGCGCTATCGACGCCGGTTACAACTATGCCGCCAATACGCATCAGTTCGCCAATACATACACCGTGGCTTCGGGCCAGATGGAGAAAGGCACCTACCGGTCGATCAGCGGTAACGTCGCAACGGCATGGGGTCTTTGCGCCGCATCCGAGAAGAGCGGTCTGCCCCTCTTCTGCGGTTCGTACCCTATCACTCCGGCTACCGTCATTCTCGAGGAACTCGCCAAACGCAAGGACCTCGGTGTGAAAACCGTACAGGCCGAAGACGAAATCGCGGGTATCTGTACGGCCATCGGCGCTTCGTTCGCCGGCAACTTCGCCGTGACGACCACTTCGGGTCCCGGTCTTTCGCTCAAGAGCGAGGCATTGGGTCTGGCCGTGATGACCGAGCTTCCGCTGGTAGTCGTGGACGTACAGCGCGGCGGCCCCTCGACGGGTCTTCCGACCAAGACCGAGCAGAGCGACCTTCAGCAGGCCCTCTACGGCCGCAACGGAGAAAGCCCGGTAGCGGTCATCGCCGCCTCGATGCCGAGCGACTGCTTCCACTACGCATTCGAGGCCGGTCGTATCGCCATGGAGCACATGACGCCGGTAGTGCTTCTCTCGGACGGATTCATCGCCAACGGTTCCGAACCGTGGAAGATCCCTTCGATGAAGGATTACCCGACCATCAACCCGCCGATCATCGACAAAACCGAGGACGGAGGCCCTTTCATGCCCTACGCCCGCAACGAGAAGCTGGCACGCAGTTGGGCATTCCCCGGCAAAGCAGGTCTGGAGCACCGTGTAGGCGGACTGGAGAAAGACAAGCTGAAAGGCAGTATCTCGATCGACCCACAGAATCACCAGGAAATGACGAACCTGCGTGCCGCGAAAATCGCCAAGATCGCCGACTACATCCCGCACCAGACGGTTTACGGCGACCCGGAAGGCGATCTGCTCGTAGTAGGTTGGGGCGGTACACGCGGACACCTGCAGAATGCCGTCGATAAAATGCGTGCCGAAGGCAAGAAAGTTTCGCTCTGCCACTTCAACTACATCAACCCGCTGCCGCACGGCGTCGCCGACATCTTCAAGCGCTTCAAGAAGATCGTGGTTTGCGAGCTCAACGAAGGACAGTTCGCCAACTACCTGCGCGGCAAATTGCAGCAATTCGACTACGAACAGTACAACAAGTGCGAAGGCCAGCCGTTCACGGTGACCGAGCTCACGAACAAGTTTCACTCTTTACTGAAATAAAGCCATGGCAGATTACAAATATACTCCGGCAGACTTCAAAAGCGACCAGGAAGTAAGATGGTGTCCCGGCTGCGGTGACCACGCAATTCTGAATGCCGTACAGCGGGCCCTGCCCGAAATTGCCGACCAGACCGATACGCCGCACAACCTCTTCACGTTCATCTCGGGCATCGGCTGCTCGTCGCGCTTCATTTACTATATGAAGACCTTCGGCTTCCACTCCGTACACGGACGCGCCAACGCCATCGCTACGGGTGTGAAGACTGCGAATCCGCGTCTGAACGTTTGGGTTACCTCGGGCGACGGCGACTCGCTGGCCATCGGCGGCAACCACTTCATCCACGCGATCCGCCGCAACATCAACCTCAACGCGATCCTGTTCAACAACGAGATCTACGGTCTGACCAAAGGTCAGTACTCGCCGACCTCGAAGTTGGGTAAAATCACCAAGACCTCGCCCTACGGTACGGTCGAAAAACCGTTCAACCCCGGCGAACTGGTGATCGGTGCGAAAGGCACGTTCTTCGCCCGTTCGATCGATATGGAGGTGAATCTGACCAAAGAGTGCCTGATCGCAGCGGCGAAACACCAGGGTATGTCGGTAACCGAAGTTCTGCAAAATTGCGTGATCTTCAACGACAAAACCCATGCGGCTTTCGCTGGCGACAAGGCTACCCGTCTGGAGCACACCATCACGTTGCGCCACGGCGAGAAGATGCTCTTCGGTGCCAACAACGAAAAAGGTCTGGTGTTCGAGGATATGCGCCTGAAAGTCGTAACGGTCGGACAGGACGGCTATACGCTGGATAAGATCCTGACGCACGACGCCCACACCAAAGACACGACGCTGCACTCGATGCTGGCCGCAATGAAATATCCCGACTATCCGGTCGCACTCGGTGTAATCCGCTCGGTCGAGGACGAAATCGTTTACGATCAGGCTGTCGAAAAGCAGGTGGAAGAGGTGAAAGCCCAGAGCAAGATCCACTGTGTGGACGACCTGCTCCACTCGGGCGCTACTTGGGAGATCTAATCTTCACAGATATATTCGAAACAAAAAAGCTGTCGAAAACGACAGCTTTTTTGTTTCGATAACAGAGAGAACCGGTCCTTACAGGAAATATCTCAAAGTTTCAGCACTTCATCGACTCCCATATCCTTATAGGTGGACTCCAACTCCTCGCCCCGGTCTGAAATAACCAAGAGCTTGTCGCCGACCTTCAGCGCGGTATTGCCCTGCGGGACGAAATAGTCCCCGTCACGATAGACCATCATCACCAACGTATGCTCCGGCAGGTTGATCTCCTTGAGCGTAGTGCCCCCCTGAAGCATCGATTCATTGACAAGGACCTCGGTAAATATCGACGGAATATCTTCGTGGACATCGACCCCGAAGGCAGGACTCTTTTCGGCATACCCGAGTCCGAGCAGATTCGCCATCCAGCTCACGGTCGTACCCTGTACCAGCAGCGAGAGAATCGTCACCAGAAAAACCACGTTGAACAGCAGCCGTGCCCCCTCCGTACCGGCCAGCAAAGGATAGGTCGCAAAAATAATCGGCACGGCACCGCGCAGACCGACCCAGGAAACATAAAGACGGGCTTTGGTCGTAAACTTGCGGAAAGGCATCATACAGGCGAACACCGTGATAGGACGCGCAATGAACATCATAAAAGCCCCGACCAGGCATCCCAGCATCAGCACGTCGGGCTGCAAGAGTTCGTCGAGGTTGACGAGCAGACCCAGCGTAAGGAACATCACGATCTGCACCAGCCAGGTGAAGCCGTCGAAGAAGATCGTAAGCGACCGCTTCTGCGTCAGCTGATTATTCCCCAAGACCAAACCGGCCAGATAGACGGCCAGATATCCGTTGCCACCGATCAGGTCGGTAAACGAGAAGGTAAAGAAAACGAAAGCGAGCAAAAGCACCGGATAGAGCGAATGATTGCTCAAATTGATCCGATTGATTGTCCATACACCGATCCGGCCGATAGCGTAGCCCATCAGACCGCCGAGCACCATCTGAATGACGAACTTTACGATACTCATCGGTACGCTCACGGCTTCTGCGCCGCCGGACAATACGCCGATCAGCACAATGGTCAGCACGTACGCCATCGGGTCGTTCGAACCGCTCTCCAGCTCCAGCAGAGGGCGCAGGTTCTCGTTCAACCCCTGTTTCTTGCTTCGCAGGATGGAGAAAACCGAAGCCGAATCCGTCGAAGACATCGTCGCGGCCAGCAGCAGCGCCGCAGGAAACGATACGGCCAGCCCGACCCATGGGGCAATGAGCGTGACGAAACCCGCTACGATCACCGCCGTCATGACGACTCCGGCGGTCGCCAGTACGATACCCGGTCCGATCACCGGTCGTATTTCCGAAAACTTGGTATCCATACCGCCCGTGAAAAGGATGATACAAAGAGCGATCATACCTACGAACTGGGTCGCTTCGACGGAATGGAACGAAATGAAATTGATGCCGAACAGCATACCGACCCCCAGAAAAAAGAGCAAGGCCGGGGCGCCGAAACGATAGGCCGCCTTGCCGGCCATTACAGCGACGAAAAGAAGCAAGGCTCCGATCAACAGAATGTTTTCGGTCGTAATGATATTATGCATAGGAAATCCTTATATAAATTTACAAAAAAATGCCTGTCGCGTACAATCGCTGACAGGCACCGCACCCTATTGAGGAATGAATAGGTAAGTAATCGTTCCCGACTGTCGGGCAGGCGCCGAATCATCGATATTGAAAAGCGAGTTACGTGCAGCTTCCAGCGCAGCCTCCCGCATACAGTCATCGCCTCCGGAGGCCACTTTTGCAGCAACGACCTCTCCCGAAGGATTGACCGTAATACCGACGACCACTTCGCCGCCTCCCTCGCACTGATAGGCCGGCACCTCCAGATAACGGCGCGTCCGCACGGGATCGGTCAGCGAAAAGGAAACCGTGACCCGTCCCTTGGCCCGACTGTCCTGTGTCCGATCGTCCTTGCCGCTGCGCCCCATACGCTCCCGAATCGCACGCTCCTCGGCCAATCCCTGCTCGTAAGCGTCCCGGTTGGCCTGCATCCGTTCGCCGACCGCTTCGGCGGATTCTTTCAGCGACGAGGACATCGAGCCACGGTCGTCACGCGACCGCTCCTCGAGCGCATTCTCGTTGGAATACTGGTTGCGCACATCCCGCCAATCGCCGCCTTCCTGCGCCTGTTGGCGAGCCCGTACCTCCTGTTCAAGACGCATCTTCTCCGCCTCGAGCTCCGCTAAAGTTTTCGTATCAATGATTATGCCTTGCACGGAAGGTTTGGCCCCCACGACGATTTTTCCCACCATAAAGGCGATCGCAAGCACCAAATAGGCAATCAACGTGACACACAATCCGATCCGATGGTCGTAAGCCCATTCTCCCGCATCGGTTTTTTTCTGCTCGAAGGGAAGCTGCAATTTCGGAGGACGAGGAGTTCTGTCGGGTGATGCCACGGAATTTCGGTTTATCAATAATTTAGGCAAAAATACGATTTTTGAATAATATTTCCTATATTTGCGCGCAAATAATGCGATAAACATTTCCGAAAATGACGGTCGGCCCCACACACGTCGGGACCCGGCAGTCAATGGGAATGTATGTTGCAATTTGAATAAATTCAGACTATGGCTGCCAAACAACAAACCCTCAAAGCCCCGATCTCGTTTTCAGGCACAGGTCTTCACACCGGAGTCAAAGTGACGATGACGGTACACCCCGCCCCGGAGAACAACGGCATCGTTTTCCGTCGCATCGACCTGGAAGGCAAACCCGAAATTCCGGCCCTGTGCGACTATGTTACGGATACCTCGCGGGGCACGACCATCGAAAAGGATGGCGCACGCGTTGCGACCATCGAACATATCATGTCGGCCCTCTGGACCCTGGGCGTGGACAACGCCACGATCGACGTCGATGCCGGCGAAACCCCGATCATGGACGGTTCGGCCAAAGAATATGCGAAAACGATCGTCGAAACCGGCCTGCAACCCCAGGAAGCCGAACGCACCTACTACCACGTCACCGAAAAAATGGTCTATACGATTCCGGAAAAAGGCGTGGCCATCATCCTTTACCCCGACGACGAATTCTCCGTATCGCTGCACGTGGACTACAACTCCAAGGTGATCGGCAACCAGTACGCGACCTTCAATCCCGAAGACGACTACGCCTCGAAAATCGCGCCCTGCCGCACCTTCGTCTTCCTGCATGACCTGGAGCCTCTGATGAAAATGAATCTGATCAAGGGCGGCGACCTGGACAATGCCATCGTCGTTGTGGAGAATCCCGTCCCGGACGATCAGCTCGAACACCTCAAGAAAATCTTCAACAAACAGGATATCCGCATCACGGGCGGCTACCTGAACAACCTGGAACTTCGTTTCAACAACGAACTGGCCCGCCACAAGCTCCTCGACCTGCTGGGGGACTTCGCTCTGCTCGGCAAACGCATCAAGGGCCGCGTATGGGCTACCCGCCCCGGCCATTTCGCCAACACGGAGTTCATGAAGCAAGTCAAACAGACTATCCGCCGCGAAGGAGAGAAACCCCGCTTCCAATACGACTGCCGCAAACCGCCGGTTTACGACATCAACGATATCCGCCGCATGCTGCCCCACCGCCCGCCGTTTCTGCTGGTGGACCGTATCTTCTACATCGACGATACGATGGTCGCCGGCATCAAGAACGTCACGATGAACGAACCGTTCTTCGTGGGACACTTCCCGGAGGAGCCGGTCATGCCGGGAGTGCTGATCGTCGAAGCCATGGCGCAGTGCTGCGGAATGCTGGTATTGCGCAATATTCCGGATCCGGAACACTATTCGACCTATTTCATGAAGATCGACGGCGTAAAATTCAAGCGCAAGGTCGTTCCGGGCGATACCCTTCACTTCGAAGTTCAACTTCTGGAGCCCATCCGACGCGGTGTAGCCGTGGTCGAGGGCAAGGCTTTCGTCGGCGAAACGCTCGCCTGCGAAGCCACGATGATGGCCCAGATCGTTAAAAATAAAGAGTAACCGCACATGATAAGCAACCAGGCATACATCCATCCCGACGCGAAACTCGGCAAGAACGTAACGGTGGAACCTTTCGCCTACATCGCCGGCGACGTAGTGATCGGCGACGACTGTTGGATCGGTCCCGGAGCCGTGATCCACGACGGAGCCCGCATCGGCAAAGGCTGCAAGATCCATACGGCCGCTTCGATCGCCTGCACCCCGCAGGACCTGAAGTTCGTCGGTGAAAAAACGACGGCCGAAATCGGCGACTACAACGAAATCCGCGAATACGTCACCATCAGCCGGGGCACCGCCTCCCGGGGCAAGACCGTCGTCGGCAGCCATAACCTGATTATGGCCTACGTGCATATCGCCCACGACGACGTGGTGGGCAGCCACTGTGTCATGGCCAACCGCGTGTCGCTCGCCGGAGAGGTCGAAGTCGGCGACTGGGCCGTCATCGGCGGCCATGTAGCCGTACATCAGTGGACGCGCATCGGAGAGCACACGATGATCCAGGGCGGTGCATTGGTAGGCAAGGACATTCCCCCCTTCATCACCGTCAGCAACGATCCGGTACGTTTCGCCTGCGTCAACCGCGTGGGATTAAGTCGCAGGGGATTTACAGCGGAGATGATCGGGCAGATCCACGACGCCTGCCGCATCCTCTTCCAGAGCGGTCTGAACTACCTGAACGGCTGCGAAGAGGTCGAAAAACAGATTCCCCAAAGCCCCGAACGCGACCGGCTCATCCGGTTCATCCGCGAATCGCAGCGCGGTATCGTCAAACCCTACTCGCCAAACAGCGAAAAAGACGAATAATTTTTCCGTACAAAGATTTGAAAATCGAAAAACATTCGCTACATTTGTAGCGTAAACGGGTACAGAGAGGTAAGGGGACGAGCAAGTCCCCTTATTTCGTAGATATATTCACCGCCTTCGACCGGCGAATCATCCGCACGATTTTCTCGACCCGCATGCCCTCGCATGCCCATTCCGTCGGGGGGGGGGGAAATCGGTAGTTGCGGGCCATGCGGGAACCCGATTACAGCTCCTGCTACAACAGGGACAAGATTCGGGCGCGAATAGTGCTCCTTGCGATGCAATGTTCGAAGAAAACGCAGGACGCAAGACGATGAAAACGAACGGGAAGCGACGATTCCCTACATTTTCGTCAAAAAGCCGAACGCCTCCGGGCCGGCCGCAAAAACGACTTTATTGATAACATCAGCAAATATGATCGATTGTACGAAAATCACCGAAATAGCCAATGCCAAACTCGTCGGCACCGACCTGTTCGTAGTGGATTGCACCTGTTCGCCCGCCAACGAAGTGGAACTGCTGATCGACAGCGACACCTCGGTAGGTATCGAAACCTGCGTGGAGCTGAGCCGCGCGATCGAGGCCGAATTCGACCGCGACACGGAGGATTTCTCCCTCACGGTAGCTTCGGCAGGCATCGGCTCGGAACTCAAGCACCTCCGCCAATACCGCAAACTGATCGGCAAGCCGGTGGAAGTGCTACTCAAAAGCGGCGTGAAGATTCTGGCGACGCTCGACGAGGCGGACCAGGAGGGACTCACCCTCTCCTACGAGGAGAAGCAGGCCGTAGAGGGTAAAAAGCGGAAACAGACGGTGCGGGTTACGCGCCGCTACCCTTTCTCAGAGATCAAATACACGAAGGAATACCTCGATTTCAAATAGTGGAAATTCAAAAATAAACAAGATAAACTACCAATGGATAATCTTAATCTTATCAGCAATTTCGCAGAGTTCAAGGAGCTTAAAAACATCGACAAGGCCACGATGATCGGAGTCCTCGAGGACGTTTTCCGCCACGCGCTTCAGAAGCAGTTCGAAACGGACGAGAATTTCGACGTGATCATCAACCCGGAAAAGGGCGACCTGGAGATCTGGCGAAACCGTACGGTCGTGGAGGACGGCACGGTGGAGAATCCGAACATGCAGATCGCCGTATCGGAGGTTAAGGCCATCGATCCGACCTACGAAGTGGGCGACGAATACGTCGATCCGATCAAACTCGAATCGTTCGGACGCCGGGCCGTGCTGTCGCTCCGTCAGAACCTCGCTTCGCGCATCCTCGACCTGGAGAAAGCCAACCTCTACGAAAAATATTCGGAGAAGGTCGGCGAGATCATCACCGGCGAGGTATATCAGGTATGGAAGAAAGAGGTGCTGATCCTCGACGACGAGGGCAACGAGCTGATCCTGCCCAAGACCGAGCAGATTCCCAACGACTACTACCGCAAGGGCGACACAATCAAGGCGATCGTCAAGAGCGTCGAGATGAACAACAACCAGCCGCGCATCATCCTTTCGCGCACGGCCAACCAGTTCCTCGAACGGCTCTTCGAGCAGGAGGTCCCCGAAATTTTCGACGGTCTGATCACCCTCAAGAAGATCGTCCGCATCCCCGGCGAGCGTGCCAAGGTAGCCGTCGAATCCTACGACGAACGCATCGATCCGGTCGGTGCCTGCGTCGGCATGAAGGGATCGCGCATCTACTCGATCGTCAAGGAGCTGCGCAATGAAAATATCGACGTGGTAAACTACACGACCAACCCGCAGTTAATGATCCAGCGTGCCCTGAACCCCGCGAAGATTTCGAGCATCACCATCGACGAGGAGAAGAAGACAGCTTCGGTCTATCTCAAGCCCGACCAGGTATCGCTGGCCATCGGCAAGGGCGGCCTGAACATCCGGCTTTCGAAGATGCTGACCGGCTACGATATCGATGTTTACCGCGAAATCGAGGAGGAAGACGTTGCACTCACCGAATTTGCCGACGAGATCGACGGCTGGGTGATCGACGCCCTGAAAGCCTGCGGCTGCGACACGGCCAAGAGCGTGCTGGAACTGCCCGTCGAAGAGATCGCCGCCCGTGCCGACCTGGAGCTGGAACAGGCACAGAAAGTCGTCGAGATACTGAAAGCGGAATTCGAGGAGTAATCCGTCCCATCGCACAAAAATTAAAACCGATATATGAGTAACGAAAGAAAATTAAGACTTATCCAGGTTGCCAAGGAGTTCAAGGTGGGATTGAATACCATCACGGACTTCCTGCAAAAGAAGGGTATAAAAACCGACGGTTCGCCCAATACGCTGGTGGAGCCGGACGTCTATGCCGTTCTGGAGAAGGAGTTCGGCGGGAGCCGAATTACCGGCAACGAGAGGGACAGCATCCGGGAAAGGATCGCCCAAAAGCAAGCTACGATCACCCTCGAGGAGACACAAAAACAGCCGCGCGAAGAGGCACAGGAGGTAATTATCAAAAGCAACGTCATCAGCATCAAAGACGAACTGCCCCAGCCCAAAATTCTGGGCAAAATAGATCTTTCTCCCAAGCCCAAACCGGCACCGCAACCGGTAAGCAAACCGGCGGCAGAGCCCGTACCGGAGGCTGCGGCTCCGAAACCGCAGCCGGCACCGCAACCGGCCGCCCCCAAAACGGAAGCGGCACCTGCCTCCGAAACGGCTTCCGCAGCCAAACCCGAACCGGAAGCGGCGCCCAAGAGCGACAACATCTTCCGCCCCGCCGTGCAGACCCTCACGGGCCCGCAGGTACTCGGCACGATGGACGTATCGGGATTCACACCGGGCAACCGCCACAAACGCAAACGCCTGAGTAAAGAAAAAGTGGACGTGACCCGTACGCCGGCAGGCAGCCCCAAGCCGGGCAGCAACGGCAAATCCGCCGCACAGCCCGGCCGCGGACAAGGCCCGCAATCCAACCAACCCCGTCCGGGAGAGAACAAGAAGACCCGCAAGGACAAACTCAAAGCTCCGAAGCCCGTCGTTCGCCCCGAAATCAGCGACGAGGAGGTTTCGAAGCAGGTAAAAGATACGCTGGCCCGCCTGACGTCGAAAAACGCCAAGAGCAAAGGTTCGAAATACCGCAAGGAAAAACGCGAAGCCGTAGCCGAGCGCATGAACGAAGAGTTCCAGCGCGAAGAACAGGAACGCTCCATCCTGAAGGTCACCGAATTCGTGACCGTGGCCGAGCTGGCTACGATGATGAACGTTTCGGCGACCGAGGTCATCACGGCCTGCATGAACCTGGGCCTGATGGTGTCGATCAACCAGCGTCTCGACGCCGAGGCGCTCGTGGTCGTAGCCGAAGAGTTCGGCTTCAAGACCGAATTCGTATCGGCGGACATTCAGGAAGCCATCGGCGACGACGAACAGGACAGCGAGGAAGACCTCGTGCCGCGACCGCCGATCGTAACCGTCATGGGACACGTCGATCACGGTAAGACTTCGCTGCTGGACAACATCCGCAAAACCAACGTCATCGAAGGCGAGGCGGGCGGTATCACCCAGCACATCGGTGCTTACAGCGTCGAGCGCAACGGTCAGAAAATCACGTTCCTCGACACCCCCGGCCACGAGGCTTTCACCGCCATGCGCGCGCGCGGTGCCAAGATCACCGACGTAGCGATCATCATCGTAGCGGCGGACGACAACGTGATGCCCCAGACCGTCGAAGCGATCAACCACGCGCAGGCGGCAGGCGTTCCGATGGTTTTCGCCATCAACAAGATCGACAAACCCGCAGCCAACCCCGACCACATCAAGGAGCAGCTCTCGCAGATGAACTACCTCGTGGAGTCATGGGGCGGTAAATACCAGGATCAGGAGGTTTCGGCCAAAAAGGGCCTGAACCTCGACAAACTGCTCGAGAAAGTGCTGCTCGAAGCCGAAATGCTCGACCTGAAAGCCAATCCGAACCGCCGCGCTTCGGGAGCCGTCATCGAATCGACACTCGACAAGGGGCGCGGTTACGTGGCTACGGTGCTCGTACAAAACGGTACGCTGCACATAGGCGACGTAATGCTTTCGGGCGTGCACACGGGCCGCGTGAAAGCGATGTTCAACGAAAACGGCCAAAAAGTGACCGAAGCTGGCCCTTCGACGCCGGTACAGGTGCTCGGCCTGAACGGTGCTCCGCAGGCAGGCGACACGTTCAACGTCATGGAGGACGACCGCTCGGCCCGTGAAATCGCCAACAAACGCGAGCAGCTCCAGCGTATCCAGGGCATCATGACCCAGAAGCACGTGACGCTCGACGAAATCGGACGCCGCATCGCCATCGGATCGTTCAAGGAGCTGAATATCATCGTAAAAGGCGATGTCGATGGTTCGGTTGAGGCTATGTCGGGTTCGCTGATCAAGCTCTCGAAGGAGACCGTGCAGGTGAATGTGATCCACTCGGCCGTCGGTCAGATTTCGGAATCGGACGTTCTGTTGGCGGCGGCCTCGAATGCCATCATCGTCGGCTTCCAGGTCCGTCCGTCGGCATCGGCACGCAAGCTCGCCGAAAAGGAGGAGATCGAAATCCGCCTCTATTCGATCATCTACGATGCGATCAACGACATCAAGGATGCCATCGAAGGCATGCTCGAACCGGTGATGAAGGAAGAGATTGTCTGCTCGGCGGAAGTCATGGAGATCTTCCGAATTTCCAAAGTCGGCACCGTCGCCGGATGCGTCGTCCGAGAAGGCAAGCTGACCCGCCACACCCCGATCCGCGTGATCCGCGACGGTATCGTGATCTACACGGGCAAGCTCGGCTCGCTCAAACGGTTCAAGGACGATGTCAAGGAGGTGCTCACGGGCCAGGACTGCGGTCTGAACATCGAATCCTTCAACGACATCCGCGTAGGAGATGTCATCGAAGGTTACGAGCAAGTCGAGGTAAAACGCAACTAACCGAATGCAAGGAATCTTATCTAAAATAAGAAAAAAGAAATGAACACTCAGATTAAATTCACAACGGCAGCCGAAGCCGTGAAAGTCATCAAATCGGGTGACCATATTCACCTCAGCTCGGTCGCTTCGGCCCCCCAGTGCCTGATTAAGGCCATGTGCGAACGCGGCGCCAACCACGAATTCAAGGATGTGCACATCCACCACCTGCACACGGAAGGGCCGGCTCCCTATGCCGATCCGCAGTTCGAAGGCATCTTCCAGCTCGACTCGTTCTTCGTGGGCGGGAACGTGCGCAAAGTGACGCAAAGCGGCTATGCGGACTACATTCCCATCTTTTTGAGCGAAACCCAGAAGCTCTATCGCAGCGGCACGGTACCTTGCGACGTAGCGATGATCCAGGTATCGACGCCCGACAAACACGGCTACGTTTCGCTCGGCACCTCGGTCGATGCGACCCTGGCAGCCGTGGAAACGGCTCGTACGGTGATCGCAGTGGTGAACAAGCACGTTCCCCGTTCGTTCGGCGACGCAATGATCCACTCGTCGAAAATCGACCTCTTCGTACAGGACGATACCCCGCTGGAAGAGGCACATTTCACCGAACCCAACGAGATCGAAACCCGCATCGGCAAGCACTGCGCGGCCCTGATCGAAGACGGTGCGACGCTTCAGATGGGTATCGGCGCTATTCCGAATGCGGTTCTGGCACAGCTCGGCAACCACAAGAACCTGGGTATCCATACCGAAATGTTCGCCGACGGCGTTCTCCCGCTGGTGGAGAAGGGCGTTATCAACGGCGAAGCGAAGAACATCGACAAGGGCAAGATGGTTTCCACCTTCCTGATGGGTTCGCAGCGGGTTTACGACTTCATCGACGACAACCCGGGCGTACTGATGATGGACGTGGGATACACCAACGATCCGTTCATCATCGCCAAGAACGACCGCGTAACGGCCATCAACTCGGCACTCCAGGTGGATATCACCGGTCAGGTTTGCGCCGATTCGCTGGGTACGAAATTCTATTCGGGTGTCGGCGGCCAGATAGACTTCATCTACGGCGCTTCGCTGTCGAAAGGCGGCAAGGCGATTATCGCCATGCCTTCGGTGACCAACAAAGGCATCTCGAAGATCGCTCCGGAACTGACCTGCGGCGCAGGCGTGGTAACCACCCGCAACCACATCCACTGGTTCGTCACCGAAAACGGCGCCGTCAATCTCTACGGCAAAAGCCTGCAGGAGCGTGCGCGGCTGATCATCTCGATCGCCGATCCTTCGGCCCAGGAATCCCTGGACCGGGCAGCATTCGAGCGCTACGGACAGCACCACCACTACGTGAAAAACTACATGGGCAAATAATAAACCTGCCCTTCAAAAGAAAGGCCCCGGATGCAACATCCGGGGCTTTTTTCACTTTCGGCCGCGACCGGCCAATATATCGACTCTGCGGTATTCGTACTCTTGCGCGGGCTTTCGAAAACAATACCCCCGATGGACAATACGAAATATTCGCACCCAAAAACAGAAAAGTCTGCTTCCCAGCAGACTTTTCCACACACAATCTTTAACAAATAAAATTTCTTGGCAAAAATTTTTCTCTAACCTTTCATCAACCCTATTAACACTTATCTCTTTTCACGTTACAAAGATCGCCGTATTATCCATATTCTACAATCGCCGAAACAGGCTAAAACCACAGAAAACCATCCCCATTACAAGGGATAAGCTACCATAAGCCTCCTTCGGACAGGCAAATATGAATCCACAATGCCCCACGATGCCACAATAGATCTCTCAAAAAATCGGGCCGCCGCAAGATACGACTTACGGATGATAATGCCAAATAATTCTTTATATGCCTCCTCAATGTTCCCCGTTGTTCCTACCTGTCCCTGCGGACAGCGGTGAAAACGACTAAAACTCCGGCCGAAATCGGATCGTGTATTTTACATCGAGAGCGTATCGAGATTATGTTGGAACGCCTCCCAATAACGCCCCACCTGATAACCATCGACAAACCCATGATGGAAACTTACAGCCACAGGCATCGTACGGCGTCCCTGCATATCGACCATTATCTTTCCGAATACCGACAAAGGGATATTCTCGCCTGCATTCTGCGGAAACTGGAACTGTAACCCTGTGAAGCTATACCACGGATTCACACTTATAACAAACGTGTCCTTCTCGGAATCGGCTCCGTACGCATCTCCCTCGCCCCGCAGCGCGGCCGCAATGATCCCTCGCGCTTCAGCGACAAACTTCTCCAGCGTATCCTTATAGGGAATGATAACCGATGCAAAGGAGTGATCCTCACGCGCAACCGCCGTATTGAGCCTGATCCGATCATATAGCCAGACCTTTCCATCGACCTGCCTGTACCTCAATGCCTCAATGGAATTGACAGCCCGTAGCGAAGCGTACATCGCATAGTGCGAAAACTTGATACCCAGCGCTTTCGCCCGAATATACGCTTCCGTTACATCGACCTGCGATGTAACACTGTAATAAGGATTGGCGAAATCCCGGAAAAAAAGATAGTTCTCCCGACGATTCCAATTATCAATATCTACCGGATGTTTCATAGTCGCACATAATTATCCCCAAACTTACAAAACATACGGAATTATCCGCGAGTTTTTCGGCGAATAATATGGATCATACATTCAAAAACAAAGCGGAACGGCGTGTGACGGCGAGCGGCATCTTTACCGATTGTCCTCGGTCCCGATTCCATATCGACATATACTCGTCCTTTCCATAAATTTTTTGGAAACAGCAAACTCCGGACTATATGGGATATAGTTGGGTCAAATAATCTGTTTACCAATAAACAAAGTATAGGAAACGATTTGACCGTCGGGTTTTTGAACAGTATATGTAGTTTCTCCCTGAAGTTCCAAACCTTTTCGTTGCTCTTCCCAGGTTATTTCTTTGACAGGACGATTATTTATGGCTACAATTATATCACCGATTTCGATACCGGCTTGCTCTGCGACTCCTCCTTTATATAGGCCATTGACAATCCAGCCACCGCAAATATCCGTACGGTCACCAGTAACCATATGCGTCACCGACGATTGGGCGTAGGTACCCTGATTCTCATTGCGTTTGACCCATACAGAAGAACTTACCGGATCCAAAACAATGTCGTAGAGCGACCAGATCTCATTACCTATTATACCTATATAGGGTCTGTCCGACGATAATGCCCCCTTTTCATTGAGCGAGTAATCTATCACGATATTTTCGAGCGTATCGACCATACAGAATTTTGCAGCCCTTATCGTAACCTCCTCAGAACCGCCGCCGATACCTCCGGCCTGCGTACGAAAATATGCCTTCGGCACATCCATAAAATTGAATGCAGACGCCGTTTCATTCGTGAGAATAATCGTGGAGCCGCACCCTAAATCCATTCTAAACCAACCCTCCAGGCTATTTTCATCGTCGATTTGCAGCGTCGCCTTTACATCGATACGGTTATCCTCGAATCGAGCGTCGAGTTTTACATAATTATCGAGCTGTTCAGCTAACAACGGTTCTTTTAACTGGCGCAAATAGCTCTCGCTGAAATTGATTTCCAGAGGATTCATCAATAGATGAGTATTACCTAACAAGCCGTCAGTGTGCCTCCCGAGGAGATCACGCAACTTAATTATAGGTGTAATCTCGTTTTGGTATTCCCTCGCCCCGCAATGGACTGTAATCGGATCGATGAATATTTCTATGCGTTCAGGCTCGCCATTCCCCGCACCTCCCATTTTAGCCTTACCTTTTCGTCCGAAAGCGTTTTGCAGATTTTTGAGTTTCAAATAATCTTCGTCGAGATAGAGAAAGTCAGCTCCTGTATCGTAAATAAGGGTAACGGGAATAGTATCATTCAAGGTCGATTGCAGGTACAGATGTCCGTCGAAAACAAACGGAATAGCTCCCTCAGGAACAGCAGCAATGCTTTTCAACGAAAATAAAGCAGAGAAAAAACAAACTAAACAAAATATTTTCTTCATAACCGAATCTATTTTTCAGCATCTATCTCTAAATGGCCCCATCTAAGAAACGCTATATTGATTTTATTTCAAGACAATTTAACGAATTCTCTCTATTTTTCAAACGATATTCAGCTCATTAACAGGATTTCGGATTCGGGCGCCATCATTCCCGGCTTTTGGCTGCGTTTATAAACCGCCCCCCCACTACGAATACGTGCTGTAAAGCGTATGCCCACGCCAACCTCCAGGCAC
>ENA-ORLU01000879-ORLU01000879.1-human-gut-metagenome-genome-assembly--contig:-NODE-879-length-25393-cov-7.134105_pt1 | contig 25393 bp, 23 predicted proteins | sample MGYA00243009_ERZ508833 | MGnify/ENA primary metagenome ERZ508833 (study PRJEB26277, sample SAMN04329763) | human gut metagenome | biome: human-associated habitat | host: Homo sapiens | place: USA...
CACAGCAGGGCGGCAAGGCGGCTGGGAAGGTAATTTGCCGCATCGTCCAGCTTGGCAGGGATGCGGCCAAAGTAGAGATATTTTTCGTTTTTGTAGCCCAGCATACTGTCCATCGTGTTGATGGCCTTGTAGGTCAGGGCCAGCGGTGCCCCGCCGATGAGCATATAAAGCAGGGGCGCGATCACGCCGTCGCTGGCGTTTTCGGCCACCGTTTCCACAGCAGCCCTGGTCACACCCTCCAGCGTCAGATCCTGGGTGTCCCGCCCCACGATGCGGCTGACCGCCCTGCGGGCGGCAGGCAGGTCGGGCTTGACCAGCTCCCGGTAAACATTGGTGCTCTCCTGCGCCAGCCCCTTTGCGGCCAGTGCCTGCCCGCACCAGAACATCTGGACGGCCAGCCCCAGCCACGGGCTGATGCGGGCAGCCCCCAGGCAGACAAGGCTCGTCAGCAGAAAGGTGCCCACCGGCAGGCAGAAGGCCACAATGGCACCGCCCAGCAGTTCCCCCTGAGGCGTTTTGGGCAGGCAGGCCCGCAGGCGCTTTTCCAGCGCCGAGATGGCCTTGCCCATGTACACCACCGGGTGGGGCAGCCAGGCCGGGTCGCCAAAGAGGCAGTCCAGCACAAAACCGCCGAGTACTGCGTATTCGATCATCGGGCATCCTCCTTTGTGTACTGCACAGTTTTCAGCAGGTGCAGCACCCGCTGCTCCGCCCAATCTCCTGCATCCAGAACGTAACCGCCCGCGTTGGGGGCGCACCAGTGGTAATAATCCGCATGGGGCAGGGCGTAGCGTTCCATGGCAGCCATCTGGGTGCCGCCGTGGGCCAGAATGACCAGTGTCTCTTCCCCATCGGCAAGGGCCCTGTCCACCAGTGCGGCAAAGGCCCTGCACACCCGCTCCGAAAAGACAGCCTTGGTCTCGCCGTCCGGGCAGGGGCTTTCGCAGTTGGCGTTCACCCAGGCCAGATAGTCCGGGTCGTGCTCCATCTCAATGAAATTGCGGCCCTCAAAGCTGCCGAAGCACATCTCCTGCAGGTCTTTCACCTCCACGAGCCTTGCACCCGGGAAGAGCACCTCCGCGGTCTGCCGGGTGCGGCAGAGCGGGGTGATATAGACCGTTTCCGGCCGGAGGTCAGCCTGCCGCAGCTGGGCGCGGCCCGCGGGGCACAGGGGGATATCCCGCTGGCCCTGATAGCGCTTTTCGGCATTGTAGGCCGTCAGGCCATGGCGCAGAAGATAGATCAGCATGGGGGCAGTTCTCCTTTCAATACTGTGGGGATGCCGCAGAACATCTGCACCACGCACCCGGCCCGGGCCGCCAGCAGGCAGGCCAGCCGCCCGGCGGCTTCCCGGGCGGCCCGCTCCCCTGCGTCCACGGGCACCACGCCGCCGCCCACCTCGGTGGCCATCACGATATCATAAGCGGAGAGCTCCTCCGCAAGCTTTTCCAGATCCTCGGCCTCTGCTGCCAGGGCCTGCACCTCCGCAATGCGGGTGCCGGGCAGGCGCTGCGCAAAGGTGCGCTTGCCGCTGTACAGCGGCCCGGTGATAAAGATCATAACAGTCCTCCCCACTGGCAGGCACACAACGCCGCCAGCATCCACAGCTCGGCTTTCTGCAAAAACCACCCGGCCAGATCGCCGGTGATGCCGCCAAACTGCTTACCCGAAACAACATGATAGCGTGCAAACACCAGCAACGCCGCCAGCACCAGCGCCCAGCCGCCCAGTGCCAGCAGGGCGGCGCTGAGCAGAGCGGCCAGCACCATCAGCACCCGGCGGACAGTAGTTCGATCCGCCGCCGTGGCAAAGGTGTGGGCAAGGCCGGTGTTCTTTGCCATCGGGAACGATGCCACGGCCAGGCCCGAAAGGGCCCGTTCCAGCACAAGGGCCAGTGTCCAGCACAGGCCCACCCGGGGCGTGAAGTCCACGCAGGCACAAAGGGCAAGGTAGGCCGCAAAATAACTGCACAGCCGGATCACCGCAAAGGCACCGCAGTGGGGGTCTTTGAGGATCTCCAGCTTCTTTTCCCGGTCGCCATAGCTGGAAAGGGCATCGCAGGTATCGGCATAGCCATCCAGGTGGATGCCGCCCGTGACCCAGACCGGGATCAGGCAGAACCCCGCCGCTTTTGCGGGCATCGGCAGGGGCAGAGCGCCGCACAGGCACCACAGTCCGCCAATGACCGCCCCGATGAGCGGGAAGGCACACATGGCATACCGCATGTTTTTCTGGTTCCACGCGAACTGCGGCACCGGCAGGGCCGAAAACATGGCAAAGGCCACTGCAATGGTCTGCAATCCAATCATTTTTCCACTCCTTTATAATAGACCGGGATGCCGCACACCACCCGCACCACATGGTCAGCCCGGGCGGCAAGGGCATTGTTCACCTGCGCCAGCGCTTTCAGGTAGCGCCCGGTGTCGCCTGCATAGTCGGCACCGCCGCTGAACACCTCGTTGGAGACCACGATGAGGTGCACACATTGTCCGGCCAATTGGTCCAGTCCTTCCAAAATGGCCGAAGCCGCATTTTCTCCCGCCCCGGCGGGGTCGTAGAGCTCGTTGGCGGTCAGGTTGCCCAGATCCTCCAACAGCGCAGTTCCCCGGGCAGGCAGATGGATGTTCTCCAGATGCAGGGGGCACTCCACGGTCTCAAACTGCTTTGCTGCCCGCATCTTCCGGTGCTTTTCCACCCGAGCGGCACACTCCGCATCCCACACCTGCATGGTGGCGATGTAATAGCGCGGAAGCGCGGTTTTCATCACCAGGCTCTCGGCATACCCGCTCTTGCCGCTGGCGGCACCGCCCAATACCAGCGTCAGCATTGGGGGGTGTACGGCGTGATGCCGCCCTCCGTGAAGGAATAGCAATCGCGGTAAACGGCCAGCGCCATATCCCACAGCGGGATGCTTGCCACCGCTCCGGTGCCCTCGCCAAGATGGAGCCCGGCGGTGAGCAGGGGCACTTTGCCCAGCGCTTCCAGCACCAGCCTTGCTGCCGGTTCGGTGGAGCAGTGGCTGGCAAACACGGCCTTTTCTGCGGCGGGGCAGAGCCGCACAGCGCACAGCGCCGCCACCCCGCTGATGAAGCCATCCATCAGCACGGGCAGGCCTTCCAGCGCACCGCCCAGAAAAACACCGCACAGCCCGGCGATGTCGAACCCGCCCAGCTTGGAAAGCACGTCCAGAGGGTCAGCGGCATCGGGCTGATTCCGCGCAATGCCCCGCCGGATGGCATCCAGCTTGCGGGCAAGCCCTGCATCCGAAAGGCCCGCGCCCCGGCCTGTCATCCGCTCCACAGGCTGCCCCAGCAGAACCGCAGCCACGGCGCTGGAGGTGGTGGTGTTGCCAATGCCCATCTCCCCCGTGGCCAGCAGCTGCACCCCCGCCGCCTTCTGCGCCCGGACAAGTCCGATGCCCGCCGCAATGGCATCCACCGCCTGCTGGCGGGTCATGGCAGGGCCGGTGGTGAAATCCGCCGTCCCGGCGGCAATGCGGCAGTTCTGCACCCCGGGCACCGGCTCCCCGGCCATGCCAAGGTCCACAGGCACTACCTCACAGCGGGCCGTTTTTGCCATCTGACAGACACTGGTGCGCCGGGCGGCAAGGTTCTCGGCCACGGCCCGGGTCACGCTCTGGTCCGTCTGGCTCACGCCCTGCGCCACCACGCCGTTGTCGGCGCAGAGCACCAGCACGGCCCGGCGGGAAAACGCCAGCTCTGCCGTACCGGTCAGGGCGGCGGCATCCTCCAGCATGGTCTCCAGCCTGCCCAGCCCGCCCAGCGGCTTTGCAAGGCTGGCCCAGTGGGCATGGGCGGCGGTGCGTGCGGTCTCGTCCGGCCGGGTGATCCTGGAAAGAAGCTGCTTCAGTTCAAGCTCTGTCATTGATCCTGTTCCTCTTGATGATAGTGTGCGGCGGCATCCACGAACCGCCGGGGCAGGGCCGTGCCCGCCCAATACAAATGCGGGAAGCCCGCATAGAAATGCTCGTTTGCAAAGCCGCAGTCCCATTGCTTCCCGTTGGGCTTTGCGGCGGTAAAGCCGGTGCCGTTGTCTGTGGAATCCCAGTGGTGGAACTCGTGCACCGGCAGACGCTCCCCGGCGCGGAACAGCATACTGTCGGCGTGGGCAGTCAATGCCGCGTATCCAAACCGCACCAGCCGCCCCACCCGGAAGCCCTGCCCCGGCAGAACGCCTGCCATGGGCCAGCGTTCCCCGTTGGCATCCTCCAGGCTCTGGCCCAGATAGAGAAAGCCCCCGCACTCGGCCACCGTGGGCAGACCGCGCTCCACAGCCCGGCGCACAGAGGCCAGCATGGAGCGGTTCGCGCTCAACTGCCCGGCATACAGCTCCGGGTAGCCGCCGGGCAGATAGAGCCCGCCGATCTGCTCCGGCAGGGCGGAGTCCTGCAGAGGGCTGAACCAGCAGAGCTCCGCCCCCGCCCGCTCCAGTGCTTCCAGCGTTTCGGCGTAGGTGAAGCAAAACGCCGCATCCCTTGCAACGGCAATGGAAACGCGGGGGCGCTGTTCCTCTGCTCCCTGGGGCGGCAGCTCTCCCGCAGGGGGGAGCCGATCGGTGTGCACCAAAGGCGCTACGCCTTCGGTCAGGATAGACAGCTTTTCCCAATCCATCACCAGCGCATCGGCCATCCGGCTGATCTTCTGCTGCAGGTCCGCGATCTCCCCGGCAGTTTTCAGGCCTAAGTGGCGGCTCTCAAGGGCGGCATCCGGCAGGTGGGGCAGATAGCCCAGCACCGGCAGGCCGGTCTCCCGTTCCAGCATGGGAGCCAGCAGAGCATATAAATGGGGGGCGCAGTCATTGAGCAGGATGCCCGCCAGATGGCTGGGGGTGCGGAACTGTTTCAGTCCGTTGATCTGGGCCGCCAGCGTCAGGCTGGCCCCTCTGGGCTGGACCACCAGCAGCACCGGCAGGCCCAGCGTATCGGCCAGATGCCAGGCACTGGCGGTATCACTCACGCCGCCCAGTCCATCGTAAAAGCCCATGGCACCCTCGCACACAGCTGCCCCGTGCCCGGCGGCGGCCTGCGCATAGAGCGCGCGCACCGTCTCCGGCGCGGAGAAAAACAGGTCGAGGTTGTGGCTTTCCACCCCCAGCACGGCCCGGTGAAACATGGGGTCGATATAGTCCGGCCCGCTCTTGAAGGAGCAGGGGTCCTGCCCCCGCCGCTTGAGCGCCGCCAGCAGAGCGCAGGTCAGTGTGGTTTTGCCGCTGCCGGAACAGGGCGCGGCCACAAGAAATTGGATCATTTGCGTTCTCCTGTGATAAGGAAGATGGGGTTATTGGCCATCAGCAGGTGGAACCTGCCCGCAGGCCGGGTGCGGCTGACCGCGATCTGCGTTACCTCCGCAGCAAGGCCGTGGGCAGTCAGTGCGGCCACGGCGGCGCTCAGCGTTTCCAGCGCAATGGCAGAGATGCAGATGCGGGCGTTCGGATTCCGGGCAAGCACCGTGTCCACCACAGCCTCCATGCCCCCCTTGGTCCCGCCGATGAACACGGCATCCGGGGCGGGCAGGTCAGCCAGCGCAGCGGGGGCGCGGCCCTCCACCAGTGTCAGGTTGCAGGCGTGGAACGTTTCCCGGTTCTGCCGGATGAGCCCACAGGCCTCCGGGTCACACTCCACGGCATACACATGCCCCCGGGGTGCGGCCAGTGCCAGCTCCACGCTCACGCTGCCGGTGCCCGCCCCCACATCCCACAGGGTATCGCCGGGCTGCACGGCCAGCTTGGCCAGCGCCGCCGCCCGCACCTCCTGCTTGGTCATGGGCACCTCTCCCCTGTGGAAGGCTTCATCCGGGAAGCCGGGCACCCGCCGGGGCGGCTGAGGAACGTGTTCCACAAGCAGAACGCTCAGGCTTGCAAACTGCTTTTGCGCAAACTCCTGCGCCGTGCCGAACAGGATCTTCTCCTCTGCCCGGCCCAGCTCTTCCCCCACCAGCACATGGGCATCGCCCAACCCGGCAGCAGCCAATCGGCCGCAGAGGGAGGCAGGCGTTTCTGCCCCGCCGGTCAGGAAAAACACAGGCTTTCCCCCGGCCGTCAGGCACTCGGCCACCGGGTCGCAGGCACAGCCGTGGGCCGAGACCAGCTTCCACTCCTGCCAGGAGCGGCCCACTGCAGCGGCCAGCAGCTGAACGCTGGAAAGCCCCGGCAGCACCCGGCAGGAGATACCAAAGGCCCGCAGCATCGGCAGCAGCTGGGCCGCACCGGAGTAAAACCCGGTGTCGCCGCTGTACACAAGGGCAGCATCCACCTCCGGGTCAGCCGCCAGCGCGGCAAGGACATCCTCAGGCTGATACAGGGCCTTCCGGTGTTCCGTGCAGCCCTGCGGCAGCTGTTCCAGCAGGCGCTTTGCCCCCAGGATCAGTCCGGCGTTCTGCAGGGCGGCAAGGCCCTGCGCGGTCAGGCTTTCCGGCGTGCCCGACCCCATCCCGATGAGTGTGATCATTGCAGCATCTCCTTACAATGTGTCAGGATCTGTTCCGCCGTTTCGCCCTGCTCGGCCGGGCGGCGGATGACGATGAGCTGTGCCCCGGTGTCCTGCGCTGCCCGGGCTTTTTCTTCAAAGCCGCCCGCCGCGCCGCCATCTTTGGTAACGAGGAAGCGGATGGCAAACTGCTCCATCAGCGCCCGGTTCAGCGCATAGGAGAACGGCCCCTGCATGGCGATGATGTTCTTATGGGGGATATCTGCCCCCTCGCAGGCGGCAATGCCCTCCCGGGTGGGCAGGACACGGGGAAAAAGCCGTGCCGGTTCCAGCACAGCAAAGGCAGAAAGTTCCTTGGCCCCGGTGGCAAGCAGGACATTCCCCTGCGTCCGGGCCAGAAATCCCGCCGCGTGGGCCGCAGAGGCAAACACCATGCTCCCGGCAGGCAGTGGGCTTTCGGGCCGGAGCAGGCGGCGGTACTCCGTGCCCGCTGTTTTACAGGCTGCCCGGATGTTCCGGGTGGCCTCCACCGCATACGGATGGGTCGCATCCACGCAGAGGTCAGCCCCCTGCAGCAGGGCGGTCATCTCCTCCGGGGTCAGCCGCCCGCAGTGGACGGTGATGCCGGACCTTTCGCCCTGTTCCTCAGCCCCCAGCGGGGTGGCCACGCTGACCAGTACCTCGGCCCCCAGTGCGGCCAGCTGCTTTGAAAACACACGGCCCTCGGTGGTGCCGCTGAATACCACGGCCCTCATGCGCGGTACCCCCGCGGCGTGACCATCCGCCCGCTCAGCTGGCGGGTCTGGGCGTTGCCGACAAACACGGTGGTGAACATATCCACCGGGGTGGTTTCCAGCGCAGCCAGCGTCAGAACGCGGCTTTCCTGCCCCTCCCGGCCAATGTTCCGCACAATGCCGCAGACCGTTCCGGGTGCTTTGCCGTTTGCCAGCAGGATGCGCACCGCCCGCGCCAGATAGTCCGGCCGCCCCTTGGAGGAGGGGTTGTACAGCGCGATGCAGAAATCCCCCATGGCTGCTGCCGCCAGCCGCCGCTCAATGACCTCCCACGGCGTAAGCCGGTCAGAGAGGGAGAGCACGCAGAAATCGTGGGCCAGCGGGGCACCCAGCACCGCACCGCCGCTCAGGGCGGCGGTCAGGCCGGGCACCACCTCCACCGTCACGTCCGGGAAGTGCTCGGCCAGCTCCAGCAGAGGGCTTGCCATGCCGTAGACCCCGGCATCTCCCGAGCAGACCAGCGCCACCGCCCTGCCGCTCCGGGCCGTTTCCAGCGCCCAGCGGCAGCGGTCGATCTCCTTGGTCATGCCGGTGGAATAATAGAGCTTGTCCGGGAAGTAGGGGCGCACCAGATCCAGATAGACCGTATAGCCGCACAGCACCTCGGCTTGCGTTAAGGCGCTCTGCGCCTGTGCGGTCAGAAACCGGGGATCCCCGGGCCCAAGCCCGACAACAAAAACAACATTAGGCATCCTGCCACCTCCAATCCGGGGCAAAAGGACGAAGCGCCAGCGCAAAGGTCACGCCGTTGCCCGCCTGTTTGGGAAGAATGATCGTGCCGCCTGCCGCCAGCACCGCCGCCCGCTCGCAGACATTGTCCACACCGGTCACGCTCCGGACAAAGGCCGAAGGTGTGAACTGCCCGGGGGCGTTCTGCAGCTGTGCGGCAGAATAGAACTGCACCGGCCAGCCGTGGGCTCTGCAAAATTCCAGCAGGCCCGGCTCATGGGCTTTCAGGTCGATGCTGGCCGCTGCCGTGATGCACGCCGCTGCAAGGCCGTGGGCCGCACAGAACTGTGCAAAGGCCGCTTCCAGCTGTACGGCGCTGGTCCCCCGCCTGCACCCGATGCCCAGCACGCCGATCTTCGGGATCAGGTGCAGCGCATCGCCCGCCGGGAAAAGGGTCAAGGCAAAGTCGGCGCGCTCTGCCTCCCCCGCCGGGACCACCCCGGCAGGGGCCTGCCCGGCAATGGGGAATTCCGAGCGGTACCGCACCGGCCCGCCTGCCAGCAGCCTGCTGCTGACGCGCTTGATGCGCCCCGGCTCCAGCACAGCGCAGTTCTGGTGCCTGGCCCACGCATCCACGGCAAACACACCGTTGGCATCGGTGGCCGTGGTAATGACCGGCACCGCACCGCAGACCGCCGCCAGCGCCCGAGCCAGATCGTTGGCCCCGCCCAGATGGCCCGAAAGGATCGGCACCGCAAAATGACCACACTCGTCCAGCACCACCACGGCAGGGTCCACCGCCTTGTTCCGGCAGTGGGGCGCAATGGCCCGCACCGCAATGCCCACAGCCCCCACAAAGATCAGGGCATCCGCATGGGCGAACTGCTCTGCAGCCCAATCGGCAAGGCCGGGCCCGCCATGGCCGCAGCGGGCCACAGTGCCGGGCAGGGCACTGGCCAGCTTTTGGGCCAGCGCCAGCCCTTTTTCCGTAAAGGCGAGATAGGCGCGGGTCACTGGTCTGCCCCCTTGCGGAACTCCGTCGTAAAGGTTGGGTCGTAGAGCTTGCTCCGCTCATACCGGGTGCCCAGAAACTCCCCCACCACGATGAGCGCTGTCTTGGTGATGCCGTTGGCGCGGGTGCTCCCGGCCAGCGTGCCCACGGTGCAGCGCACCACCTTCTGCTCCGGCCAGCTGGCCTTGTAGACCACGGCGGCAGGAGTCTCCGGTGTGTAAGCTCCACCTGCCAGCAGGGCCTGCTGCACCTTGTCGATGAGGCCGATGGAGAGGAAGACCACCATGGTCGCCCCATGGGCGGCAAGGCTGGCCAGCTTCTCCTTTTCCGGCACCGGGGTGCGCCCTTCCATCCGGGTGATGATCACGGTCTGGCTGATGGTGGGCAGGGTGTACTCGGCGTTCAGCGCCGCCGCCGCCCCGCAAAAGCTGGACACGCCGGGGGTATCATCGTAGGGGATGCCATCCGCATCCAGTGCGTCCATCTGCTCCCGGATGGCCCCATACAGGCAGGGGTCGCCGGTGTGGAGCCGCACGGTGGTCCCGCCTGCGGCTTCCACCCGGCGCATCACGTCCAGCACCTGTTCCAACGTCATCTCGGCGCTGTTGTAAACGGCGCACTCCGGCTTCGCCAGCCCCAGCAGGGCCGGGTTGACCAGACTGCCCGCATAAATGATGCAGTCGGCTTCCTGCAGCAGGGCCGCGCCCCGCCGGGTGATAAGGTCAGGTGCGCCGGGGCCTGCGCCCACAAAATGTACCATCTCAATGCTCCTTCCATTCGTTCAGCAGTTGTGCGGCAGTGTCGGTGGCTCCCAGCGGGCCGTGCTGGTTGGAAAACAGCACCGCCCCCACCCGGAACGCCCCGCAGGCCCGCCGGTCAAGGTGGAGCTGGACCGCCCGCAGCAGGCTTTCCAGCACCGGAGCCCGCAGGCCGGCGCTGTCCAGGAGTTCCAGACAGGCATCGGTGGTGGCAGCGTTCATCAGGGCGGCGCAGACTTCCCGGGAAGCGCCACAGAGCGCCGCATGGGTGCAGAACAGCTCGGTGCGGCAGTCAGCAGTGTGGGAATGGGTGTTCATAATACCGCCCGCCACCTTGACCAGCTTGCCCACATGGCCCACCAGAAGCACCTCTTCAAAGCGGGCCGCAGCAGCCATATCCAGCGTGTCTCCAATAAAGTTCGAGGTTTTCACCACCGGAACAGCGTGAAACTCCGGGTATCTTTCGTGCAGATAGTCCAGCCCGTAATTGCCGGGGGCAAGGATGAGCCGCCTGGGGCTGCCCGCCCGGAGAGCGACCTGGTTCATTTCCAGCTGGATGGTATCCAGGATCGCCTGCTGGCTCATGGGCTCCACAATGCCGCTGGTTCCCAGCACCGAAAGCCCGCCCTCGACCCCGATGTGGGGGTTGAAGGTGCGCTTTGCCACCTCTTCCCCGCCCTCGATGGAGATGGTCACGGCAAAGCCGCCGGTGTAGCAGGCGCTCTCGGCTTCCCTTTGCAAGGCCTCGGCGATCATCTGCCGGGGCACATGGTTGATGGCAGCTTCCCCCACCGGCTGGTCCAGCCCGGCCTTGGTCACCCGGCCCACGCCCTTGCCGCCGGAGATGCGGATCTCGGTGGTATTGGGCAGCAATTCTACGGCGGCGATCACGGGCAGGCCGGTGGTCACATCCACATCATCCCCGCCGTCCTTCTCAATGGCGCATTCGGCTCCGGCTCCGGCGGGGCGGCAGTACAGCGGAGCCACCTCCACCACGATGCCCTTCGGCGTGCGCAGGGCAACGCTCTCCGGGGCATGGCCGGTGAGCAGGAGCCGCGCGGCCCCCGCCGCACCCAGCGCCGCGCAGGTGCCGGTGGTGTACCCGCAGCGGAGCAGCTTCTGCCCGCTGCGGACGTAATGTTCAAATTTCGGCCCGGCAGGCTTTTCCGGGCCGAACACGGCCTCGTACTGCTCCTTGGTCAGGCTGTACAGCGCCCGGATGTTCTCCGGGGCAAAAGCCTCCTTCGGGGTCAGCGCCCCCGAAACGCTGTGCGGGAACACGCAGACCACCGCGTCCGCGATCTTCTGCGCCATGTCCAGCTCGTGCAGGCTGACGATCACGGCCAGCCCCTGCTCATGGGCCAGTTTCTGCAGGATGGTCAGCAGCTCGATCTTGCCCTTGACATCCAGAAAAGAGGTCGGCTCGTCCAGCAGCAGAACTCCGGGCTGCTGGCAGATAGCGCGGGCCAGCAGAACGCGCTGGCGCTGGCCGTCGCTGATGCAGTTGAAATCCCGGTCTGCCAGAGGGGCAGCCCCCACCAGTTCCAGCGCGTCCCGCACGGCCTGCCGGTCGGTATCGGACAGGATGCCCAGCCGCCCGGTATAGGGGATGCGCCCAGCGGCGGCAAACTCAAAGCAGGAAGTCAGCTCGGTGCGGCGGGTATGGGGCAGCATCAGGGCCAGCTTCCGGGCCCGGGCCGGGCCGGTGTAATCGGTCAGGCTGCGGCCATCCAGCAGGACAGCCCCGCCCAGGGGGGCCAGCTGGCCCGCCAGCGTTTTGAGCAGGGTGGATTTGCCCGCGCCGTTTGGCCCGATGAGGGCCAGGATCTGCCCCGGCACCGCCCCCAGCGTGATGCCGGAAGCAAGGGGCGCGCCGCCATAGCCGATGGCCAGTTCTTTCGTTTCACAGAGGTATTTCATCGCACACCTTCCTGACCCCGGCGCACCAGCAGCCAGAGGACCACCGGTGCACCAAACACTGCCGTTACGGCGCTGATCGAAAGCTCGGTGGGGGCAAACATGCTGCGGGCGATGAGGTCACACAGCAGGCAGAAAGCCGCCCCGCCCAGGCAGCATCCGGGCAGCACCACCAGCGGCCTTGCACTGCCGAACAGCTGCTTGACCAGATGGGGCACCGCGATGCCAACAAAGGAGATGGGCCCCGCAAAGGCCGTGACACAGGCGGCCAGCAGGCTGGAAAGCAGCACCAGCAGCCGGGAAAAGGCTTTGACATTGATGCCCACGCTCCGGGCGTAGGCCTCCCCCATCTGGTAGGCGGCCATGGGCTTGGAAAGGCAGAACGCCGCCGCCAGAGCGGGCAGCACCACCAGCGCCGCCGCCCGCACATTGCCCCAGGTCATGCCGGAAAAGCTGCCCTGAGACCAGTTATGGAGGTTGACGATGTTGCTGTCCTGGGCAAAGGCCACCACAAACTCCGTGACGGCTGAGCAGATGTAGCCGATCATCACACCACAGATGACAAGGATGCTCATCCGCTGCACCCGCCGGGAGACCGCCAGCACAAAGGCCATGGAGGCCATGGCCCCCGCAAAGGCGGCTGTGATCAGGGTAAGGGAGCTGGTGAGCAGGCCCTGGTTCAGAAAAGCCACCATGACCAGTGCCACGGCCAGCTTGGCCCCGCTGGAAATGCCCATGACAAAGGGGCCTGCAATGGGGTTGGCAAAAAAGGTCTGCAGCAGGTAGCCAGCCGCCGAGAGCGCCGCCCCCAGCAGCACCACCATCACGGCCCGGGGCAGGCGCAGCTGGGTGATGATGCCCACGCTCAGAGCGTCCTGCCCGCGGCCGGTCAGGGCCGCCAGCACTGCCCCCGGTGTCAGGGACACACTGCCCCAGAACAGGTTGGCGGCAAACAGCACCGCCAGCAGCAGGGCAAGGATGCCGTAAGAAAGGATCAGGCGCTTTTTGCTGGTCATAGGTTACTCTACTTTCCTCAGAAATTGCAGGTCGGCGGGGTCATCCTCCGTAAAGACACGGTGCAGGTCGAGCACAAAATCGACCAGCGCCGTGCTCTGCTGGAAAAAGCTCTGGGTGGTGCACCAGACACTGCCGCTCTGTACGGCCTTGAACTCGGCCAGCAGGGGGCATTTTGCCACCAGTTCCTCCGTGGTATGCACCACACCCTCAATGGTGCTGTTGTAAAGGAGCACATCCGCATCCTTTGCACCGGCGTAAAAATCCTCCAGCGGCAGGTTCATGGTGGAAAGGTTGTTGCCGTTGTCGGTCAGGTCCGCAAAAACATAATCACCGCCCGCCATCTCGATCATCTGGGCCACATAGTCGCCGCCCTTGCGCACATTGGCAAGGTTGTTGGCTGTGATGGAGAAAAAGGCACAGCGCTTGCCGGTGGAAGCCTGCCCGGCCAGCGGTGCAAGGCGCTCCACCTGCCGGGCGAACTCCTGTTCCGCCAGCTCCTCTTTCCCCAGCAGGATGCCCCAGAACTTGAGCCATTCCAGCCGGGCCAGCGGGCCGCTCTCATAGCTGGAGCGCTCCACCAGCACCGGGATGCCGAACCGTTCCAGCTGCTCCTTGACCTCCGGGGTGTGGTAGATCATGGTGTTCTCAATGGCAAGACCGCAGTTGGCCGCAAGGATCTTTTCGTAGTCCGGGGCGCTGTACTTGCCCGCATAGGCAATGCGCCCGGCCTCCATGGCGGCTCTGGCCTCATCCAGATACCAGCCCTCCGCCCGGGTGCCGGAAAGGGTCACGCTGTCCAGCCCATCCAGCGCGAGGAACAGGTCCATCACCGAGGTGGAGACAAGGTAGATGTTCCGGACGGGCTGACGTAGCACCGTCACGCTCTCGGGCAGGCCTTCCACCTCAGCGGCATCCTCCGGGGTCACAAGGAACTGCTCCCCCGATTCGGTCAGGGTCAGCATGGTATAGCCGCCCTCATAGCAGTCTGCAGTAAACTGTGTGGCGTAATCCAGCGGGCAGGCATGGTCAAAGACCAGTTCTTCTGTGCTGGCGGGAGCCGTTTTGGAGGCGGCGCAACCCGACAGGGCCAGTACTGTAGCAGGCAGAACGCGCAGGAATTGTTGTCTCGTCAGTTTCATCAGTTCAGCGCAAAGGTCAGCGTATACTCGATCTCATGGGGGGTGCTCATGGCTACGGTATCGGCAGTGACAGCCAGCGGGGTGCCCAGTGCAGAAACAGGGATCTCAAAGGTGGAGTTGCCCTCGGTGTTGGTGGGCAGATACTTCTCGCCATCCACGATCATGTAATCATAATTGGGGCTGCTCCACAGGATGACAGCGGTCATTTTGCCGTCCGCCACGGTCAGGGCGGCAGGGCTTTCCACGGTGGCACGGCCAGAACCGCCCTCCAGGGTCACATTCACGCTGTATTCACCGTCCGCAGGGGTCTCGGCAGCTTCCTCAGCCTTGGGCTGTGCATTGCGGATGCTCACGGTGTGGTCATACCACTTGCCCTTGGTCCCGAGGAGTGCCAGCTGGAAGTCCTGGTCCACAGCGGCCACGGGGATATCATAGCCGTAGACCTCCTCCGAGGTGCCATCAGAGTAGGTGACGGTGTCGGTGGTAGGCAGCAGCCAATCTGCCTTGTTGGCCTCGGCATCGGCAGCCATGCCAACGTACAGGTTGACGATCTTCTTGGAGGACAGACTGACGTGGAAGGTCATCTGCCCGTTCTCCACGGTCAGGGTGCCCATGCCATTGCAGGCTTCGTTGGCGTGGAACATGCCGCTGTCGGTGTCGAACTCAGCCGTGTACACGCCGTCCGGCAGGGCAGCTTCGGCAGGCTCGGATGCGGCAGTGCTCACGGCAGAAGCGGCTTCCGAGCTGGCAGCAGAGGAAGCAGTGGAAGAAGCCCCGCCGCAGCCGGTGAGAGCAGCGGCCAGCATCAGAGAAGCAACGGACAGGGAAACAAACTGTTTGCAGTGCATAAACAAAATACCTCAAAAATTCAGAATTTGAAATGGGAGTGTTTCTCCTCATGCGGGGAAGCTCTCCATAAAAAATGCCCGAAAAGATCTCTCCCTTCGGGCATTGGAATGTGGAATATTAGCCGTTCAGGGAATCAATGGCGGCTTTGGTGTGCTCAATGTAGCGCTGCTGGATGTCCTCGATCTCACCCAGACCGGCGATCTGGCACTCCACGGACGCGAAGTCACCGGAGGCCTGGAACTGGCTCAGCCAGGAATCGTCATCCGCACCGGCCATATCGTTGTTGGCGTGGTCACCGGCAACGACCATCAGGGGGCGCAGGATGACCTTGGTGTAACCGGCGGCCTTGACAGCCTCGATGACGTTCTCGCAGGCGGTCTCCTCGGGCTCACCCTCCACCGTGCCGATGAACACGTTGCTGTAGCCCAGGGTCTGCATGGCGGTCTGCATCTGGCTGTAGCTCACCTTTGCGGTGTGGGAGGTGCCGTGGCCCATAAAGACGAAGGCGACCTTCTCCTCAGCAGCGGCCTCCAGGCTGTCGAAACCGGCATCCTTCACAGCGGCAGCGGTAACGGCCTTGGCAACAGCTTCCTTGTCGGCGTTGATGACGGCAGCATCGGCACCGACCTCGCCCAGCAGGGGCTCAGCAACGGCGACGCTCTCGAACTTGTCCTTGTACTCGTCGATCATCTCCATCATCTCGTCGTACTCTGCACCGTGCATCAGGTGGGTGGGCTGGACGACCAGGTTCTTCACGCCGTTGGCCACAGCGCGGTCCAGAGCCTGCTGCATGTTGTCGATCTTCTCGCCGTCGCGGGCCTGAACATGGTTGATGATGATCTGTGCGGTGAAGGCGCGGCGGACAGACCAATCGGGATAAGCGGCCTGCAGCGCATCCTCGATGCCCTTGATATCCTTCACTCGGCTGTCGTTGAAAGAGGTGCCGAAGGAGACCACCAGCAGCTCATTCTCGCCGATGTCGTCCTGATTGCGGCTGTCGTCCTTGGAAGCATCGCCGGTGTCGCGGCCAAAGTAGTCAGGGTCAGCCTCTTCGCCCTCGACCAGCTCCTTCTGGGCATCGGTCAGGGCATCCCATGCGGCCTTGGCGGCCTCACACTGGGCATCGGTGTCATCGGTGCGCTCCTGCACATAGATGGCATCGATCAGGTCTGCAACGTTCTTTGCGGCCAATTCGTCAGCCTCCTCGCCGGAAACCTCGCTGCTGGCAGCAGATCCTGCCGTGCTGGAAGCAGTGGTGCTGCTTGCGGCACCGCCGCAGCCGGTCAGTACACCGGCGCAGAGGGCCAGAGCGGTCAGAGCGGCCGCTGCTTTGTGGATGGTGCGTTTTCTCATTTTTGTTCGTTCCTTTCCTGTTTTTGAACATGATTTTTGCTGAACAGAAGGTACAGGAAAGAGTGCCCGGCAAAACAAAAGGGGCCTTTCTGCTTGCGGGATGGCAAAGCAAAAAGACCCTTTTCAGTTTTTTCAGGCTTTTTGGGTACAACCAATTCCTCGTGATCTGGGGCTTGCGCCCCCGTACCAACAGCGGGCAGGTTTCCTGGCTGAAAGCTCAACATCCACCGCCGCCTTCCCGGAACATGCGTTCCAGTGACCGGTGCAGCTGCACCCTGGCGGTAAACTCCCTTATCACAGTGACGAGATCGTGCGGGATTTGCACCCGCTTCCCTTTTAACGTGCCTGCCCCCGGCCAGAGCCGCGGGCGGTACGCACCTGCTGTTTTCTATTCAGTTCGCTGTTCAGTATAACATACTCAACGGAGGAATGCAATCACCACTCCGGGGAAACTTCCGGGCTCACAGGCGGTGTTTTTCCCCGATCAGGGCCACCGCCACATCGTTGACATTGGTGCCCGTTGCCCCGGTGATGATCAGGCCATCCACTGCTTTCAGGGCGTGGTAGGAATCGTTGTTCTGCAAAGCGGCGTATCCGCTCCAGCCCCCGGCCTCCAGCGCGGCAAGGGTATCCCCATCCACATAGCCTCCGGCGGCATCGGTGGGGCCGTCTGTGCCATCGCTGCCCACAGAGAACACCGCCGCGTTCAGCCCGGCAATGGCAGGCGCAGCCGCAAGGGCCAGCTCCTGATTTCTTCCGCCAAGCCCTTTTCCGGTCAGGTGAACGATGGTCTCGCCGCCCGCGATGTAGGCCAGCTTTTTCCCCTGCCCTGCCTGGGTGCGGACAATGGAGCCAAGAAAGCTGCCTGCTTCCCGTGCTTCGCAGCAGAGTTGGTCGGTCAGGAGAACCGGTTCATATCCCAAATTCCGGCAGGCACTGGCCGCGGCACGGCAAAGCTCCCGCACGCTGCCGGTGATCCGGGTGGTCACATTGTCCAGCGTTTTGGGCGTTTCCTGCGCCAGCAGGGCCCGGGCCTGTGCTGAGAGTGCCAGATGATACTTTTCGGCAACGGCAAGCGCCTGGGCGCAGGTGGAGGTATCCGGCACCGCCGGGCCGCTGGCAATCATATCCAGCGGGTCCCCCAGAATGTCGCTCAGCACGATGCTGAACACCTGCGCAGGGGCACAGCGCTGCGCGAACCGCCCGCCCTTCACACCGGAAAGCCGCTTGCGGATGGTATTCATCTCCACAATGTCGGCCCCGCTGGCCAGCAGCTGGCTCGTGATGTCCTGCAGCTCTGCCCCGGGAACGAGCGGCTGCTCGAACAGCGCACTGCCGCCGCCGGAAAGCAGGAACAGCACCGTATCCCCGGCGGTCAGCCCCTGCACCAGCTCCAGCGCCTTTTGGGTGGCCGCAAAACCGTTTTCATCCGGCACCGGGTGGCCTGCCTCATAGCAGGTCACCCCGGGGATCTCACCTTTCACATGGCCGTACTTGGTCACGACCACGCCGCCATCCACCCGGCCCAGCGTTTCAACCGCCGCGTGTGCCATCTGCCAGGCCGCCTTGCCCGCCGCCACCAGAAGCACCCGGCCCTTCCCGGGCCGGAGATCCCGCAGCGCGCGGCGCACCGCCTCATCCGGCAGAACAGCGTTCAGGCTGGAACGAAGGATCACATCCGCATCCCGACGCAGTGCAGCATTCATAGACTCGCCCTCCTTGCAGCGGTGCCCGCCCCTCCGGGACAGCGCACCAGAAACAGCCGAATAAAAAATCAAGACCGACGATCTCTTTTGAAATCGTCGGTCTTGTTCCAATCCGAGTGGCGAGAATCGAACTCACGGCCTCTTGAACCCCATTCAAGCGCGCTACCAAAACTGCGCTACACCCGGACATCTGATCGAGCTTGTCGCTTACAGCTCAATCAGTATACCCGAAGAATGGTGTTTTGTCAAGCACTATTTTCAAATTTCTTCTTCATTTTCGGCAATGGCCGTTGTGCTGCCCACCGGCTGCGGAAACTCCACCGTAGCCAGCGCCACAGCGAACACGCTCTGCGCACCGGCATCCAGCAGAGCCTGCGCGCAGGCCGAGGCCGTGGCTCCGGTGGTCAGGACATCGTCCACCAGCAGGATGCGCTTTCCCTCCACAGCCTCCGGCCGGGCCACCCGGAAGGCACCCGCCACATTGGCCAGCCGCTCGTCAAGGGAGAGCCCCTCCTGCCGCCGGGTGGAGCGGGCACGGGTCAGCGCGTCCGTGACCACCGGCACGCCCACCGCCCGGGCAAGGGGCTGTGCCATCCGCTCCGGCACATTGTAGCCGCGCTTTTTGCTGGAGGCCGGTACCGGAAGGATGCAGTCGTAACCCCGGTCAAGGCCCGGTACCGGTTCGGGCAGGGGCTCAGAGCCGCACATTCTGATCTCGCTGCCAAAGAGCAGGCGGGCCATCTCCACGCCCAGCTCCACAGCTGCCCAGGGCGCGCCCTGATATTTCGCCCGCAGCACCGCGCGGCGGACAAGGCCGGTGTATCGGTAGGGCGCGGCTGCCCCATCCAGCCGCCCCAGGTAGTGCTCGGAGCCGCGCAGCCGCATGGAGGGTGCACGGCGCAGCTCTGCCAGCCCATCGGCGCAGTCCGGGCAGGCAGGCCGGTTTCCCAACACCCGGTCACAAAAAGGGCAGCGGCGCGGGTAAAGCACCCAGCGCAGCTGCCGCAGTGTGCGGCTTAGGCCGCTGTAATAAAGCATCAGTCGTTCTTGACCGCAATGATGACGCGGACCTTTTTTCCGGCAGCGCAGCCGAAATTATCGTACCAGCCGGTCAGCTGGTAGCCGTCCGCATCCACCTGAGCCAGCTTGGTGGGGTAATACTGGCCCTTGTACCACAGGTAGACCTGCACATTGTCTGCCATCTCGTAGCGTTCATTGCCCGAGAGCACCGAGGCCGCGCCGACCTTGTCGATCTTCAGGGGCATCAGCTGCATCATGGCCTTGACAGAGCCGGTGGTCTCCTGCCGCACGGCAATGCCGCCCGCCAGCACCGGATACTTGATGGCCGTGGTGTAGCTGGCCACCGCGCCGTTGACGTAGCAGATATAGGTCGCCCCACCGCCGATGTAGTTAAAGATCTGCTTGAAGGGGGTGCCCGTGATCTCCGCGATCTGCTGGAAGCCAATGCTCATCAGGGAGCCGGTGTTGCTGGTCAGCTTCTGCCAGGCCGTGCTCAGGATATCGCCCGAGACGATGCCCCACAGGATCTCGCTGGTGGTGGGCACCAGCAGGTTGGACAGGCGGTCTACCGCCGTGGCACCGGTCACAGTGGTGGTGGTATCCGAGGTGGAGCCGGAGCCGTCGGTGCCGCCCGTGGCCGCTCCGGTGGTGGTGCCTGTCGTGGTCGTGGTGCCGGAAGCGGAATCTCCCGCCGCAATGCTGGTGACGAGGCTCTTCAGGTCAGAATAATTCATGGCCAGATTTTTCACATCGTCCAGCACGCCGTAGCTCCACAGGTCGCCGGTCACATCGTTCAGGATGAGCCGGTCGATCTGTCCGGCATCGTTGACGGTATAGTAGCGGACATCGAGGTCACTCAGTGTTACCCCCGATAGGCGGCTGGGACGAACCGTCCCAGCCACACCCTCCGAAGTCGTATCCAGAATCTCTACATCGTCGGCCAGGGCGGCAGCGCCCAGCGCAGTGGCATTGGTATTGATGGTGCCGTTGACGCGGCGATCATCGATGTGTTCCACGCTCTCGCCCTCCGGGGTGACCTTGATCTCTACCAGCCACCCCTGCGGAAAGTTCAGGCTCTTGTCCACGTTCACAGTGCGGGCAATGCCATCGGTGCACATGACGGAGACTTTCTGCAGAACATCCGCGCCGTTCTCTTCCACCAGACTGCGGGTGGCGGTCTGCACGACACCGTAGAACACGCTGTCGGCTTCCTCGCCGGTCACGATCCCGGCAGCCTCATTGTTCATGCCCAGCAGCAGGGTGACGACCTCGCCCACGCCGCCGCCGTTGAGGGAGGACACCTGGGAGGCCACCGCAGAGGAACCCAGCGTATAGCTGGTGCCTGCCACCGTTACACTGGTGGGGGCGCTGGCACTGGGCGAAACTGCCGTGATGCGGCCAGCGGCACGGCGGGTGTAGACCCACAGCGTCTGTAAACTCTCGCTGTAATAATACACATCGTATTTGTTCAGCTCCGCAGATTCCGACGCTTTATCGTTGCGGTAGACCATCTTGGGAACAAAGGGCAGCTGGACCGTATCACCCGCCACAAAGGGGCCCTTCAGGCTCTTGAGCATGACGCTGGAGGTATCCACCTGACCGTTGGAGACCGTGAAGCCCAGGCTGCTGCCGTAGGCACTGCCGCTGGCGGTGTTGGCTGTCAGGGCGTTGTAGAACAGCAGGGCGCACTCCTCGTAGTTGAGCACCTCGCCCTGGCTGCGGTCCACCTGATTGCGCAGGCCCAGTTCACTGGCCTTGTTCAGCTGTGCGTTGGGGAAGGAGCCGCTCAGGTCGGTCATCTTATAGCCCATCAGCTTGAGGATGGCCGTGACCGCCTCCTCCAGCGTCACGGCGTTGTCGGGCCGGAAAGAGCCGTCGGTGTAGCCGTTCATCCAACCGTTCTGCACCGCAATGCGGACATAGGGGGCATAGGGCGAAGTGCCGGGCAGGTCGGTGAACAGGGTGCCCACCGTGCCCTGAGAGCCCACGCTCTCGCGGTAGGTGGAGTAGGACACCAGCATCCGGGCCAGCGCACCGCGGGTGACCACAGCGTTCAGAGCAGCCTGCTGGCTGCTGTCCATCGCGTTCAGCGTGATGGACAGCTGGACCGCCGTGTTGGCGTTGCCCGCTGCCGATGCCGGCAGCACCAGCATCGACACGGCAATGCTTACCGCCAGCAGAAATGCAAGGATTCGCTTTTTCATGGAAAATCCTCCTTAAAATAGTTTCTAATGTATTCCGGGTTGCGGCTCCCAGCATCTGCTTCGTGCAAAGCCTTGCACTTGCATCCTGCTGGCCGCGGCCCCAACAACTCCTCCCTTCATCCGCCACTGGCGGCGGTCGTCGTTGTTGCCCCTATTAGGGGAGCTCCGCAAGGCGCTGGCAAAGCCAGACCGAAGCGGTAAGAGGTTTAATCATATCTCAGCGCTTCAATGGGGTTCAGCCTTGCGGCGCGCTTGGCGGGCAGATAGCCGAACAGCACACCGATACCCACTGAGATGCCAAAGGCCACCACGATGGAGTTGAACGAGGGGCTGACGGTCACATCAATGCTGCTGGAGATCATGGGCAGGATGCGGTTTGCCGCCATGGACACGATATAGCCAAGGACGATGCCCAGCACGCCGCCCAGTGCGGAGGTGGTGGCGGCTTCCACCACAAACTGCGACAGGATCACCCGCTCCTTGGCACCCAGTGCCTTGCGGATGCCGATCTCCCGGGTGCGCTCGGTCACCGACACCAGCATGATGTTCATAATGCCGATGCCGCCCACCAGCAGCGAGATGCTGGCAATGCCGGTAAGGACGATGATGACCATGTTGATCATCTCGTTCATCTCCTCCAGCCACTCGCTGGCGCTGTAGATGTAATAAGCGTTGTCGCTCTTGAGCAGGTCGTACAGGCCGCTTTCCACCACCGCCTTGGCCTCGTTGGCCCGGCTCTCGTCCGTCATAATTGCAACAAAGTTCTTGGCGCTGGACTGGTTGGAGAGCCGCATGGCCGTGGTGTAGGGCAGATAGATGCAGTCATCGTCGGAGCCCTGCTGCAGGTTCTTGTCCGTCACCTTGGCGTTCAGCACGCCCACGATCCGGAACTTGTAGGCCCCCAGCTTGATGGTCTGGCCCACCGCGTTGCCGCCGTAGGCCGCCCGGTTGAGGTAATCACCAATGATGCAGACCTGCTTGTTGTCCTTGATGTCCATGTACTGCAGGCCGCGCCCCTGGGCGAGGGTATAGTTTTTCATCTCGGTGTAGTGCTCGTCCACACCGTAAACACTGGTGCCGTAGCGGTAGGTCGTGGTGCCCACCTTGGGGGTGTTGTTGCTGAAATCGATCTGGGGCGAGACTGCGGAGATGAGCTCCTTGTTCTTATCCGCGATCTTATACACATCCTCCACCGAGGCGGTGCGGGAGCCGTAGCCCCAGACCTGAATGGACAGGGCATTCGTGCCCAGCGCCGAAAAGCTGTCCCGCATGCTCTGGGTCATGCCGTTGCCCAGACCCACGATGACGATGACCGCCATGACACCGATGATGATGCCCAGCATGGTCAAAAAGGTGCGGAGCTTGTTGCTCCACACGTTCTGGAGGGCCTGACGGAAGGTCTCAATGATCATTTGTTCCCCTCCTGTTCTGCCGGTTCAAAATTCAGCGTCGGCTGGACGATGGCTTCCGGCGCGCGGGAGTCGCCATCGTAGACCACCTGACCATCCTCCAGCCGGATGATGCGGTCAGCCTGCACGGCAATGGAGTTGTCATGGGTGATGAGCACCACCGTATGGCCCTGCCCATGCAGGTCCTGCAGCATTCCCAGCACCTCGCGGCCGGTGTGGCTGTCCAGCGCGCCGGTGGGCTCGTCGGCCAGAATGATCGCCGGGTTGCGCACCAGCGCCCGCGCGATGGATAAGCGCTGCTGCTGGCCGCCCGAAAGCTGGTTGGGCTTGTTTTTCAGCTTATCGCCCAGCCCCACCTGCTCCAGCACCTCGCGGGCCCGGCGGTGGCGCTCGGCGCGGGGGATGCCCGCATAGACCAGCGGCACCTCCACGTTTTCCAGTAAGTTTAATTTGGGCAGAAGATTATACTGCTGGAAGATGAACCCCAGCATCTCGTTGCGGATGGAGGCCAGCTCATTCCGGCTCATCTTGCCCACATCCCGGCCATTCAGCCGGTAGGTGCCCGCCGTGGGCACATCCAGACAGCCGATGATGTTCATGCAGGTGGACTTGCCCGAGCCGGACTGGCCCACAATGGCAACAAACTCGCCTTTTTCTATTTTCATGGTGATGTGGTCGGCGGCTTTTACCGTGGTGTCACCCATCTGGTAATACTTGCAGACCGCATCAAATTCGATCAGAGCACTCATTCCATCCTCCCATCAGAAGATCATCATGCCGCTGCCATCGTCATAGTAGCTGTCGCTGCTGACCGAGTTGGGGTCGTAACCAATGGTGTCCCCCTCCTGGATGCCGCTGACGATCTGGGTGTAATCATCATCGCTGACACCGGTCTTGACGGCCACATAGACAAAGCCCTCGGGGGCCTCCATGGTGGTATCCGCCTTGGAAGCGCTGGGGGAATCCTGGGTCACCAGCACATAGCCGCCCCGGACGATGGCCGCATTGGGCACGGTCAGGGCATTGGCAGCCTCAGCCACCACGATCTCAGCGTTGGCGTTCATGCCGGGGCGCAGGCCGTCGGTCTCGTCAATGCGGATGGTCACCGGGTAGGTGGTGGTGCCGCCGTTGGAAGTGCCCTTCATGGAGACGCGGGTCACAGTGCCCACATAGTTCTTATCCTGCACGGCATCGGCTGTGATCTGCACCTTCTGGCCCACAGACAGGGAGCTGATCTGCAGCTCGTCCACGTTGATGACCATTTCCAGATAGCTCAGGTCGTAGATGACGCAGAGGGTATCGCCGGATTTGACCGCATCGCCCACCTTGGCATCCTTTTCAATGATGGTGCCGCTGATGGGAGAGGTGACGGTATAGTTGGCCATGGTATCCTGCAGGTTCTGCAGGGAGATCTCAGCGCTGCGCAGGGTCTCAGAGGCAGACTGGATGCTCTCGGTCAGGTCATCGCCGCTCAGCTCGATCAGGATATCGTTCTTGGCAACGGTCTGGCCCTCCTGCACATGGATGGAGGTCACAGTACCTGCAGCCTGTGCGGTCAGGGTACGCTCCGCCTGATAGCCAAAGGTGGCAGAACCGATGGAGCTGACCCCGTTGATGGAGGCGGTGGCCGCCTGCGCGGTGGTCAGGCCGCCCGCGTTCTGCACGGCAATGGTCACGGTGCGGGTGAGCAGGTTGCCGGTGCTCAGGGCATCCGTTCCGGTCACGCTGGTCACGGTGCCGTCCAGCTGCTCAAAGGTGCCGTCCAGCGTCACCTGGGCGGTCTGGCCCACGCTGAAATTGGCGGCATCGGCGGCGGGGAATTCCAGCGTCAGCAGCATTTTGGAGCTGTCGCGGATGATGGCGACCTCCTGCCCGCTGGTCACCTCGTCGCCCTTGGCGACCTTCAGGGTGCTCACGGTGCCATCCACCTCGGCACGCACATACTGGCGGTCCACCACCTTGTCGTAGCTGCGCTGTGCCTGCTGCATGGCGATCTCGGCCTTTTCAAAATTGGTGGAAGCATCCGAGCTGTCCAGCGTGTAGAGGATGCTCCCCTCATCCAGCACGTCGCCCTCCTCAAACTCGCCGGTGAGCACCTTGCCCTCCACCAGAGATTTCACGGTGTAGGTGTTGGCAGGGTTCAGGGTGCCGGTGCCGCTCAGGGTGTTGGAGACATCCCGCACTTCAGGGCTGGCTTCCAGATAGCTGGGGTCCACGGCTGTGGTGCTGGTGCTCTTTGGCTTGAGCAAAAACACACCGCCCGCGATCACCACACAGACCACCGGCACGAGCCATTTCCAGTTCTTCTGCAAGGATCCTGGCTACTTTTTCCGGTTCGGTCACCTGGCTGTGGATCACGGAGATCGTACAGACCGTCTTGTTGGCTGCCAGGACAACTCCATTACGGTCCAGGATCTCTCCTCTGGCTGCTTTGATCTTCCGTTCCCGCTCATGAAGATCCTTTGCCAGTTTCTGATAATGTTCTGCATCAAATACCATCAGATAAAATAATCTCGCCATAAGAGAAACGATCAACACAACTGCGATTGAAAATACAACCAGCATTTTCTTTTTATTATAGGTCTTATTTTTCATAAAAAATACCATTGCCGCGCCAAGAGTTGTTCCTATAAAAGGTATGCCAAGGGCAATCAATATATTCATATATGCCTCCTTATTTCGTAGATATCCATATTATATACAAAATAACCGGAATCGGCAACAAAGAATAAAGGATTGCACGGTCAAAACCAATGCAATCCTTCCTTGGGGATTCAGATATAAGTAATACGCATTTATTTGTTCAATTCCGTCACAAGCATCGGCAATGCACGCTCAAAGCATACGCCATACCAGTGTCCGTCGTCTGTTTTCTTAATACTGTCCACAACGAAATCAGCAGCCATCTTTGCAGCTTCGGAAATCGTCTTTCCCTGCATCATCGCACCTGTAAAAGCTGCCGCATAACAATCGCCGGTTCCATGTGAGCTCTTTGGCACCTTCTCTGTGAAATAATATTCTGCTTTTTTCCCTGCGCAGTCATATACGACAACTCCGATCTTATCATCTTCAAAGCTGATGCCTTTTAAAACAATCTTCTT
>ENA-ORLU01000880-ORLU01000880.1-human-gut-metagenome-genome-assembly--contig:-NODE-880-length-25393-cov-3.943079_pt1 | contig 25393 bp, 24 predicted proteins | sample MGYA00243009_ERZ508833 | MGnify/ENA primary metagenome ERZ508833 (study PRJEB26277, sample SAMN04329763) | human gut metagenome | biome: human-associated habitat | host: Homo sapiens | place: USA...
ACCCTTCTTTATGCATGCATGAATCTGAAAAAGTTTTCATTGCATCATTATGTTTAGGATATAAATATCCTAGACATTACTATTTGTATTGGAAATTTTATTATTTTTACAAAATAAAAGACAAATAAGTAAAAATTCTACCTATTTGTCAACAGTCTGAGAGTACTAGAAATAGTGCTCTTCTTTTTGTATAAATTTTAAAAATCAGGGAAAAATAATCTATTTCCAATATTTTTCATAGAGTTAAAAACTCTATGAATACGATTTTCCGGTCTCTATTTTTAACTTATAAACTAATTTTAACACAAATTATAGCCTTTTAAAACAATATTTTTTAAGAAATGTAATGTTTTTGTAGTCAAAATTCTAGTCAAAAGAAATGTTCTCAAATTCGGGTGAATACTGGATTTGTAAGGGGCTGCTATAGTAAAAAGTAAAAATCTATTCTAGTCAAAATTATGGTCAAAATGGCATTTAAACCCAGTATTTACCGTACCTTTTCATAGAGTTTTTAACTCTATGAATCTGAAAAATAGAGATTTTCTTAAATAAGGTATTTATTTTAAAAAAATTGTTAATAATAGATTTAGAGGTTGTTTATGAAAAATGTGATAAATAATAAAAATAAAATAGTATTATTTTTAGGTATTTTTACACTTATTTTGATAAGTATTAGTTTTTCTTATGCATATTGGCGTTTTACTAAGATGCAGGAAAAGATCAATACCGCAACATCAGGATGTTTTAATATAGAACTAACTGATCAAAAAGATGAAATTAATTTAACTAATGCTTATCCGATTACCGATGAACAAGGGTTAAAGTTAAAACCATTTAGTTTTACTATTCATAATAATTGTTCGATTTTCGCTCATTATTATGTTAATTTAGAAGCCTTAGAGGGGACTACTTTAGATAGTAAGTGGGTTGCTACTAAGGTAAATAGTGAATCTATTACAACTTTAGATAAGTATGCAACAGCAAAGACGACAATTGATGGAAGTGTTAATTCTCATACAATTGGTGAGGGTTATTTAGGAGCTGATGATACTGTTGATTATAGTGTATCTTTTTGGATGGATGAGGATGCAACGATTAATGATGATGTTATGAATAAGGTTTTTAAATCAAAGATTGTAGTTGTTTCTGAACCTGGTAATTATGATCCAGTATCTGCTGGTTATTCTAAGTTAGGTGATGCCATCTTAGCAAATGAATATCAAACAACACCGGCTATTGCTAAGACTAAGATTGCCGCTAAGCAAACGGTTGATGTTACTAATACGGCACCGGTTATTAAGTGGATAGAGAAGACTGGTGGAACTTCGACTAGAAACGTTATTAAACCAACTGCAGATGCGATAGGTTCGGTTACTCAATTGAGTAATTTAAATGCCAATGAACAATATATGTATATATGTACAACCAAATCATTTAATAGTGAAAATGCTAGATATTCATTAGGAAATTGTTCCTTAAAAGATCCAACAACCCTAGATTATAGTGGCGATACTAAATATTATTATTCGGCAGAATATATGGCATATAATCAGACTAATTCCAAATTATATGTGGCAAGAAATAGTGGTGATATAACAGTATTTCAAGTTACTGGAGCGACAAAAACCACAAGTACGCAAACTACAAATGGAATTGCTTATGCCACTAATGTTTATAATCTATCTTGTATTGCTTTAACGGAAACAGAGTTAGAAACAGATAAATCTGATAAAGGATTATATCAAGCTGCAGATGATTATGGTACAACTTACTATTATCGTGGTAATGTTAAAAATAATATTGTTTCCTTTGCTGGATTCTACTGGCAAATAGTTCGTATTAATGGCGATGGTACGATTAGATTATTGTATGATGGAGCAGTAAAGAGTGCTTCTGGAGTTAATCAGTCAATTAATAATAGAACATATCAATTTAATAGTAAATATAATGATCCTGCTTATGTCGGATATATGTATGGAAATCCAGATGGCACAACATTTGATGAAGTCCATACAAACACAACATCGTCAACAATTAAAACAACTGTAGATAATTGGTACAAAACTAATATCGCTGATAAAGGATATAGTAACTATGTATCAAATGCCGTGGGGTTCTGTGGCGATAGAACTTTGACAGGTGGAGATGGGATAAGTACTAATGTATATAGTTATTTTGGAGCATATGGAAGATATGAAAAAAATACAGCTCAATTTATATGCCCAAATAAAGAGAGAGATTTATACACAACAACCGATTCAAGTATAGGTAATAAAGCTTTAACATATCCAGTCGGTTTAATTACATATGATGAGTTAGTTTTTGCTGGTATGGATCAAAGAAATATAAATAAATTATCATGGATTTATTCATCTCAACATTACTGGACCATGTCCCCTTCCGCCTTTGGTGCTACGGGCGGTATTGCTATTGAGTGGAGGCAAGATGGCTCTGGTTATCTTAATCGGTGGCCTTCGGTTACTGGCTGGTATGATGCCCGCCCAGTTATTAATCTGAAATCTGATACTCTGATAACTGGAGGCATTGGAACGAATTCTGATCCATTTATTGTGAAAACTAATTAAGTAACGGGGCCGAAATTAATGTGTTCTCTTATCAAATGGCCCCGTTACTTTAAATCTTAAGACTTGTAGAAATTCTATAAGTCTTTTTTTAATACTAATTAAATACAATGTACTAGGGTGGTTTAATGATAAATATAATTATAAACTTCTTGAAAAGTATTTTCTTATTTACAGGGAGTTATTCTAATACAGTCTTTAAAGAACCATTAAGTCCATTAGAAGAAGAAAAGTATATTAACTTAATGGAAACGGGAGATAAGGAAGCTAGAAATATCTTAATCGAACATAATCTTAGATTAGTAGCCCATATCGTTAAGAAATTTAATCCTCCACTGACTCTAACTGATGATTTAATAAGTATAGGAACAATAGGGCTTATTAAAGGAATAGATTCTTATAAGAAGAATAAGAATATTAAAATTACTACTTATGCTGCTAGATGTATAGAAAATGAAATTCTTATGTATTATCGCCAATCTAAGAAATATCAAAATACTGTTTCTTTAGATGATTATATTGGTATTGATAAAGAAGGTAATAAGATTAATTTAAAAGATGTTATTAAAGATAAGAATAAACCTATTGAAGAAGAATTATATCTTAAAGATAATATAGACTTATTAAAGAAATTTATTACGAAGTTAAATAAAAGAGAACAGAATATCATTACTAATAGGTATGGTCTTAATAATAGAAAAGCTAAGACTCAAAAAGAAATAGCTAAAGAAATGCATATCTCTAGAAGTTATGTTTCTCGAATTGAAAAACGAGCGATAAGTAAAATTCTAAGAGAATTTATTAAGACTTCTAAGACTTAATAAGTTTTAAAGACTTATTTACTTTTAAAGAATCTAGAAATTCTAAGATAATAAAACCTGCTGGAAATTTATTAATATTACGGATACTTTTGATGATAATAGAACATTTAAGAAAATTGACTACTAAGTCATTACCTCTCTTATGAATGTTTTCTAAAGAACCATAATTATCATATAGAAGAGACTTAAGATATTCTAAGTTATTAGTTTTTCTCTTAAAACCATTATAATCAAGTAGTATATAATTTTCTTTTAAAGATATTTCTATTTTCATAATATTCCTCACTAAGTAGTTAGGGTACTCTAAAGATGATGGTTTGTAAAGAAAAATATCACAAAAAATAAACTTTTTGTTTAAATAATATTATTTTTTGCTATAATGTAATCATAGGAGGATAGAAAATGAAACCACAAGATGAACCTATACATATTAAGGTTGAAAAGAAAAGTGATATAGCTCCTTTAGTATTGATGCCAGGAGATCCATTGCGTGCTAAATACATAGCTGAGAAATTCTTAGATAATGCTAGACTCGTTACCAGTGTTCGCAATATGTTTGGCTTTACAGGAACTTATAAGGGAAAGAAAGTTACCATCATGGGAAGTGGTATGGGAATGCCTAGTATGAGTATCTATGCCTTTGAATTGTTTTATTACTTTGGAGTAGAAAAAATCATTCGCATCGGTACCTGTGGAGTAGTGACTAAAGATATTAAAGTACCCGAGTTAATTCTAGCTGATAGTGTATATAGTCTTTCTAATTTTGCTTATAACTATGATGGATATGATAAGAATATGGAGTATCCTAGTAAGACTTTGAATGCTTCTATTATTAAGACGGCGGAAGAACAAGGTAAAAAGCTCCATATCGGCACGATGCTTACTTGTGATGCTTTTGGGCCTTATATTGATATGGATAAAGTCTTAAGAAGAATTCCCGAAGAAGTAAAACCAATTGCCGAAGAGATGGAAGCTTATGCTCTAGTTCACGTTGCTAATACTTTTAAACGTGAGGCCACCGCAATTGTAACAGCGGTTGATTCCAAGTTTAGTGATGTCGTTTTACCTATAGAAGACCGTGAAAAGTCCTTGGATGATATGATTACTCTAGCACTTGATGCTATTATAAGATAAAGGGCGTTGGCAAGCACCAACTTGAAATATAGGGAAACCTATATTTTTTAAGGATTAATATATATGGATAATGAATATAGAAATTATTTGACAAGTATTAGAAAGTATCCTGATAATACCGTTAATAGTTATCTTAGTGATATTACTATTTTTAAAGAGTATTTAAGTTCTTTAAAGATTAATTATTTAAGAATAGATAAAGATATTATTAGAGAATATTTAAAAGTCTTAGGAAATAGTAATTATAAGAGTAGTAGTATTAATAGAATTCTTTCTAGTCTAAAGAATTATTATGATTATTTAGAATATAAACATCTAATAGAATATAATCCTCTTAAGGATTTAAATAGACCAAAGAAAGAAAAAAGACTACCTAATTTCATTAATAATAATGACTACGAAGAGATTATAAAGAAATCCCTAGAACGGACTGACTTTATAGGACGTAGAAATACCCTTTTACTAGAACTTCTTTATAGTAGTGGGATAAGAATTAGTGAAGCTCTTAATATTAAGATTAAAGATATTAATATGGGTGATAAAAGTATTAGAATCTTAGGAAAAGGTAGTAAGATGCGCATAGTCTATTTTGGAGAGTATGCTAAAGAGTATTTAGAAGAGTATCTTAAAGTAAGAAATAGTTCTTTAGAATATTTATTTCTAAATAAGAATAATACTCTCTTAACGAGAAGAGGAGCCGAGTATATAATTAGTAATTTGGTTAAAACTAGTCTTCTAAAGAAGAAAGTAACACCCCATACATTTCGACATTCTTATGCTACCGAAATGCTAAATAATGGGGCAGATATTAGAAGTGTTCAAGAACTCTTGGGACATTCTTCTCTTTCCACGACAGGTATTTATACGCATGTGACTAATGAAGTCGTAAGAAGAGAATATTTAAAAGCTTTTAAAAGATAAAAATGGTCTAAAATAAAAAGAATATTCTATATTTAATTAGAATAAAAAGAAAGGAATAGTTAAATTTAACTAGTGATGATGATGAAAAAATTTGTATATGATTTTAATGAAGGCAATAAAGACATGAGAGAACTCTTAGGAGGTAAGGGTGCTAATCTATGTAGTATGGCTTCTCTTAGTCTTCCTGTTCCTGATGGGTTTATCATAACGACTGAGGCTTGTAATAAGTATTATGAAGAAAATGAGACCTTACCGGTTGCTATTGAAGAAGAAATCTATAAACATTTACGTACTTTAGAAGAAAAGACAAAGAAAATCTTAGGAGATGCGAGTAAACCCCTATTAGTGTCAGTTCGAAGTGGGGCTAGAAGTAGTATGCCGGGGATGATGGATACTATCTTAAATTTGGGTCTTAATGATGAGGTAGCCACTTCTTTAAGTGCGACTATGCAAAATAAAAGATTTGTCTATGACTCTTATAGACGTCTTATTATGATGTTTTGCGATGTTGTTATGGGTGGTGATAAGAGTCTTTTTGAAGAATATTTAACTACTTATAAGAAAGAAAAAGGTTATTCAAGTGACATTGAGCTTTCCGGAGATGATTGGTTCTTTATAACTAATAAATATAAAGAAATGTATAAAGATATTACTAAAGAAGAGTTTCCTAAGGATGCTACTAGTCAGTTAATAATGGCTGTGGGAGCCGTATTTAAGTCATGGAATAATAAACGAGCTATCTATTATAGAAAGATTAATAATATTCCTGATTCTTGGGGAACAGCGGTTAATATTCAAGAGATGGTTTATGGTAATAAGAATAATAATTCCGGAACAGGAGTAGCTTTTAGTAGAAGTCCTATTACCGGAGAAGATAAACTCTTTGGAGAATATTTAATTAATGCGCAAGGAGAAGATGTGGTAGCCGGAGTAAGAACTCCTAAGAGTATTGATTCTTTAAAGGAAATTATGCCTGATGTTTATGCCGAATTTCAAAGAATTGCGAAAAGATTAGAAGACTACTATCAAGATATGCAAGATATGGAGTTTACCATAGAAGATGGACATCTTTATATGTTACAGACGAGAAATGGTAAAAGAACGGGTTTAGCTAGTCTAAATATTGCAACATCCCTAGTAAAAGAAGGAAAAATTACCAAGGAAGAAGCCATTGAAAGAGTTAGTATTGATGATATTACGCAAGCAATGCATCCTATATTTAAAGAAGAAAGTCTAAAGAATGCTACTCTTATTGGTAGTGGTCTTGCCGCTAGTCCTGGAGCCGCCCGAGGTGCTATTGTCTTTGAAGCTAGTAAAGCTATTGAAGAAGCTAAAAAAGGTCATAAGACCATTTTAGTTCGTCATGAAACTAGTCCTGAAGATATAGAGGGAATGCATTATGCTGAAGGTGTCTTAACTATTAGAGGAGGAATGACTTCTCATGCCGCCGTAGTAGCTAGAGGAATGGGTATTGTCTGTGTTAGTGGTTGTAGTAATATGGATATTCTTAATAATACTTTAATTACTAAGGATAAGAAAACTCTAAAAGAGGGTGATGTAATCTCAATTGATGGGACTACTGGTAACGTATATATGGGTTCTTTAGAACTAGAAAGTGCTAGTAGTAATACCGCTTTAACGGACCTTTTAAAGATGTGTGATGAAGTTAAAAACTTAGGAGTTCGCGCGAATGCAGATACTAAAAAAGATATGGAAATTGCCAAAAGTTTCGGGGCTGAGGGAATTGGTCTTGTTCGTACGGAACATATGTTCTTTGAGACGATGCGAATCTTTAAATTTAGACAAATGATTCTAGCTCCAGATAAAGAAACGCGTCTAAAAGCCTTAGTATCCCTTCTTCCTTATCAAGAAAAAGACTTCGAAGAATTATATCGTCTAAATTCTGGCTTACCAGTTGTTATTCGTTACTTAGACCCACCTCTACATGAATTCTTACCTAAAGAAGATAAAGAAATAGCTGAACTAGCTAAAGTCTTAAATCTTAGTATAGAGGACTTAAAATTAAAAATAGATAGTCTAAAAGAATTTAATCCGATGATGGGACATCGTGGCTCAAGATTAGATATAACTTATCCGGAGATTGCCGTTATGCAGACTAATGCCATTATCAGTGCTGCTTGTAATGTTAAGAACGAAGGCATTGAACCAGTGGTTGAAATCATGTTACCACTTATTATGGATAGTAAAGAATTTATTTATATAAAGAATATTGTAGAAAAAGAGATAAAAAGAGTCTTAACAAAGAGAAATATAGACTTATCTTATCAGATTGGCGCCATGATAGAAGTTCCTAGAGCCGCTATTCTAGCTGATGAATTAGCTCAAGTTTGTGATTTCTTCTCTTTTGGAACGAATGATTTAACTCAATTAACTTTTGGCTTTTCTAGAGATGATGCCGCTAAATTCTTAAAAGATTACTATGATAAGAAAATCTTAACTACTGATCCCTTTATGAACTTAGATACCAATGGGGTAGGAAAGTTAGTTAAGGTGGCAACTAAATTATCAAGAGCGATAAAACCTAATATTTCTTTAGGAGTGTGTGGAGAACATGCGGCCTCCCTAGAATCTATTATCTTCTTTGATCGTATTGGCTTATCTTATATATCAGCCTCGGCTTACCGCGTACCAATTGCAAAACTAGCCGCCGCTAAAGCCGCCCTAATTAATAAGAAAACTAATAACTAGTACCTTAATTGGTACTTTTTTTCTTTAAGAAAATATAGTATAATTTGTAATATAGATGGAGGATAAAAATGATAAAAACATTATCTTTAGGACAAGCTAATTATGATATTTATGTAAGTGTAGATACCTTTCCACAGGAAGGAACAAAAACTAGATTTATTAATAAGATTGGTTGTGGTGGGGGAACGGCATGTAACGTTTCTTATATGTTAGCTAAATGGGGTGTTTCATCGACTTTTGCTGGGGTCGTTGGTAATGATGTTTATGGAACTAGAGTTCGTAAAGAATTAGAAAGTGCAGGAGTAGATACCAGATATATTGAAACTTCTTATGAAAAGGATACCGTCTTAGCATTTAATATCTTAGATAGTAGTAAAAAGGTCCCAACAAAATTAGAAGTTGCCGATGAATATGTTAAATTAAAGAAGTTTGATTTTGATTTTCAACCAGACTTAATTATCTTAGATGGTGGTGATACTTATGCTTCTAAACAGACAATTGAAAGATTTCCCCGAGCTATTAGTGTCTTAAAAATAGACCGTTTTAATCAGGATATTGCTTCTGTAGCTCTAAAAGTCAATTACTTAATTTGTTCTTTAGATTTTGCTAGTGATGTGATGAAATCTCCAGTAGATAAGAGTAATGTGAGTAGCTTAGTTAATTGTTATACCGAGCTTCGCAATCGTTTTGAACATCAGAATATAATTATTACTTTAGGAAATAATGGGGCTATGTATTTAGTAGATGACCAAATTAAGATTTCTCCCGCTTTAAAGATGGATATCGTAGATACTTCTGGGTGTGGTGATATCTTTACCGGGGCTTTCTGTTACGGACTAGCAGCCAGTTATCCTTTAGAAAAGGCTATTAAATATGGTAATATTGCGGCGGGGTTAGCAACGAGAACTATCGGGGGAAGATTATCAATTCCTAAACTAGATGAGGTTAATAAAATTTATGAGAAAAATAATTGATCCTTTTACGGATTATTTACCTCATTTAGACTTACACGGTGAGACGACTGCTACTTGTGTTTATCTTGTAGAGTCGTTTTTACGTGATAATGTGAAACTTAGAAATACGAAAGTAGTAATTATCCATGGTAAAGGTAGTGGCGCTATAAGAGGCAAGACTCATGAACTCCTAAAGAAAAACAAGACCGTTTCTAAGTATTATATAGATGGTTTAAATGATGGACAAACAATTGTTGAACTAAAAATTGCTAGAAAAATTTGACAAAACCTAGGAAATTTGGTAATATTAAGTCCCAATGGTAATTCGTATATATAGTAAAGATAGGCATCTTCGGATTGAAATTTGACATTTGTAAACTTTTGTGCTATAATGTCGCTATCAAAGGGTTTTTAGGGGGAATGGTTATGAAAGGTTTTGTTTTAGATTATACAAACGAAAATGAGTATCACAAACTAGAAAGAGCATTAAAAAAATATAATATGCTTGCTTATAAAAAATTGAATTTTGAATATTATCCTGATTTGAGAGATGGTAAATTTGTTGGTGAATTAGTTTCTCAAAATAAGAGTAAACACACTAAGACTTATGAGTTGAAATTACCTAGTGATAGAAAATTTGCTCAAATTCATGGTGATGTCAAATTGCACTATGTAGTGTATGAACAGGAAGAAATGGTTATGTTGGATACTATTACACCATCAGATATTTTACTTGAAGGTCATCAATCAGAACTTGCAACTTATAAAGGTGTTATGATATCTAAAGAAAATGCTTCAAAAGACATGTTTAAAATTGATTTATTAAATATGTTACAAAATAATAAGTAGTGATGCTTATTTTTTTTGCTTTTTTGCTATAAATTTCTTGCAAGTCTAAAAGATTTATGGTATATTTAATTAGTCGAAAGAAGTATTGATGGACCCTTAGCTCAATCGGTTAGAGCAATCGGCTCATAACCGATGGGTTGTAGGTTCGAGTCCTACAGGGTCCACCATTATAAATATTTGCGGGTATGGCGGAATTGGTAGACGCACTAGACTTAGGATCTAGCGGAGAGATCCATGGGGGTTCAAGTCCCTTTACCCGCACCAATTAAGATAGTAAAGTCTCAAGTAATTGAGGCTTTTTTCTTTATTAAAATGATTTTAAAAAAATTATTTAACATAAAATGTCAAGTTTGAAAATATTTTGGAATTATTTGTAAAAAAGATTGAAAAAATCTTTGAACTTATGGTACTATTATAATAGGTGATAGATATGAATATAGTGATTATAGTAGCAAAGAATTTATTAGAATATTTTAATTCTTTGAATGCTTATGATATGATATTTATGGGTGCAAATATTGTCTTAATGTTACTGATTGCTACTTTTATATATGTCTTAAAGATTAAAGATAATTCTGTAGTTAAAGAAGAAGTACTAACTGATACTAAGGATAGTGATATTTCTCTAGAGGCTTTAACTACTAAGTTACAAAATAATCCTCTTGTAAGAGAAGATTTAACTCCTTTTGAATCGGAAGAAGAGACTAAGGCTATTATTAGTTATGATGAACTTATAAAGACTCAAAGTATTCCCGTCTTAAAATATAAAAATGAAGAAGAAATTAATGGTCTTTTAGTAAAAGCTATTGATGTTAATAATCTAATTGAAACGATGGATCCTAAGCCTATTAGTCATCCGGTTACTTATAATGCTATGAAGAAAACTCATCGTGCTATTAGTGCTTTAAAAGAAGAAGAACTAGTTATTACTCTAAGAAAGTTAGACAGTATTGATAAGTAGATAATTCTACTTATTTTTTTATGTCTTTGGAAACTAAAATTCTAAGGATAGACTGTGAAGAAATACCTTATCATTAAATGATAAAAAAAATACTGATATTATCAGTATCATTTGAACTTTTTAATATCAGTTCTAGAAGCCATATAATCCATAGAAATATTATAGACTTTACAAATACAATAAAGATTTGTAGTAGAGATTAAATTATAACCCGTTTCATAATGACTATAAGTAGTCTGTGATAGACCACAACTACTGGCAAATTTTTCTTGAGATAAGCCTAGTTCTTTACGAGTTTTCTTAAGATTTCTACTAATCGCACTTTTAGAAATTCTATTCTGAAGTTTAGAAGGATAGTTCTTTTTACTAAGACCAACGGCATAGTCTAGTGAATAATTATATTTTTCACAGAACTCCATTAACTTTTCTAATGGAATAGGATCATTAGCTGTTTCCCAACCAGATACGGTTTTCCGGCTTACCCCTAAAATATTACCTAGTTGTGCTTGAGTCATCCCTAATTTTTCTCGGCACCATTTCAAATTATTACCTAACATATTAAATATCACCAGACACATTTTCTCAAATAATTAGAAACTTTTAAAGATATATCTGGACAATATATTAAAAATCAAAAGATATTTATTAGTAACTTATTTACAAAACATATTATTAGTGCGGTTAACTATATAATCCATAGAAATATTATAAGTTTTACATAAGTAATAAAGATTAGTAGTAGTTATTAAGTATTTACCAGTCTCATAACCACTATAAGTAGTCTGAGGAAGTTTACACTCATCAGAAAGCACTTGTTGGGAGATATTACGACTCTTACGAAACTTCTTTAGATTTTTACTTATTAAAGCTCGGTTGATTTTAAAGGGACCGTAATGCTTATTTTTTCTTGTTAAACCACAGACGAAATCTAAGGAATAATTATATTCACTACAAAACTTAGCTAGCTTGGAAAGTGGAATAGAAGAATTAGCATTTTCCCAAGCTCGAATAGAGGCATCACTAACTTCAAAAAACTTTCCTAATTGTTCTTGCGTAAGCTCTAATTCCTCCCTACAATATCTTAAATTATTGTCAAACATTCTAATCACCAAGACAATTGTGCCATTAAAATAGTGAATATCTTGTAAAACCGAAGACTATCCGTTAAAAATATGATATACTTTAATTTAGAAGGAGAGTTTATATGAAGAAAGAAAGAATTAGTAGATTTATGTTAGACAAAATGCGGGAAAACAAAATCACAGACCGTGATTTAGCTATGGCTATAAGTGTTCCAGACTTTGTTATTAGTCTCTATTTAAAAGGAATAATAATGCCTAATATCTATGATTTAGAGTTAATTGCTTTTAAGTTAAATGTGAGTTTAAATGAACTTTTAGGAGGTTCAGAAGCTGATAAAGGTGATGATGATATGATTTATTATTATGCCTTAAAATCGCGAAAAAGAATAATTACGGCCATAATTATATATATTGTTCTTTTAATAGCAGCAATTATTGTAGCAATTATTGTATAAATACGAAGAAAATTGTCCATAATCTTCTTAGGTGATAAGATGGGAAGATACAAAGTAGATATTGCAGGCATTAAGACTAGTGATTTAAAAGTTATCAGTAACGAAGAGATGAAAAGTCTGTTTATTAAGATGCAAGCGGGAGACGCTTTAGCTAAAGAGACTATTATTAATGGTAATTTAAGACTAGTTTTATCTTTAGTACAACGTTTTGATAAGGGTAAATATAATGTTGATGACTTATTTCAGATTGGTTGTGTTGGGTTAATTAAAGCAGTTGATAATTTTGATTTAAATTATAACTGCCTTTTTTCGACTTATGCCGTTCCTTTGATAATGGGGGAAATTAGAAGATTTATTAGAGATAATACTTCTTTAAGAATTAGTCGGAAAATTAAAGATAATGCTTATCAAATTTTAAAATATAAAGAAGAGTATATTAAAGAATATGATAAAGAACCATCTTGGGAAGAGATTGGTACTGCTTTAGAGATTAGTTTATATGATATTAAAGATGCGATGGATAGTTTAGTAAATCCGGTAAGTATTTTTGAGCCTATTTATAATGATGGTGGGGATACGATTTATCTTTGTGATAAATTGTCGGATACAAGAAATGAAAGAACGGATAAAGAACTTTTGCTTACTCTGAAGAAGGCTATTTTAGGGTTAAAAAAAAGAGAACAGATTGTTCTTGAAGATCGATATGTGATGGGACATACCCAAGAAGAGATAGCGGCATCCTTAAATATTAGTCAAGCTCAGGTATCAAGAATTGAAAAGAGTGCTATTAGCACTCTTCGCCGTATTCTTAAATAACTATTTAGTTTTCTTATTTATTTCGTTTAAATTTAGATAAATCTTGTAGATAATCATAAGACTTTCAAAAGCCATTCTTAAGATTATATTACCTAAGACTAAAAGTAATAAGAAGAAAAGAAATGAAGTACCTATGTAACCAAAAGCACTAATAGTTAGATATAAACTACTAAAGATATAAGTAATCTTTAAAATAGGTTCCATAAAGAAATTATTAAAGTGTAAATAATCATATAATCTTTTTAAGGGATTACTATAAGAAGCTTTGTTACGTTTATCCATAAATACGAAGTAAATAATAATGGTAGCAGCTAGAGCAATAATAAATGCTATTAATTTAAAATTGTAAACATTACTAGTTTTATATAGTTCGTAATCGTACATAATAATCGTCCTTTCCAAGGTTATTTTAGCAAAAAATAATTGTTCATGCAATATAATTAAATAGGTGATATTATGCGTTTATCAGATTTACAAAGTAAAGATATTGTTAATATTAATGATGGAAAGAAAATTGGGCGAATTATTGATGCTAGTATTAATGATGCAGGGATGATTGAATACCTAAGTATTGAAAGATTTCGCGGGATAAATGGGCTTTTTAATAAAGATAATGAGACCACCATTACTTTTAAACAGATAAAAAGAATAGGCGAAGATGTTATTTTAGTTGATATTGTGGTATAATACCTATGTGATTTTGATGGAAATAAGTGTAATTATAAGTATTATTTTAGTTATTATTGACCAATTGCTTAAGTTTTTAATTGCTAAGAATGTTATGTTTATAGAAGTAATTCCCCATATTTTTAATATTCATAGAGTCTATAATTATGGGGTAGCCTTTAGTTTTTTAGAAAATAAACTATATTTAGTCCTTGGTATTAGTATAGTTTTAATCTTTTTTCTTTTTAATATGCATAAAGATTTACCTAAGACTAAAAAATATGATATATTATTTGGAGTTATCTATGGAGGTATTTTTGGTAATTTAATAGATAGAGTTATTCATGGTTATGTTATTGATTACTTAGAAGTGTTTATTTTTAAGTATAGTTTTCCCATCTTTAATTTAGCTGATATATGTATAACTTTAGGAATTTTAATATTACTTGTAAGTATGATGGGGGATAGAAATGATAGTAGAAGTAAATGATATAAGAATAGATAAATATGTAACAGAACATACTAATTATTCCAGAAATTTGGTTTTAAATCTTCTTAAGAGTGGGAATATTTTAGTTAATGATAAAATTGTTAAACCTAGTTATAAAGTACATTCTAAAGATATAATAACTATTAAGGATGTAAAGAGGCCTACGGATGAGATTATTCCTTGGAATTATCCTTTAGATATTGTTTATGAAGATGATGATATTATTATAGTTAATAAACCTTCCGGAATGGTTGTGCATCCTGGAGCTGGGAATAAAGATCATACTCTTGTTAATGCTCTAAAGTATCATACGGATAAACTTTCTGATATTAATGGGATTGAAAGACTAGGGATAGTTCATCGGATTGATAAAGATACTTCGGGACTTATTATTGTGGCTAAGACTAATAAAGCTCATGAAATCTTAGGAGAGTATTTTAAGAATCATAGTATTAAAAGAGAATATATTGCTCTTTTATGTGGGGTTTTACCTCATGATACGGCCACAATTGATGCTCCCATTGGAAGAGATGAGAAAAATAGACTTAGAATGACAGTTACTCCTAATAATAGTAAAAGGGCCATTACTCATTTACAAGTATTAAAAAGATATAAAGACTATACCCTAGTAAAAGCTAGATTAGAAACAGGAAGAACTCATCAGATTAGGGTTCATACTAAATACATTGGGTATCCAGTTTATAATGATCCTGTATATGCTTCTAAGAGTGAGGGTGATTTTGGACAGTTTTTACATTCTTATAGTATGGAATTTATTCATCCCCTTACTAAAGAGAAGATGTATTTTAAAAGAGAAGTTCCTAAATACTTTAAAGATTTTTTAGATAAGTTAGAAAAGGAAGAATTATAATTTAAAGATGAGGATATTAAGAAAATAAAAGTTAAAAAGAAGATAAGGAATACTAAGAAGAAAGTGTTTTAAAGATATTTTTTTAAGTTCTAAAGACATACAAATACTATTGATAAGGGTAAGAAAAGTAAATATTAAAGATAAGTAATAATCACTAAAATAGTAGTAAAATAAAAGAATACTAATTAAGAGAATAGAATTACTAAGAATAAAATAAGCCGTATCATTGTTAAATAAATTATAATAAAGAATACTAATTAATGAAAAATTAAGAAGAGCAAAAGAAATTATAAAAAAAGAAATAGTAATAGTGGTCATAAAATCTCCTTTACTAATTCTATGAAGTATAATAAAATAATAGAAGGTGGTTACATTGAGTACAATTAGTATGGATAAAAAAGATGAAATTGTTATGAGATTAGTACATTTTTTAGTTACTAAAGAAAATTATACTCCTATAGTTGTTAATGGGGTAAAGAATGAAGTATGGTTAGAAAATGTCGAAGGACCATATAAAATCATTAGAATTAATTCTAATTATATTCATAATAAAGAACAGTATAATTTTGATATTTATAAGACTAGTAATGTGGCTAAACAGATAAAGAAGAAGACTTTGTCTTGGAAGGTTAATGTCTTAAATATTTTTTTAGATTTAAATGATAGTGTTAAATTAAATAGTTTTAGTAATATTGATAATATTAGAGTAAGTGATACCAAGGATTTAGTCCATAATAATATTGTTGTCGATGCGTTTCCTAATATCGAGAAAGATATAATTAATACGGAAGATGAGGTTGACTTAATAGTTAATGTTACTAATGATATAAATAGTAAGACGGCTAAAGAAAATAAAAAGTATGAAGAAGTATTTAGACCTAAAAAAATTATTATTACTTATGCTTTGATTGCTATTTGTACACTGATTTATATTTTACAAATTATCTTTCCTGCAATTAATACTTTATTTGCCATTAATGGAACCTTAGTAAGACAAGGACAAGTATATCGTTTAGTAACGGGAATCTTCTTACATGGTTCGATTTGGCACTTATTATGTAATATGTATTCTTTATATGTTATTGGGTGTGCAACGGAGAATTATTTTGGGAAAAGAAAGTTTATTCTTATCTACTTAGCTAGTGGCATTATTGGTTCTATGTTTTCTTGTATCTTTAATACCGGTTTGTCGCTAGGAGCTAGTGGGGCCATCTTTGGCCTTATGGGAGCGTTATGTTATTTTGGTTATTATTATCGTCTTTATATGGGTAAAGCCCTATATAATGATATAATTCCGGTTATTATCCTAAATCTAGGACTTAGTTTAGTTCTTTCTAATATTGATTTTTATGCTCATATAGGAGGGCTAATTGGGGGCGTCTTTATAACTATGGGTCTTGGTATTAAGAATAAAACGGATAGACAAAGTAGTATTAATGGTTGGATTACTTTTAGCATCTTAGTATTATTTCTAATATATATGTTGTTTTTTAGATAGCTATATTTCATAATATAGTTTTTTTCTTTTTCTAAGATATATTCTAGTAAGTTTTAATTAATTTTGATATGATAATAAAGAAGAAGTGATTGTGATGGAAAGATATAATCCCGATTATAAAATGGGACTTAATGAAGAACAAATTAAGGAAAGAATTCTAAATAACTTAGTAAATTTTAATGATGTTCCCCCGACCAAGACGATAAAACAGATTATTATTAGTAATTTTTGTACTTATTTTAATTTTCTTAATCTTTTATTAGGAGGAATGATTCTCGGAGCTGGTATTTATGGTCATCAAATAATAGATGGTCTTAAGAATTGTTTATTTATGGGAGTTATTTTAGCCAATAGTGTTATAAGTACCATTCAAGAAGTAATTTCTAAGAAGATTATTGATAAATTGTCAGTCTTATCAGAATCGAAAGTTTTAAGTATTAGAGAGGGAAAAGAAGTATTACTTAAAGTTGATGAGATACTTTTAGATGATTGTCTTTTATATAAGATGGGTAATCAAGTAGTCGTTGATAGTATAATTCTTAATGGAACAGTAGAAGTTAATGAATCTTTTATTACGGGAGAATCGAAAAGTATTGTTAAAAAGACTGGTGATATGTTATTATCAGGAAGTTTTATTAGTAGTGGGGCTTGTTATGCGAAAGTAGAGCATATTGGTTCGGATAATTATATTGCTAAGATAAGTAAAGAAGCTAAGTATGAGAAAAAGGCTGATTCTGTGATTATGAATTCTTTTGAAGGATTATTAAAAGTCTTATCGATAGTTATTATTCCAGTAGGAATTTTACTTCTTTATAATCAATTAGAGGTTACTAACTATGATATTACGGCTTCCATATTTAATACCGTCGGAGCTTTAATAGGAATGATTCCGGAAGGACTTCTTTTACTTACTAGTTCCGTTATGGCCGTAAGTGTAGCTCGTCTAGCTAAATATAATGTCTTAGTACAACAATTATATTGTATTGAAACATTAGCACGAGTAGATGTTATTTGTCTTGATAAGACTGGTACTATTACTTCAGGAGAAATGGATATTCATAAGATAGTAACTATTAAAGAAGATAAGAATTCTATAGATGAGGTCTTAAGTAATTTTTGTTATGCTTTTAAGAGTATTAATGATACTATGAATTCTCTTAGAAGTAAGTATCCTCATAAAGGTTCTTGGGAGGTAGAAAGTGTTACCGAGTTTTCTTCTAGTAGAAAGTATAGTGCTGTTAAGTTTAAAGATAGGGGTTTATTCTATTTAGGAGCACCTGAGTTTGTTTTGAAGAATAAGACTAAAGAGTATAGTCATATTCTTGATGAGTATAGTGATTATAGAGTATTAGTGCTGGCTAGAAGAATAGATACTCCTAATGACTTAGAAGTCTTAGGATTTATAATTTTAGCTGATACCATTAGAAAAGAAGCTCCTGATACTTTGAAATATTTTAAAGACCAGGGTGTTAATGTTAAGATTATTAGTGGAGATAACTTTAAGACTGTTACTTCGATTGCAAGAAGAGCAGGACTTGTAGATGCTAATGGCGTCGATGCTAGAACTTTAAATATAGATAATATTGATGAAGCCGTTAAGAAATATGATGTCTTTGGACGGGTTACTCCTGAACAGAAAAAGATGATTATTATAGCGTTACAAAGACAAGGGCATACGGTGGCGATGACCGGAGATGGGGTTAATGATGTTTTGGCGTTAAAATGTGCTGATTGCGGTGTAGCCATGGCTAGTGGTACTGATGCCGCTAAAAATGTTAGTCAGTTAGTTTTATTAGATTCTAATTTTGCCTCGTTACCCGAGGTAGTAGGAGAAGGAAGACGGACTATTAATAATGTGGAAAGATCAGCATCTTTACTACTTATTAAGACTATTTTTACTTCTATTTTAGTTTGTGTTTGTATTTTAACTAAGGTTAAATATTTCTATTTACCTATTCAGTTAAGTTTAATTACTACCTGTACCATTAGTGTTCCCTCCTTCTTCTTAGCCTTAGAACCTAATCATAATTTAGTTAAGGGTAATCTAATGTTAAAGGTAGTTAGTAAGAGTATTCCTCCGGCTTTAACCGTAGTATTTAATGTCATCATGATTACTTTATTTAGTAAAACTTTTAATATAGATAGCAATTTAACTAGTACTTTAATAGTTATAATGACAGGAACAACCGGGTTTATTAATTTATCAAGAATCTCTAGACCATTTAATGTCTATAGAACTATACTTTATACCCTATTATTAGGACTTTATATATATATTATTTTCTTTCATAGTTCATTCTTTTATTTAAGTCAAATTAATTTTAATACTATTCTTTTATATATTGTTTTCTATATATGTAGTATATGGGTCTTTGATAAATTAAATCTAATAATTAATTATATTCTAAAGACTTTTGATAAGTCTTATGAAGGATAAATTTAGTCTTTAAATAATTATTATTTTATGATATATTTAAATAGTATAGAAGGGTATAAAAATGAATAGTAATATTAAAAAGAATAGGCTAATCTTAGCGATAATAACAATTACTTTAGTGGGGTTAATTGGTGTTGGAATGTCTTATGCTTATTGGCGGTCTACCGTTATTCAAGATAAGACTAATGTAGGAGCTAGTAAATGTTTTTCTATTGAACTTGCTAATCAAGCTAATGAGATTAATTTAACTAATGCTTATCCTATTACGGATGCCGAAGGTCGTAAGCTTACTCCTTATACTTTTACTTTAAAAAATACTTGTAGTATGGCTGCTAAGTATAATTTAAATATGGAGATGCTTAGTGGTACTACTTTAAATAGTAGTTATGTAGCAGTATTAGTAAATAATAACGATATTAGATTATTAAGTAGTTATAATGCTGCTACGACCGTAATAGATGGTAGTACGGAGTCTAGAACTCTTGATATAGGTTTATTAGAAGGAAATAGCAGTAAAGACTATAGTATTTCTCTTTGGATTGATGAAGATGTAACTTTAGAAGATGATGTTCTAAATAAGGTATTTAAGTCTAAAATAGTAATAGATGCTATTGCTACAGAAAAAAGTGCATTGGATGTTGCTGTTGATGTTGCTAGGGATAAGATTTTTGCCTCTGTTGATACCACTGGTAAGTGTCCAACTTTCAATAGTGATGGGACAGTGGCTGTATCTGAAGAAGAGTCAACCGATGGCTATTTATGTACTGCTCCAGATGTTTATGGTACTAGTTATTATTATAGAGGTAATGTTACTAATAACTATGTAAAGTTTGGAGAATGGAAAGTCCAAAAATATTTTGGGGATTATTCTGATACTTATAGTTCTTATATGGTATATGATTCTTTAAAAGAATGTCAAGAAGCAAGTGAATATAATGTTAATTGTCGTATTGGAATTGATGTTGGTATGCCTATGTATTGGCGTATTATTCGTATTAATGGTGATGGTACCGTAAGAGTAATCTATGATGGAACCTCTGCTCACGCAAACGGTGAGGAAAGTGAGGATAGACAAATTGGCATGTCAGCATTTAATGATTTTTGGAAAAGAGATAATGTCCAAGAAAGTACTAATTCATCTGTTTCTTTTGATAATGCTGGTGTTGGTTATATGTATGGTAACCATGATACTATAGTAGAAACTATTGAGTATTCTTCAACTAGTTTTACGAATACAAGTACGTATTATATTGCTAAAGAATATAATTATGATGAAAGTACTGGATTATTTACTTTAAAAGATCCAATTCAGGTGCTAGGCAGTGATTTAACAACAGATTATATAGGCTATTATTATACTAGTTATACACCAACGGATCCTCCCTCTAGTGTAGGATTATTATATAAAATAATGCGTATAACAGCTGGTGATAAAAGTGCTTCTGTAAAATATGTTTTGGTCAGCCAGGGGACTTCAAGCAAAGAAGTGGCTCAGACTAATACCAATGATTCAACTATAAAAACTTATTTAGATAATTGGTATAAAACTAATATTTCCGGTACGGAAAATGAACAGTATTTAGCCGATAATATTTTCTGTAATGATCGCAGTCTAGGTACCAGCAGTAGGCCAGCTGCGGTAACTAATAATTTTTATAGCGTTCGTCGTTTATCTTCAATTAAGCCTGGTTTGGGAGCTGGGATGACCGATACCTTGTATAACTTTTATGATTCAGAATCGCAAAGAAAATTTGATTTGGGATGTTCGCAGCAGAATGATGCTTTTACAGTTAGTGACACAAAGATTGGGAATGGGGCTTTAAGATATCCTGTTGGATTAATAAATGCCACTGAAGTTACGCTATCCGGCGTGTGGTATAATACCAATAATAGTCATTACCTATATTCGGGGTTTGATTATTGGACGTTAACACCGTCCGACTTTAACGGCCGCTACGCTAACGTGATGTACGTACATTCGTATGGAAACACTTACGACAGCGACTTCGACGACGCGTACATCGGCAACGGGGTTCGGCCAGTTATTAATCTGAAGGCTGATATACTGTTGCAAGGCTCAGGGACAGCAAATGACCCCTATCACCTTTCTTAGTAGAAGAAATATTCACAAAAGTAAAATGATGATGAGACCCACCCAAAATGAGGAATCATTAGGGTGGGAATTTCTTGGTAAAAAAATAGAAATAAAGATATTTATAAATGTAAAATAAGAAATGAGGTTTTTATGAGAAAAATAGTAGATGGCAATACTGCTTGTAGTAATATAGCTAATCTCTTTACGGAGATAGCATCTATTTATCCTATTACTCCATCGAGTCCGATGGCTAGTAATATTGATAATTTAAAATTAAAGAAAAAAAATTTATTTAACGAATCAGTAGAAGTCGTAGAAATGCAAAGTGAAGCAGGGGCTGCGGGGGCGATGCATGGAGCCTTGATTAGTGGTTCTCTAGCAACGACTTTTACAGCATCACAAGGCTTATTACTAATGATTCCTAATATGTATAAAATAGCTGGAGAAGGCTTACCTGGAGTTATTCATGTAGCTGCCCGTACGGTGGCAACTCATGCCTTATCCATCTTTGGCGATCATAGTGATATTTATGCCACGCGTGCTACCGGCTTTGCTATTCTAGCATCAACTAACGTTTTTGATGCTCAGAACTTAGCAGCCGTTGCCCACCTTTCAGCTATTGAAGGAAGAGTACCATTCTTACACTTCTTTGATGGTTTTAGGACTAGTCATGAACTAAATAGTATAGAAGAATTACCAGATGAGAAACTCTTAGGACTTATTAATTATGATAAAGTTAATGCTTTCAAAAAACAAGCTCTTAATGTAGGATGCGCTTATCAAAGAGGAATGGCTGAGAATGAAGATATTTATTTTCAAAGTGTAGAAGCTAGAAATACTGATTATGATAAGATTCCTGATATCGTTAATGATTATATGCAAAAGATTAATGGTATTATGAAGACTAATTATCAACCATTTAATTATTATGGTTCTAAGAGAGCTAAATATGTAATCGTAGCGATGGGTAGTGTTTGTGATACCGTTAAACTTACTATAGAAAAGTTAAATGAGACTAATGATATTTATGGACTAATAGAAGTTCACTTATATAGACCTTTTAGTACTAAATACTTATTAGAAGTATTACCTAGTAGTGTAGAAAGGATTGCTGTCTTAGATAGAACTAAAGAAGCAGGTAGTATAGGAGAACCATTATATTTAGATGTCGTAGCTTCTCTTAAAGATAAGGATATTAAAGTAGTAGGAGGACGTTTCGGCTTATCTAGTAAGAATACTACTCCAAGTGATATTGCTGGAGTCTATAAGATGTTAGAAACTACTTTAAAAGATAATTTTACGATAGGAATTCTTGATGATGTAACTAATCTAAGTTTAGATAAAGTTCCTATGGATATTAAAGTAGCAGATAAAGAGATTCTTATTTATGGATATGGTTCTGATGGAATGGTATCTACTTCTAAAGATATTATGCATTATCTAGGAGAAGAGAAAAATCTATATGTTCAAGGATATTTCCAATATGATAGTAAGAAGTCAGGAGGAGTAACAGTATCTAATTTAAGAATGTCTTCTAAAGAGATTAATGCTCCTTATTATGTAGCTCATCCTTCTTTACTAGTTATTACTAAAGATGCTTATCTAAAAGACTTTGATATGTTTAATAGTCTAAAAGAAAATGGTATTTGTTTAATAAATACTAATAAGAAGTCTCATGAATTAGATGATATATTACCTAATAAGACTAAAGATATTATTAAGAATAGAAATATCAAAGTATTATTAATTGATGCTGATAAGATTGCTCTTGAGAATAATATTAAGGGTAAGATTAGTAAGATTATGGAGATTGTAATCTTAAAATTAATGGGATTTAATGATGCCGAAGATTATATTAAAGATTCTATTCGCAAGAAATTTGGGACTAAGGGTGATGATATCGTTAATGCCAATATTAATTCTTTAAGTAGTGCTGTTAAGAGTGTAATCCTTGTAAAAGGCGAATTTAAAGATAAAGAAGAAGTTAAGACTCCTGATGATATCTTTACTCTTATTAATAAAAGAGAAGGAGATAACTTAAAAGTCTCTGATTTAATGCCTTATAAGAATGGTATATTTCCGACTGGCTTAGCTGCTAATGAAAAACGTAAAATAACTAATATGGTTCCTAAATGGAAGCCTGAAAACTGTATTCAATGTGGAATGTGTGCTACCGTTTGTCCTCATGCCGTAATTAGACCAATTATTACTGAGGCTAAAGATACTGAAAAAGGTCTTAAAGTCTTAGGACATACTGAGTATAATTATGAAATTGTCGTTAGTGAAGCTGATTGTACTAGTTGTGGTCTATGTATTAATGCTTGTCTTGGTAAGGCTGGTAAAAAAGCCTTAGAATTTGGTGAAGCTACTTACGAGACCCAAGAGTATGCTGATAAAATGTTTAAAGAATATCAAAATCCAGAACTATATGATCGATTTACTTTAAAAGGCGCTTCTCTAAGAAAACCATGTTTTGAATTTAGTGGCGCTTGTGCCGGTTGTGGAGAAACCCCTTACTTAAAGATGTTAAGTCAGTTATTTGGCGAAAAATTAGTTATTGCCAATGCCACCGGTTGTTCTTCAATCTATGGTGGTTCAGCCCCATCAACTCCATACTTAATTCCTTGGGCTAACTCTTTATTTGAAGATAATGCAGAATTTGGATATGGTATGTATTTAACTTATAAAAATACGAAAAAGCGAATTCACGATATTATTACAAAGTCCATAGATTGTGTTAATCCAGAAGTAAAAGAACTTTTAAATAAATGGTTAGAACAAGAAAATGACTATGATGCTACTAAGAAAATTGTAACTAAATTAGAGACTATGGAGATTCCTAAAGATTTAAAAGATATCCTAGAATATATGGTTGCCCGTAGTGTCTTTATCGTCGGTGGTGATGGTTGGGCTTATGATATCGGCTTTGGGGGAATAGACCATGTCTTATCTAGTGGCGAAAATGTTAATATTATCGTACTTGATACCGAGGTATATTCTAATACTGGTGGTCAAGCATCAAAATCAAGTCGTGTTGGGGCTGTGGCTGAATTTGCTAATATGGGTAAAAAGACAGCGAAAAAAGACTTATTTAGAATTGCCATGTCTTATCCAAACTGTTATATAGGAAGTATTTCCTTTGGAGCTAATTTCATGCAGACTATTAAAACGATGAAAGAAGCAGAAGCTCACAACGGACCAAGTTTAATCATTTGTTATTGTCCATGTATTGAACAAGGTCTTCATGGTGGTATGTCTAACTCTATAAGTGAAGAAAAACTAGCCGTTGAATGTGGTTATGTCAATTTGATGCGTTATGTACCTGAAGATAAAAAATTATATATAGATTCTAAAGAACCAGATTTTACTAAATATGAAGATTTCTTAAAGAATGAAGTAAGATATAGTAGTTTAATGAAGAAAGATAACAAGTTAGCTAAAGAGTTATTAGATATTCAAGTAAATAATGCTAAAGAAAGATATAATTTCTATAAAGATATTCAAAGTAAGAATAATTAAGTTTAAGATGTAGACTTATGATCTATGTCTTTTTCTTTCTATTCATATTTTTCTATAGAAAGAATAAAACTGTGATATAATCTATCTGTTGATATATTAGTTAAAAAACGGAGGAATTTTTTATGGTAAAGAATAATTATGTTATGATAAATCATGCGATTAATATAGATGTTAGTAATTTGCCTAAGATAATTAAGAATACAATAAAAGAATTAGAAGAGTACGAGAAAGCTGGTGAATGGGTAATGTATGATGGCTTGGCTGATGGTCTTGAGTCTTTTCTAAAATCAGCTCTGATATCTGGACAAATAAATAATGAGCAGTTTAATTTGCTTTTAAAGAAATATCGAGGTGAAAAATGAAAAATAAAGTCAAAATCAACCCAATAATCTTGAATAAAAATTTACTGAATTAATTTGAATGTTTTAAAAGAAAAAGAGAGGTAATTTATGCATAATTATTTAGAAATAATAGCTTACTGGCAACAACAAAATATAGATAGCATTCCCAAGTTAGAACAAGCTTTAGACAATT
>ENA-ORLU01000889-ORLU01000889.1-human-gut-metagenome-genome-assembly--contig:-NODE-889-length-25265-cov-4.617000_pt1 | contig 25265 bp, 15 predicted proteins | sample MGYA00243009_ERZ508833 | MGnify/ENA primary metagenome ERZ508833 (study PRJEB26277, sample SAMN04329763) | human gut metagenome | biome: human-associated habitat | host: Homo sapiens | place: USA...
CCCCCCCCCCCCCCCCCCCCCCCCCCCCCCCCCCCCCCCCCCATATACTATTTTTTTTTTTTTTTTTTTTTTTTTTTTTTTTTTTTTATTTTTTTATTTTTTTTTTTTTTTTTTTTTAAAAAAAAAAAAAAAATAGCCTTTTCTCCACGTTACCGAGAAAAAGCTATTTTGTCAACTGTTTTTATTTTATTCATTATGTACGCTCTGTCGTTGTACTCTCCGATCATAACCAAATGTTATTCATACCAGTTTCCAGTCGGTCCCTTTCCAGGATAATATCCAAATTCTACTTTCTGCGTAGCCTTTGTTTTTACATTCTTAAACTCTGCATACACGGTCGTTCCTAAATCTTTAATCGTCACCGTTACTTTGGAATTATTCTTTATTTTTTTCGTACTGGTCACGCCGCGTCCCATGCTGCTGGCAGATACATGCCACAGTTCTAATTTTTTTAATTTCCAGCCTTTTTTCGGTTTGATACTGATCGTTCCGGTAAGATCCTTCTTTTGACTGCAAAACTGATAATTTCCTGACTTTTGAAAATACTTTTTATAATCTTTCTTTCCGATTTTAAATGACCGACACGGATTTTCATATTGTACGACGGTAACTTTTTGTTTTAACGTTTTTCCGTTATACTGAAATGAAATATTTGTAACGCCTGCTTTTCGAATGTCAAGGCTTATAGAATAATACCCATTCGGCCATTTATTCAATGTAACTTTGGCAACTTTCGAATTGGAACTTTTCAAATTTGTTATTTTTGCATTTTGAACAGCATTACGAACCAATACAAGTTTTCTAGGCGAGTTAGGTCCATCTTTATATATATTGTAAGTTACACTCTTATCAACAGATGGACTTGCTGCCTGTGCTCTTAATGCTCCTACATTCATTAAGCCAAACATAAATGCAAACATCATTAACGTCATCCTGATTTTTCTGATTTTCTTCATATCTTTCGCTCTCCTTTCCTTGTTATCATTTATTCTTCACCATTTCCATATTGTTCGATCAATTCTTCTATAAACACTACGCTCCTTTCTTTGTCATGTGAATATGGAAACTGTGGAAAATCTGTCAGAAAGTCTACCAGCAGTTTTGCGATTCTTTTTTCATTCAGTAGAAATCTCTGCTGTTTCTTTTTTCCAAGATACATAATGTACATTGCTGATTCATTCAGGGAGCTGAAATATACCTCCTGCGGAAGATGTATTTCCTGATCATCTACAAGATAGATATCGTATTTTCCCTTTGCCATCATTTCCAAGATATTCTTAAGCAAGCGTACGCTATCTTTTCTTTCCAGTTTATGATAGAGTTCTTCTGGAATCTCATCAACAATACCCTGTTCTGCAAATCTTCTCAGTCCTTCTTTGGTTGCATAACAAACCATATGTGTTTTCTTTGTTTGAAACTCACTGTATCTGTTTGCCAGCCATTTCTGTATCAAAGCTACAACTTTCTGATTTGCCAATTTTGCATATTTTTTTACCATCTCTTCACTGTTTAATATCCCAAAACATGGCTGGGCAGCCAGTACATATTTCTTTTCTTCTTTCCATTCAGTATTATTGTCATAGAACTCAAAGGCATCCATATAATTTGGCACTTTGCGAAACATCGGTTTACATTTCTGTTTATGTTTACGGAAAAGTTCCTGATAATACTGGATGATCTCTGCGTCATGAAGTACCAGTGCATGCTCGAAATCCGCTGCAATATTGATAACATACTTGCTGGTGATCACGGCGGACGGCATCAATGCTGCAGTGTCGAAATGCGATACGATCCGATCATAGTAATAATATGCTTCATAATTGAAATTCTCATCTGCCAGCATCATCTTAAACAATTCTTTCAGAATCTGAATATTATAAACCTGATCCTTTTCATTGCTTTCCTGATCCCGCTCCATACATACAATATGCTCTATTTTCAGTCCCGGACTGTTTTTGCAGATTCCAGGAAGCCATCCAAAAATCCCTTTTTTATCCGGCTGCATGATCAGATATAATTTTCCATCCTCTTTTCTTGCTTCTTCCTCGATTACAACCTTGATCATGTAATTCAGATCCATGATGTTATCTATGGTTTTGATGTCCGGAATCTCATGGTGATACTGAGATTTTACAGAAATGTTCAAATTGGAACCCATGCTTTCAATCAGATCTTTGATCGCTTCGACCACTTTGTAACGATCCTTTCCCATACGCTCCTGTATGTATTCAGACCACAGGCTGTCATGCTCAAAAGGCTGTAACGCCAGTGCATCCAGAAGTTTGACCATTTTTTCTGTATCTGGTGAAACTCTCTGTCCGTTTTTCATCAATGCGATATAACTTCTGTTAAAGCCGCTCATTTTCGCCAGCTGATTCTCTGTCATTCCTGAGTTACTTATACATTTATCCAGATGTTCTGAAAATTTCGACATATTGTCCTCCTAAGTTCTCTTTTGTGTATAAACTTATTGTATCTTATTTTTTCAGACCTGTATATACGATTCCATGTGTTACTGGAAGTGTTACACGCTTGTTTTTGTTTTTTCTCTTTTTTAGAAACATCGTCTGTATTCATTTTACTTTTTCCTCTTCTCCTGTTTCAAGATGTGTCAGATTTTCAGTCAATGTTTTCTCTATATAGAAAAATCCTCTGCAAAACAGATTTTTCATTCTGTCTTGCAAAGGATTTTCTGTTATTTTTCCTATTTCACTTTTACCGTGCAGACTGCTTTCTTCTTGCCGGAAATTACCGTAATCTTTACTTTTCCTTTCTTCTTTGCTTTAATCTTTCCTGTTTTGCTGACTGCCGCAATTTTCTTATTGGAAGTCTTGTAAGTAATCTTATCCTGACTGTCTTTTGGTGTTAAGGTGACTTTCAGTTTAAAAGTCTTTCCTTTTTTCAAAGTCAGTTTCTTACGGTTCAGTTTGATCTTTTTGGTTGTCTTTTTGACCGGTTTCGGCTGCTGATTCGGCTTGGTATCCGGAGTTTCTGTCTGCTGTTGATTCTTGTCTGTATCTTTTGTTTCCGTCTCCTTCTGATCTTTGTCTGTGTCTTTTGTTCCTGTTTCCTTCTGATCCGTATTTTCTTTCTTTGGTATCGTCACAGACTCTACTTTTCCGCATACACCGCAGGTTCTGGATTTCAGTCCTTCTTCCGTGCTTGTCGGCTCTTTTACAACCTCATATTCTCCAAAACTATGACCGGTTGCCGGAATAACGATTCCGCTTTCCAGCTTTTCTCCACAATCTTTGCAGTAAGTATCTCCGCTGTAGCCGTCTGATTCACAGGTTGCCTGCTGTACGTTGGCAATTTCTTTTTCTCCCTCATGATTTTCAATATCTACCGGAATATCCTGCATCTCTTTTAAGCTGCTATATTCTCCATACACTGCTTTATATACCGTTATTCCCATTTTCAGACAAGTTGCTTTTACTTTTACGCTTGATGACACAACAGCTTCATACATTTCTGTATGCTCTTCGTTCTCCTCGCATACAAAGGTTACTGTACAACTCTTTCCATCTTCAGCCCATGTAAATATTGGCTCTCCAAATGTGTGTTCATGGTTATTCTCTTTTTCCGGTAATGTAGTAACTGTTAGTCCTTCACTTGACTCACTTGCATAGTTGATTGCCGTTTCTTTTACCCTCTGGAAAAACGTATACTCTTTATCACTTTCAAGGTTTGCAAAGAACGGATCATTCTGCCAGTTTTCAGCATCCATACTGTATTCACAACCTACTTTCTGAACCAGACGCACACTTGTTGATGTGATATTCTCTGCTTCTGCTTTTTCAGGCTTCTGCGGTGTTGTATCATTTTCCAGCACCGTTAATTCGAGTACACCTTTTTCATATCCTTCATTTGATACTGCTGTTATTGTAAGAGTCTCTGATTTTTCATCTTTTGCAATCGTCAGTTCGCCATCTTCGGCAAGCACCGTATCTTTGCTCACATTGCCTTTTACACTCCAGATAATATCCTGTAATGATTTATTTGTTCCTGAGGCTTTTGCAGTAAACCTGATAATTGTTCCCTGTTTTAGCAAAGTTTCTTCTGGTAAAATTACTATTTTCTCAGTAGTTGGAACTGTTGTTTCTGATTCTGATTCTTTTTCACTCTCAGTTTCCTTGTCTGATTCTGTCACTTTTTCGGTTTCCGTCTCAGTTTCAATTTCAGATTCTATATCTTTTTCAATGTTTATTACGCCATCATTTAATTGTATTTCCATATCTTCCAGATTCTCATCATATATATCCCCCTCTGTATAGGATATATGAATTGGTAACTGTTCTCCCGGAACTACCTTATTTAAAATCTGAAACTTTAATTTTAACAATACTCCGTTCTGCTTTGATACTCCGCTTTCACTATCCCATAAAAATCTTGCCGGAGTTGTAAACTGAGCTGATTTTGTAAAAGTGAGATTTCCTAATGCCTCTCCGCTTTCTGCACTTGATAACATCATTTTTCCATCGTCATATTCCACCTGCAAGGTAGCCCCTGCAATACCAGGATTGTTCTCCAGATAAACGTTTACTTCTACTGTCTCACCCGCATTCCCATTTTTACTTTCAACAGAAATTGCAGGTTTTGTAGTACCTGAAGAAAAAACCGCCTCCGGATGCACAACACATATGCACAACAAAATTGTCAAAATAATTGTACTTATTCCCATTACTCGTTTCATTTTGTCACCTCATTTTCTTAAAACGAATATAAACTCACACTACGCTTATTTTATGCGATACTGAACCCATCCCTGAACATTTGAAACTCCATTTCCGCCTGGCATTGATGTTGACTCTTTGTTCTCCAGTTTATAGAAATAATAGGTATATACTGGATCCTGATAATACCACCGGGTACCGTATTGTACATCATCATATTCTCTTAAATACCAATATGTTCTATAGCTCGAACCATTGTAATAATATCGCCATCCTCTGGAATTATTGCCCATTGTTCCTGCTGTGGTCAGCTGATAAGTCAGGTTTATTTCATCATAATTTTTATATGTTGAGGTTTGTTTATCACTTCCCTGACTTCCTGATGCATTAGCATATCGATAATATAACCAGTGATGTGTCCTTCCTGTTTCGTACTGTTCAGACCATACATTTCTGCTGCCATTTCCCGGATCAGAATATACAGGTCCCTGCGTTCCTCCCCATCCGGTTCTGACTGTATTATATAAGGTATAACCTGCCATACTGGATGAGCCAGATGATGCCTCTGTTCTTAAGGTATACGTCCACTTTCTATTAACTACGGAAGCATTCTGCGGCACTTCTGAATCTCTCACCCAACCTGAAAGTGCATGCTCTTTCCACCGAGCATAAATAGTCATATTCGCACAGCTGCTTAACTTCGTATTTGCAGTAATCTGAACACTACTATTACCATCTGCTGTACTATACCATCCAAGAAAATCATAATACTCTCTTGTCGGAACAGGCAATTCTCCAAATTCATCTTCTACTGTAATCTTCTTTTCTGCAGTTGATACACTTCCTCCATTTGCATTGTATGTTAATGTATACTGAATCGGAGTCCATCTTGCATATAATACCTGATCCGAAACTGCACTAACAATTGTATTTTTATCAATCAGGCTGCCAGCCTTCACATCCGTGTACCAGCCATTAAATTCATATCCTGCTCGAACCGGAATCGGAAGATTTCCATATACTTTACCATAATTTACATTTTTGCTTTCTTCCTTAACTGTTCCTTCATTTGCATTAAATATTACTTTGCAATTAGATAACATATTATCAAATTCCTGTGTCGTGATATGTTTGACCTCTCCATTTGTAATTTTCAGCATCCTGTCGGTTGTAAACGGATCACAGATCTGCAAATCATCTCTTAGAATATGGTTTGCTGTATAAACATTACCATCTACGTTAAGGTATCCTGCCGCACCGGAATCTGCTTTACTTATAGACAATTTTTTGCAAAGAACCGTATCTTTTCCCTGTGAACTGAAATTATTGTTACCACAGATCTGCAATTTTGTATCTACTGCTGAGAAAACTCCGGCAAAACCTGGTGCGTTCGTTACTGTTATTCTGTCTAAGCTAACTTCAGGAGAACTGATTTTTAGTGGAATCTCGGTATTTTCTGCAAATGTCATTGTTTCGAGTTTTGTTATTTTGGCATCCGAAACAATATTTACATCCTGATATACAATATCTGCATTTCCTTTGATTTTCACAAAATCAGTGCTGTCTGCAATTTTCAGAATTTTATTTTTAAACTCATCTGAAAGAGCGGAAAGATCAACTTCAATCTCCTTTGCTCCAGATACAAATGTGGCTTCTGCAACCTTTGAATTTGCTGCTTTTACATAAATATATCCTGCATTTTCAAAAGCATTATTTCCAAGTTCCGTAATTGTATTATCCAGTGTAAAGATTCGTAATGCCGTACAGTCTTTGAACGCATTGTCGCCTATCTTGTTTACACCTCCGCAATAGATGCTGTGTAATTTTTCACATCCTTCAAAAGCATTTGACGGAATTTCAGTAACACTGTCCGGAAGTGTAAGAGCATACAGATTCTTATTATTCTGGAAAACATCTGCTTCAAATCCGGTAATTCTTACTCCCACACCATGTACTGATATATACTCTGGAACAATTACATTCTGTGCATCTCCGGTATATCCTGTAATCTTTCCAGTCTCAATATCTACTTCAAATCCATCTGATTTTAAAGTTTTTGACTGTACATACTGATAAACATCTATCGGAATCTCAAAAGGAATCAACCCATTCTGTGCATCGCTAAAGGTGGAATCATCCTTTGAATAATCAAGGTACGGAACAACCTGTTCATCAAGGACATTATAGGTATACGTATAGTAAGAACTGCTGGCAACATCATATCCTACAACTGCAAATACATGTACTGTACCGGCTGATACCATTCTGTAATATCCAAGTTTGCTTGCCGCTAAGGAAACAGATTCTGTTTTTCTGTAAGTCTCTGATTTCGAATATTCTACTGTTGATGTGTATTCTTTTGACTGACTTGATGTCGTTCCCGTAGAATTCGCTGTACTTCTGCTGCCACCCTCACTCTGACTTACACCATATCCATAACTTTGTGAAACCATTTCTGATATTGCATTAGAGACCGTTTTATTTACACTGGTTGTACTGCTGTTTTCATATGACTTTGATGTATTCCAAGTCGAAGAGCTGTTCGAACTGCTTTCCCAGTTTGAAGTACTTCCCATGTCAGATACTGTATCTTTTCCTGTATGATCGACTGATCCTCCTCCGGTTGTTCCTGTATCACTATGATTTTCTCCAAATGTTGTGTCATTAATCGTATTCACATCGATTGTTCTTCCAGCTTTGTAAGAAATAGAACCATTAATTCCAACGTTTAATGAAGCCGATCCTCCCGTTGTTGTATTATTCTTTTTGGTTCCTGTCGTAGTAGAATTACTTGCTTCTCCGCCAAAACCTACATTACCACCTACCGTTTCATTGCTTTCATTTGTTTTTGAATCATTAATATGCAAGCCCACTGTTGCATCTGTAGAATCACTATCTGTATGTGAAGTATTCCAGGTAGAATTTGTATCTTTCGAATTATACTCCGTTGTCTTTGTATTACTGTAAGATGAGCCACCACTTGTTGAACTATACGATTTGCTTCCGCCAGAACTATTACTTACCATATATTTTCCAGTGTCACTTTTCGCAACAGATTCCAGTTCTTCCGTCGTCTTGCCTACCTGTTTTGCATATTCTTCTGATACAGATGTTACTTTATTCCAATCTTTCGATAACGTCCATTCTGAGGATTTTGTCGTTGCATCCGAAACCACATTAGCAATCTTTGTTGCTTCTGTACTTGATGATACATTACTGATTTCTACTGTTTTTACAATTGAAATTCCATCTGTATTTCCATAATTCTCTACAACATTAAGCGGAACATTATTGATCGTTCCTATTTCATATATAAAACAAAATTCTTTATTATCTCGATCTTCTATAATTAATGGATCGTCCAATTTTGCCTTTGTTCTGGTCTGGTAACGATTACTTGTCCAGTTTGCTCTCAGTCCGATATTTTTTGCCGTTCCCGGCTCTATTCTTTTCACAATCTCGCCTTTTTCGTTTGTCCATCCTACAAAGGTATAACCAAACCATTCCAACGCCGGTAATGTTGCACCTTTGTTTACGGTATATGTCATTTCATCTACCGGATAACTCGGCGAATCAAAAAGAATAGAATATTCTACCAGAGACCAGTGTGCATACAAATCCTTACGGCCCGTACTGCCTTTTGGTATTTCTTCTATTTTCTTTGCACTGTTACCAGATCCATCATACCATCCTTCAAAACAGTATCCTTCTGGTTCTGGCAAATTCAATAGGGTGAGACCTTGTTCAGTGCTATAAGATCCCGGATTTTCATTTTCTATTTTCAATCCCTGCAAATATGCATCATTTAATGCAATATGATAATTAATAGAATATTCTGTTTTTTCCAGTTTTGGAATTTCTTCCTGTTTCTGAATAACGCTTCCGCAAACCGAACAATGCGATCCTTCTGTAAGTCCTGTTCTTTCCTCCGTTGCCGGAACAGCCGGATCTGTAACAATTGTATGTCCTACTGCTTCAATTACAGTATTTTCAAGTGTGGTTTCCTGTTGTCCTTCTGCATCTGTAAAATATTTTCCGCATTTTGTGCAATTCCAGTATGCAACATTTCCATTTTCCGTACAAGTTGCCTGTTTGTTTGCCACTGCTCTCATTGTATGTTCACATTTTTTCAGAGATGGTTTTAACTGAATATCATCCCCTACAATGTATTTTCTCAGCAAGGTAACATCTTTACCATTAATACGGTCATCTTCATTGACATCTGCTGCTGCCGTATTAATCGTCTGATCATACCCGCCTACGATGTGGCGTCGAACAGAGGTAACATCCTTACCATTCACGACCTTATCCCCATTTACATCACCAGGAATATAATTAACAACGGTAATACAGCCATTTACAATTTGCAGATTAACAGTTTCCAGATTTTCATCATACAAGTCGCCCGGCACATAGGATAAATTAATAGAAAGCTGATCTCCTTCTACTGCCTGATCTGAAATTGAAAATTTCAATTTCAAGACTGTACCATCTTCCTGTGTCATTCCTCGCTCGCTGTCCCAGAGAAAGGTACTTGGATTCCCTAACTTAGCCGGAAGTGTAAAAGCAAGTTTCCCCCATGCTTCTCCATTTTCTGCACTGATTAATGTTAATTTTGGATCGTACTGTAAATTCAAAGTTGCACCTGCAATTCCGGGATTATTTTGAATATTAACATTAACTTCTACTTCACTTTCCGGATATCCATATTTGTTTTCCGTAATTAAGGCTGAACCACTCCATTCTGATGTTTTAGCAGCATCTGCTGTAATGCCGCCGATCCAGTCTATTGGAATCATTCCAACAATCAAAATCATTGCCATAAAAACTGCTGTTACTTTTCGCATTTTTTTCATAGACCTCTTGCTCCTTCCGTATAAAAATGCATTTTATCTCTTAATCTGTTCTGAATTACTTTATTTTTCTTCTCGCCTATTTCAATTTCCCTTTGATCGTAACAGAAGTATGTCCATTTCCTCCCATTGGCTGATATGGTCCAAAACATACAACTACTTTATTTGCTGATTTGATGTAAAACTGAAACTCGGAACAGTCTTTCTGCATGATCGGGGAATAGCCGGCACTGGAAACTTTCTGTGAATAGGCACTTGCGATTTTTTGTTTGATGGTATAATCATCTCCGCTTACAACGTCCTGAATTTCCAGTTTTTTTCCGTCTTTCAGGCGATAAGTAAGTCCATATTCCCAGCCATTATGAACGCCGCCTGCCATCCAGTCGCAGGTAAATTTAAAGCATACATATCCCTTTTTGTTATAAGTTACTTTGCATTTTGTAGTGTAAAAGTATTCTCCTGAATAATAGGAATACGGTGAATTTTTCAATGAATCAAATAAGCTCGCTTTGCTGCTGAGTGTTGCTTTGTAATCAGCTTTTAAGGATCTGTTGATCTTCTTAACTGCTGCACTTTTTCCTTTTAGCTGCGGCAGCTGATACAGATACCTTGCTGTCAGTTTGTTATTTCGCTTTGTCGTCTTCTTATTTATGATTTTGTAGGATGCTTTTGATGCTGCCGATACAGTCGTATGTCCGGTTGGATTACTGAGAGCTACTGCCATTGCCAGCAGACAGAATAAAAACAGATGTTTAAAAATATTTCTTTTCTTCATGAGATCTCTTCCTTTCGTTTACCATTTTGCATTGTTTACACGTTTCTTTAACAAGTTAAACTGTTTGTTGCTCATTGCTTTTGTTCTTTTCGCTTTGGCACGTGTTTTTTTGAACGCCTGATTCTCAATTTTCGGTGCTTTTTTGCCTGAAAATGTAACAGAAGTTAAATTACTGCACTTATAAAAGCATCTTGAACCAATATTTGTTACATAGGCTCCTATTTTGACCTTGCGAAGCTTTTTGCATTTCTGGAATACCCTTTTATTGATGCCTTTTACTTTAAAGGTATATCCTTTAATTTTCACGGTACTCGGTATTGTAATCTTAGTTGCATCCTTTTTCAGATTTTCAGTAACCGTTACTGTACCGTTTGAGGCTGAGGATTTTGTTATTTTGTACTTTAATCCTTTGACTTTATGCACTGTATTCTTTACCGGAACCTTAGAACCAGAAGTGCCCGGAACTGTTGGTTTCAAATTTGAATTGTCTGGAACCGTCGGTTTTGAATTCGAATTGTCTGGAACCGTCGGTTTTGAATCAGGCTTTTTCGTACTGGTCGCTGTAAGTTCCACATCACTTTCCGGCATTACAAATGTAATCTTTCTGGCTGTGACATCTGAAATATTTGCTTCAAATACATTTGCACTCCATCTATTGAACGTATAGTCATCCGAAGCTGTCGCATAGACGGTAACTTTTTCGCCAGGACAATACTGCTCTGATCTTTTTACCGTTTCATCATAAATATATCCGCCCGTTACTGACAGTGTATATTTCCTGGTGTTCTTGGCTGTATCTGCAACCGGTTTGATGATGTCTCCGTTTTCTTCTCCGTTCAGCTGATAACTGTCTTCTTCCCCTGTTTTCATATCTTCTTCTGATGTATAAACAAGATCTTTTTCAAGTGGAACATTCACATACTTCACAGTACGTGTCGCTTTTTCTTCCTTAAACTCTTTAATATCAATATCCATTGTTCCTGCATCTGTTGCCGCATACTTGATTTTATAAGTATTGTCTGAATCATAAAAATAAAGCATTTTCTGATCATCCACACACATCACAGTCAGATCAGCACCTTCTTTGCAGAAAACACGATTTCCGATGACCGATGCTACAAGATTATCTTTTTCATCGTAAACATAGACATCAACCGGACATTTTATCGAATACCATTTGATAATATCAAAAATTCCACCCTTGCCCTCATCTTTATATTTTTTATAAATTTTCGGATATGAAACCAGGCATTTCTCTACCCAGTCATTAAAATTAGATCGATGCAGACTTTTATATTTTTTCTGTACCGTCTCAATTTCATCTTTTACTGCCTGACGTTCATTTCCTTTAAAAAACTGGATAATCTTTGAAATCATTGCGTCATCAACTGCCTGAACAAAATCATAACTGCACTGAGCATCCGAATCTATGTAACGATAACAAACGTCTACTGCTGCTGCAAAATTCCCCGCCGTATAATCGGTTCCTTCTTTATCCTGATTATATTTATTTGATTCACACTCAAAAACTTTTACCACCAACTTTTTAATATCGCATATCATACGCATATCAATCACTTTTTCTGCAATCTTGCTGGTGTTAAACAATGTATCACTGACTGCAATACCGGTTCCCCATCCGACCCATACTGCTCCGGCATACGGATTACTTTCCATAATCATCTCTTTGGCTGCACTCCATATCTGCCCTGCAACTGTTTTTGTAGTTTCTTTTCCAGCAACTGCTGCCGCATGAACCTTCATTTTCTTTATAAACTGTTCCTCACTCATTTTCATAACCGACACGCAGTCTCCTAATGCCCTTTTTAACTGAAGATCGGATACAGGGCAGAGATCATACATGTCCTGCATAACATTCTTATAACTTTCATTCATATATAAAATTCGCACACAATTTTCAAAATATTCCAGATATTCATCTATGTCTTTTACATAGTCTATAAAAGTCAAGATATCAGAAATCGTATCCGAAACTTGAAACAGTTTACTTTTTTCTAACTGTTTTTCCGTAAGCTTTTTAATAGCTTCTATCTCTTTTGATGTCAGATCCTTAATATTTTTGTTACCGCTTGCATTCAGCTGACATATTTTTTCTATATTTATTTTCACAGCATCTGCTATCTCGCCTACGGTATCTGCCACATCTGTTATTTTTGTAAGCTTGCTGTTATATGTCGCTTCTTCAAACAGTGCAAAAATAATACCCTGATAAAAATCTGATTCTGACAAAACCTTATCTGCTACGTTTGCCGGATTGTCCAGAATATCATGCAAGTCTTTCATATCTTTCCAGGCATGTGCATAATTATATGTACCGGTTTTTTCTGCTTCGCCTGACATCTGTTCAGAGGTCGTTGCATAGTATATGAATTCAGGATAGCGTTCACTGTACATATAATCCGCATAACTTTGAAGAAGGCTGCATTCTGTCTTTACCTTTCCACCGGAAGAGACCGTTCCGGCATATCGGTATTGCCCTGTCTTTGATAAATCGATCTTTACCACCGGTCTTACTGCATTCAAATTTACAATACTGATCATATCACCCCAGGCTTGTCTCTGTCCGTCATACTGCACCGTAGATCCATTTGCCGGGCGTATCCACCAGTTGTTACAGTCCATTGCTGCCTGATCCACACTGATATTCAATCCCATGATCTTTGCGTAAGTACTGCTTTTACTGCGTCTCGCCTCGTCAGCGATATCAGAAGCTTCCGCGAATCCATAATCTATGGCTGTCTGGCTTTCCCATACTTCATTTTCTGAAAGAAGACTGACTTTATCTGCCACCCTCTCTTCCGCCACTATATTGATGATAGCTTCCTGTTCCTTGTTGGAAAATGCAGTATTCAGAAATCCTCTTTCTTCACTGCCCTTGCTGTTAAGCCAGCTTCTCAGATCACTTTTTTTCCAGTTGTTTGTAAAAAATTCATCTTCCGTCAGCTTTCCGTAGTTTGCATTATAGTATTTCTGTACATCCAAAGCCACATCCGCAAGCAAGAACGCCTCACTATGCTTGTCATCTGTGTTAAGTACCCTCCATTTAATTGGATCATATTTAAAATAGTGCCAGCAATCCTCTGTTTCCGTCCACTCCCATGAATACCAGCGATACCACGGCGTTTCGTAATCCTTAACCTGCTTTGCATCGTCCTGGCTGATCCTGCAATATTTTTCCCCATCCAGAGTAATTTCATTATTTGCATCCCAGTTGTCAGCATTTTGCAGTTTCTGATATATTTCATCATCAATGATTGCTGAAACATCCTTTTCATACCATATATTTTTCAGGACATACAGCCCTTCCAACGACTCTGGAATTACTTCTCTTTGCGGATAACTTCCAAACCATACACAGTCCCAGGTTACTTCTCGTCCTGATTCCATTTTGGAGTTAGTCTTTACTTTTGGATTTTCAAGTACTTTTTCCACATCATCTGACTGCTCCGCTGCCCAGACAACATTCGTTGGAAAAATCCCAAGCAACAACGCCAGTATCATCAGAACGCTTATAAATTGTTTTCCTTTTTTCCCCATTCCGCTTCCTCCTGTTCTTTTACTATTTTTCTGAAAAAGTAATATAACTGAACCTCGACCATTCGCTCTGTTTTAGTGCATTCCTGTCAAATGCATATTCCGTTTTTACAAAACTGATCGGATTGTCTATGTAATCGTATACATGCTTTTTACCGTCAAAGATCTGATCAACATCAACCTCCAGATCCAGTGCATCATATTTCTGTTTCATACTGCTTTTGATTACCTGCTCATCTGGCGTTCCCGGATACCATTCGCCTTCTGCAGTTCCCATTACTTCAAATTTGAGTTTTGGCTTATCATAGTATTTTGCTACCATAAACAAATTCCTTGCATGACCGTCAAAGTAGCTTCCCTGTATATTCTGCTCTGCTGCAATCATCCATTCATTATCTTTTTTATACTTGAATACTCTGCTGTCTCCTTTCCTCAAAATCTCGGTTCCATAAATGCTTCCATATTCTGTTGTACACAAGTGTAATGCTGACAGATAAACGTGTCCCGTGCCATCTACTTCGTACATCTGAAGTCTCAGAGCTGATTGACCCCATTTTGTATAAGGATCCATGTTTACAATAAGCAGTTCACTTTGACCATCTGAATCATAATCATCAATATCATACGTCAATGGCTGAAGTTCCAGCCTCAAATCTCCCAGAGCAATATTCTCTGTATCTGAGTACAAAAAATATCCATCATACATTGCCGGTGTTTTACATAAATACTGATAGTTTTTAGCAAATTCTTCCAGTGCCGAATCTTTATCAGCTGTGTCAGTATTGTCTGTTAGTCCTGTACTATCTGGATTAACGGTCACTGAAATTGTTTTCTTTATTTTTTTACCTTTTTTATCTTTTCCTTTTGTTGTCACCGTAATTTTGCTTTTGCCTGCTTCCCTTCCCAGAATGACAATTTTGTTTTCGGAAGTTCTGACCTGAATTTTTTTATTGTTTGTTTTCAAGCTTACTTTTTTGCTTGCATTCCCTTTGACTTTTATCTTGTAAGATATCTTCTTACTCTTTCCTGCTTTTATGCTGACCTTCTTTTTCCCTACTGAAAAAGAACGGACATATTTTTTCGGTGCAGCAGATGTCGTCTGCGGTTTCATTCCCAGACCCATACATATCAATACAAGCATGATAAAAATCTGTTTCATTTTTCTCTTCATGTGTTTTCCTCCTTTGCGTTGTCCTGCTCCGTTTTGTTATAGACTAATTTTAGCTTATTTTCCTGTACCTGTATATACGGTCTCACATGTTACTAAAATTGTTACGCCCTCTTCCTGTTGTTTCTTTTTTTCTGAAACACTATCTGTATTTATTTTACTTTTTCTCTGATTCTTTCCTCAAGATGTGTCAGATTTTCAGTCAAGATTTTATATACAAAATCTCACAAAACTGAACCACTTGAGCAAAAAACCCGGCTTTCACCGGGCATATTTGCTATGTCTAAAACAGATAATTTCTAAATTTCCTGCAACAATTTATTTCTCTTTTCTTCATATTCTTCTTCTGTAATAATATTCAGATCATAAATCTCTTTCAACTTTTTAAGTTTTTCAATAGCAGATTCTCCCTGTACAACATTATTAACAGCACTTGGAGTATGATTGTTTTTAAATTCCTGATATATTTCCTGAATTCTTCGAATATATTTTTCAGCCTGTGCATTATCTTTACGGAAAATAATCGAATATTCATCATCAAACGGAGCCATTTGCGAATTCGTAACATAAGTTCCCGGTTCTACTGCAACTACCATATCCTGACGAACCCCCGGTACAGCAAACGTAATCCATTGCTCTGACTGCAATAAACCTTTACTCATCTTATGTGAAATCGCTGTAACACTGTCAAAATAAATTGTTGTTTGTTTAGCCACTTTCCATTTCGTATCTCTTTTAATTTCCACCCTGTCAGCAAATACTTTTACTTCAGCATGCATTTTTCCACGTGCCAGACCGCAATCACTGATAAAACTAAAAATTTCTCCCATTGTTTTTTCTCCTTTAATTTTTATATTTTTGTGCTTTACTTTGTTCTCGTATAAGTATCTTTCTCTACAATAAATAAGTCTTTTTCTAAATAATACTTACTACGATTATACCTTGCCTCTTCTGCTGTCTCCGCTTTATCATAAGTTCCTCCTGCATGTCCTTCACTGCTGCTAAACACCAACGTCCCATCTTCTTTAAATATATAATGATCTGCACTTTCCCCCCAGGATGCATTGTAAGTAAACGGTGCCGTACATCTTCCGTCCTCTTCAAAAATAGCAATATCATTGTAATTTGATAACCAATTTCCAATAAGCATATTTTCAGGTTTATTACTTCCACCACAAGCCATTAACAGTAATGTTAACACCAAAGCACTTATCATTGCCATTATCTTATATGTTTTTATTTTTTTCATCCTTCTATTTCCTTTCACATCATTTACTCAAAACTTCTATTTCAGCTCAACTGCTTTTGCATTATCCAGATTAACCGTATTAAAGAGACGCTCTCCATTTTCATCAATCGTTTTCCACTCTCCACCTAACATATCCGAATCATTTAAACTATAAAAAATACCGGCAATTGGACTGTCCTCTTTATCTATAACATATGCCATTCCATTCTTATAAGGAGTGATCGCTCTGTATCCTTTTTCATATGCATTAAACATCTCTTCCCCTTTTGTGTTATAGACCACTATTTCCTGATCTGGTCTTCCATACTCATCCGTAACATCCTGTACCGTTATTAGTTTTCCTTCTGAAAAATCAAATTCACTGCACTTGATTGGTTCACCGATAAGATTCCAGGAAGTATCAAAAAGCCCTACATAATTATTTTCATCTTTTCCTTGCAAAGGGAGTGCAACACATCCGTCTGTAAACATTAATTTATCAGGTAATTCGTCCATTTTCACTCTTTCTGTATATTCATTATCCATTACTTTGAATTCACCTGATGAAAGATTATAGGAAATCAAATATCCACCATATTCTTCTAATATGCAGTACCCATCCTTTATATAACCAGAAGCGGACTCCAAATTTCCTCCCAGCTCTTTCTTTAAACCTACTTCACTCAAATTTCCTTTCTTATCCATCAGAATCATCTTCGCCACATATCCCGTATCATCCGGATCTTCATGATCTAATCCTAAAACAGTCATATCTTCGCAAAAGTAAATATGATACGGAAAATCTCCATCAGTCTCTATCCATTTATCACTCTCTGTACAATAACATTTGTAAATATAATCCCCATCACTATTACGAGTATAATAACGCCATACGCCTTGTCCACAATAATTAATTTCATCAACAGGCTCCGTACCTTCTACTGAAAATTCTGTAACCTTCTCTCCCTTTTCATTGTATAAAGTATATACATAACCGGCACTGTCAAAACCTGAACTGTATTTTTCTGTCCAAATCTGTCCTTCCGCATATGTTTTAACTGTAGTATCATCAGATATAGTATAACTTTTTATAACATTACCATCTAAATCAATCTGATAAAAAATATCATCCGTCTCTACAAATGCACAGCCATTAAAAAAAGGTGAAATATAGGTTATATCCGGATTATTGACAGAAAACAAAGCATTCCCTTTCAAATCCAAACAGAAATAACCATCATACAGACTATTTTCACTTCTGGTTTTGATCCATCCTTCACCTTCACTGAATTTATAGGTCATTTCTACATACGGAGATGTCTCTTCTGTACTTTCCTCACTGTCTTCTTCATATTCCTCATAATCTTCGTACTCATCATCGGTATCATCTTCTGTCACTGTTTCGCCTGCTGCTTCTTCATTGCTTTCATATTCAGTGTTTGCAGTACTTTCTATTACGGTCTCTTCTGTCTTTTGGTTGTTGGAACATCCGGTTACCGCTAATGCTGAAAAAATCAATCCCATTACTAAAAAACGATAATTTTTCTTGTACATTTTCTTCTTTTCCTCTTCTTCTATTTTGTTCTCGTATAAACGTCTTCTTCTATGATCAATTTATCTTTATCCAAATAATACATACTTCCATCATCCAGTGCTTCTTCCTCCGTATCTACCTTTTCATAAGAACCTCCTGCGTGACCTTCGCTGCTGCTCAATACTAATGTTCCATCTTCTTTTACAGTATAATGATCTGCACTTTCCCACCAAGATGCATTGTAAGTAAATGGTGCTGTACATCTTCCATCCTTTTCAAACGTAACAATATCATTATATTCGGATACCCAGCTTCCAATAAGCATATCTCCTGGTTTCTCACTACCACTACAAGCTGTCATTAACATCGTTAATGTTAAACCACTCACCAGTATTACCTTTTTACATAAGTTGCATTTTCTCATTCGAATCTCCTTTCCTATTCCTCACAGGCATTTTGTTTTCTCTATCTCATTTTATCTTAGTTTCTTATGCCTGTATATACTATTTGCCGTGTTACTAAAATTGTTACACCTTCTTTCTATTTTTTCTTTTTTTCAGAAACACTGCTTGTATTCATTTTACTTTTCCCTGTTTTTTCTCTCAAGATGTGTCATTTTTTCAGTCAGCTTTTCTCGATATTTTCTATTTTTTCGGCAATAAAAAACCCGGCTCTCGCCGGGCATTTCTGTTTATTTCCTCTACTGTTATAAATTCGATACTTTCGTCTGTTTCTCTTTTCTTTTATTCTTTTTTCCATTATTCTGTTTTCCAATCTCCATCTTTCATTTCTTCTTCCACGATCTGCTCTGCCTCTTCGAAGCTATAGAACATCTCTTCATCGAGGTTCTCGCAGAAGTCATAAAATGCCTCCAACATTCCGGTTTCCTGGATCTGGAGGTTGACCATCTGGTCGGTTGCAAGCGGCAGCCGCAGGGTGCCTGTTTTTGGTGTGATGTAGAGATAAACGGGCGTTTCGGTGTTGCCGATGCTGTTTTTCAGGATGCGAAGTCTGGTCGCACGCTCCGGGGCGAGCAGGGCTTTGACAATCTGGATACGGTCCGAAGCGGACGGGATTTCGTAGAGTCCATCCGGGATTTCCGGGATTCTGCCGTTTTGGAGGAATCTGAGGATACCTTCCATGCTGCATATATAGATCATTTTCTGTTTTGCCAGCTGTCTTGTATAATCCTGGAGTTGGACGAGGAAGATCTCTCTGCCCGGCAGGTCCTTGCGGACGTATTTCTGAAGGATTTCTTTTGTCAGAACCGGCATAAAGCATGGTTCCATCTGCAGGCTGTATCCTGTGGAGCGTTCGGAGAAGGTGGCACTTAGAAATGCCATCTGTTCTGCGGCATGATTGGCAGAATCTGCAAGGCTGGCAAAACGGCTGGCATGACTGTGGCAGTTTTCGAAAATTTCAGAGAGCATCTTCAGCATTTTCGGCTCTTTGGTGAGGTATCCTTTTTTTAGATCTGCGGTCAGTATACAGGCATACCCGGAGGTCAATACCATATATGGAAACAGTGCAAACATCTGATTCTGCCCCGGTATATAACCGTAATAGTACCAGGTCTGGTATTCGTAATTATAGTGATAGAGCGGCAGAATATTTTTCAGGCAGGTCAGGTTGTAATTTTTATCTTTTCCTGTGGCTTTGTTTGTGTCATCCAGGCAGAATATATGATCCACCCGTGTCTGTATGCCACTGTTGCTGCACATGGCAAGGATACTCGCCAGAAAATCGGTCTCCGGCTGAAGCAGCATGCGGATATGTCCTTCAGACTGGTGTGTCTCATCCGCAATCATATACATCAGGGCAGAACGGACGGCGTGACGTCCTTCTAACAGCATAAAGGTTTTGTCTTCCATTTCAAATCCCTGTTCTGCACGGATCGGCTGCAGAGCAAAATCGAGTTCTCGTCCGGCATCGACTTCTGTCAAAAATTCCAGAACCGCTTTTCGGCGATAGTAGATATCGTAACCGACAATACTGATCTGATAGGCTTCGTAAAGTTTTGTTTTCTCAAGCGGTGTCAGATGCATATATCCGGCCACTTTTTCGACAAATTCTTTGCCCGGCGGATTGCGTTTGCCGTTGATGATTTTATACATATTTCCCCGGTCGTAGCCGCAATACTGGGCAAGACGGTAGGTCTGTATTTTTTTCTGTTTCATATATTCGGATAACAATTGTGAAAATATACTCATAACTTTCTCCCATTCTGTCTGTTTTTCTTTCAATGTAAATCTCCATGTCTTATTATGTAAAATCCCCTTGTATTTGTCAACTATTTCAATACTTTTAACACCAATTAAATACTACGCCTATAGTATTATGAACACAAAAGGGGGATTGATATGGTGGACTTTGGCAACACTTTGAAGTCACTGCGTCTGCAGAAAAACATGACCCAGGCACAGCTGTCACAGAAGCTTGGGCTGACAAAATCCGTCATCAGTGCTTATGAAACAGGATTACGTCTGCCTTCTTATGATGTTCTGATTCACATTTCCAAAATTTTTAACGTCTCAACAGATTATCTGCTTGGCGTAGAACAAAAACAGAATGTTGATTTCTCCGGACTGACGGAAGATGAAATTTCAGCTATTTTACATTTGATCAAAGTCATGAAACGCAATCGGAGCGGTGTAACTTAATGCTACACCGCTCCGTTTTTATCGAAATGTCAGAATCTGTGATCTGTGGCATCTCTTTTTGTAATTCATTTTTGCAGGTTCTTCATCCGCTTAGAAGGATGCAACTTTTTCTGCTGCATACTGAAGGATCAGAACTGCATCGTTTGTATCCGCCACGTCGTCTCCGTTTACATCTGCGGCTGCTGCTGCATCTGCATCGAGGCTTGTAATTTCTGCACTTGCTGCCAGAAGTGCTACACTGTCGGCTGTTGTTACTTCACCATCGTTGTCTACGTCGCCCAGAAGTCTTGCATCTGCCACTTTGCGTGTCAGTGCACGAACTGCTGCGTCTACATCATCCTGAAGAGCGTCTGTGTTGTCGTATACTGTCTGTGCTTCTGCTGCCGCTGCATCCAGTCCGTCGATGGTTGCTGCTACATAAGCGTCTGCGTTTCCAAGTACTTCATTTGCTTTGTCAAGGATTGCTTTCAGAGCTGCTTTGTTAGCTTTCATCTGCAGATTCAGGATTGCATTGATCAGATCTGCATATGCGGTTCCGATCTCTGCTTCTGTTCTGTTCGGATTTGCTATAACATCTTCTGCTTTCTTGATCGCTGCTTTGAGGTCTTTCAGGGAATCGCTTGTGTAATTGCCGTCCAGAAGTTTCTTTGCGGATTCAATCAGATTAACCAGAGATTTCACATCTGCTTTGTCTGCTACTTTGTTCAGTTCTGCAAGGATTGCTTCTGCTGCTGCATCTACTGCTGTCTGATCTGCATCTTTATCTTCCAGAACTGCTTTTCCGCTTTCCAGTGCTGCTTTCAGAGCTGCAATGTCTTCATAATTTTCCGGATGTGCCAGGATCTTTTCTGCTTCTTCTACTGCAACTTCCAGATGAAGTTTCTGTACGCCATACTCTAATTTGGAGTATGCTGCTACCAGCTCTTCCATTGCTGCGTTGATCTGTGTGCGTGTTGCATTCTGATCTGCTGCTACTGCTTTGGCTGCTGCCAGTGCACTCTGTACTGCTGCCCAGCTGTCTGCTGTGTAGTCTTCTGCGTTCAGTGCGTTTACTTTTGCGATGACTTTTTCAAGTCCTCTGTTTGTTTTTGATTTTGTGGAGATCCACTGCCAGATGGTTACTTCTTCGCCGTCGATGTTTTCTTTGCACTCGTTGTTCAGAGTGTAGAGCCATGACCAGTGTCCGTTGTACTGATACGGTGTGCCGTCTGCTCTCTTGTAGAGACCTGTGGTGTCGTGTACATCGTCAAACAGTGAGAAGTGGATATCGCTTCCGCCTGCTTCTGTCAGTCTCTCGTAAGCCTTCGGTGAGTAGTTACCGTTGGATACGAAATTGCCGTCTTCATCAATGGTACCGATTTTTACGGTCGGGTCATTCTTTGCATGTGTGAACCAGATCGGCATATCTTTGATAGATTCTACCATTTCGTCTGTCAGTGCATCGTTTGTGTAAGCTTCGCATACCGGATATGCTGCTGCAAAGTATTTCGGATAATGTACGATCATGTTCATGGTCATAAATCCGCCGTTTGAGCATCCGCCGATGTATACGCGGCTTGCATCGATATCAGAGTTGCTGTTTACATAAGCTTTGATCAGTTCCATCAGAGCTGCTGTGTATTTGGAGGTTCCATCGCTTGTATACTGTCCGGAACCATTATCCATCCACATCGTCGGGCACTGTGCTGCCAGAACGTATGCTCCGCCGTCAAAGTACTGCTGTACAGTATCGGTTGCCAGGTTGACTACTTTGTTTCCTAACAGTGCTACACGTGGATCTGTTCCGCCTTCGCCTGCCCCATGCAGCCAGATGATCAGAGCATTTTTCTTGCCGTCATTCTTAGCTGCTTCCGGTGTATAGGAAGCGTATGTCAGAGCGATCTGACCAAATTTTTCATCGTTGTAGCTCAATTTACCGTCAAGATCAAAGTCATCACAGATCCATGTGGTGTCTGCTGCAAATTTATTTGCTGCAAAATTTACGCTGCTGCCGTCTGCTGCTTTGAGTTCTTTATTTAATGTTACTTCATATGCAGTGTCTACATACTCATTGTGGCCGCTTCTGAAGAAGTTGTAGTTGAACGGAGATCCGATGGACAGATCCGGTCCTACTTCCAGTTCCAGAGTAATGTAATTGCCCGTTGCTGCTTTGTTTCCGTTTGCATCGGATACATAAGCTGCGGTTACGTTACGTGTTCCTCTGGATTGTCCAAGAAGGAATCCGCTGAGTGCTTTTCTTGTTACGTTTACTTCAAATGCAGATGCGTCAATATTTCCGCTCATTGCTTTTCCGGCATTTACAACAACCTTGGAGATTGCCGGACCCCAGTCATAACCTTCGGTGATCGTGGAGTATGTTGTGGACGGAACAACGTCATCTTTTTCATAGGAAGTGATCGTCTGCAGTGCGTCTGCATACAGTTCGTTCAGTGATTTTGCTTCCAGGTCGTTTGCGTTTGCAAATTCGATGGAATTCATAATAAAGTTACAGATGTTGATGGCTGCTTTCTGAAGGTCACCAAGAGAGATAACCTGTGTAGATTCTACGCCGTCATCCATGCTCACTTTATAAGTAACAGTTGTCACACCACGGCTGTTTGTTGTAACAGATGTGATATAACCCTGTTCTTTCAGTTCTGCAACTTTTTCGTTCAGTTCTACGCCTTTTGCTACGGTTGTGGAGATTTCCAGATTGCCGTTCAGATCCAGTTTGTATCCGCCAAAGTTCGGAACCATCTTAGAAACTGTGATCGGATTTCCGCTTGCATCAACATCCTGAATGCTTCTCTCTTCCAGTTCTACATAACCATCGCTTGTCCATGCCGGCTCATTGATAAAGCCTTTCATGATCTGAGAGTAGCCTTTGCCCGGGCAAACAAGGTCGTTGCCTGCGTGCATTTCGTACATCGGTACAGACTGTCCGCCGCCCCAATCTGTCATGATCATGCCTTTGAATCCCCATTCGTCTCTTGCAAATGCGGTACAAAGATCATAGTCATCCGCTGCCGGTCTTCCGTTATTCTGGTTGTAGGAGGTCATAATCGCCATCGGCTGTGCCTGTTTTACAACCATTTCGAAACCTTTGAGGTAGATCTCACGGATTGCTCTTTCAGAAACGGTATTATTCTCTTTGTTTCTGCTTGTTTCCTGAGAATTCAGTGCGTAGTGTTTGATGGTAACGCCAACACCTTTGCTCTTCTGTACGCCGAGTGTTGCTGCTGTACCGGTCACACCTACGACTACCGGATCTTCAGAATAATATTCAAAGTTACGTCCGCAGAGTGCGTTTCTGTGGATATTCATACCAGGTGCCAGCCAGGAACCGATACCAAATTCTTCCATTTCTTCGCCAACGCCTTCGCCGTAAGCGTAAATCTGCCCGGTATCCCAGGTCTGTGCCAGCAGTGTACCGATCGGCCATGCAGTTGCATACTGATAATAGTCGGTATCATTCTGTTTATAGTGCTGTGTAATACGAAGACCTGCAGGTCCGTCAGACAGGTTTACAGGTACAAACCCTTTTTCATCGTTTTTCCAGGTTGCTCCTGCAACACCCTGTACGGTCTTGTCACTGGAATGTCCGTTTACCAGGTTTGCCAACTCATAGAGGCTTAAACCGGATACGAACTGCTCAAGGCTGATCTTACCGTCGTAAACATCTTTCAGTGTATTCTTGCTGTAGTCGCCGTCAAATTTCTTAACGTGCTCCTGATAAGTCACACTGTAATCTGTGCTGTTTGCATTTCCTTTTTCTACACGGGAAACAGTTCCTGTTGCTCCGTCTTCATTCTTGGCAAACAGATATTTTTCTTCGGTTGTATCGGAAGTGTAAACCGTTACGTCTTCGTTCTCTTTGATGATCTCCGGTGCTTTGTAGCCTGTAAAATCCACTTCAATCGTCTTTGCTGCCGCGATCTCATTTGCTTCGCCATCGTATGTGATCGATGTTGCACCTTCGGTTGTCATCGGCTCCAGGGTCGGATATTTATCACTGTTTTCGATGTTGTCGTTTTCTGTTACCGGAACCATCAGGTTGCTGTACTGCTCGGTGATCGTGTCTTCTGCGACATTGAGTTTCGCTGCTACGTGTGTATTTCTGGAAGAATTACCGACACGGATAATGTAATCGCCATCTTCCATCACGTAAGCTGCTTTGTCGGTATCGTAAGATCCCATTTCTTTCGTATTAAAACTGATCGTAAGGATCTGAGACTCGCCCGGTGCCAGTTCGTCTGTCTTGGCGTAGCCGGCCAGTTCCTGATATGGCTTGTCCAGTTCACCGTCCGGAGCTGAGAAATAAACTTCTGCTACTTCTTTACCGGATACGGTACCAGTATTTTTTACCTTAACCTGTACGGTTACTTTATCTTTGTCTGCTTTTACCGATTTTGTTGACATCGCAAAACTTGTGTAAGATCCACCGTAACCAAACGGATAAGATACATCTACGCCAAAGGTATCATAATAACGATATCCTACGAAAATATCATCGTTATATAATTCCTGAGCGGTGTTTCCGTCCTGGTTTGCAAATCCTTCACTCGATGGGTTATCATCGAAATTCACCGGCCAGGTGTCGGTCAGTTTACCGGATGGATTTACGGTTCCGTTCAATACTTCTACCAACGCATCTCCGCCTGTCATACCGGCCTGAGACATCAGAAGCATGGAATCCAGACCATCAATCTTATCAAAAAACTTTGTATCAATGATTCCGCCTACGTTCAGGACAACAACAACATTTTCAAAGTTCTGTCCCAGCAGCTTTAAGTTCGCCTCTTCATCGTCGGATAAGAGGTAATCACCTTTTCCTGCGGAA
>ENA-ORLU01000894-ORLU01000894.1-human-gut-metagenome-genome-assembly--contig:-NODE-894-length-25169-cov-7.680137_pt1 | contig 25169 bp, 26 predicted proteins | sample MGYA00243009_ERZ508833 | MGnify/ENA primary metagenome ERZ508833 (study PRJEB26277, sample SAMN04329763) | human gut metagenome | biome: human-associated habitat | host: Homo sapiens | place: USA...
AGCATCCGGGTAAGCAAGCAGAGCTTTGACGATTGGTTTGCAGCGGTCTGAGGGAGGGAACATCTATGGCATCTATTCTCAGGCGCGGAGATTCCTACTCCGTTCGTTTCAAATACAAAGACCATGCTGGCCGGATCTGTGAAGGCTGGGAGAGTTTCAAAACCAAGAAGGAAGCGCAAGACCGCAAGATCTCGGTAGAGAAAGAACTCTTGGACGGTACGTTCCTCATACCCGATGCAATGACGGTAGCGGAAATGCTGTACAAGTGGCTCCCCATCCAGTCCAGCAAGCACAAGTGGGCACCCAAAACCTACACCCACACGGTAGCCATGATTCAGAATCTTGTCGTGCCCTATCTCGGCAAGAAGCAGATTCAGAAGGTTCAGACGTATGACCTCGAACAGTTTTACGCCACGCTGAGCCGGACACCGCGCGGACTGTATAAGCAGGGTGTCAAGCAAACGCTCACCGACAAACAGAAGCGGCAGTTTCTGACGGGTGCTTCCATCCGGGAAGTCCACGCCATGCTCAAGACTGCTTTTTCCTATGCCGTTGAGTGGGGTCTGCTCCTCAAGTCACCGATTCCGAGAGAAGCCCCGAAATCGACCTCGGAAGAACGTGCCATCTGGGACGAAAAGACCATGCTTGCTGCGTTGCAGACCATGACCGACCCTACGCTCCACCTTGCTGTTCATCTGAGCATGATTCTCTCGCTGCGTGTCGGAGAGATCCTTGGCTTGCAGCCGGGAGACATCGACTTCGATGCAGCGGATGGACGTGGGACCATCACGGTCGGCAGGAGCTTACAGCGCACCGAAAAGGCTGCACTGGAAAAGACCGACCCGAATCAGATCTACCACATCTTCCCCGACCAGCGTGAGGGCAGCAGCTCCGCACTGGTGCTGAAGAAGCCGAAAACCAAGAAATCCAGCCGCACCCTTTATCTGACGAGACCCTTGAAAGAGGAACTGCTGGCTTGGCTGGAAAAGCTCCGTCAGGACGAGCTTGCCATGGATGGCAGGTATCGCAACTGCGGTCAGCTCTTCCGCCTGCCCAACGGTATGCCTGTTGCCCCGGAAGCCCTTTCTAAATGGTACCGCACTTGGCGTGCAGAGCACCCGGAGTTTGAGAAGATCGTGTTCCACGGTCTGCGCCACTCCAGTGCCACTTACCAGTTGATTGAATCCGGCGGCAACATCAAGGCCGTGCAGGGCAACACCGGTCACGCCACCACCGGCATCCTGATGGACACCTACGCCCACACGCAGGACAAGCCCCGGTTGGAGCTGGCTGAGAAGCTGGAAGCAGACTTCTATTCACAGGACATCGGCTCCCCCAAGTCCGGCTCTGTGCCGGTAAAAGAAAATCTGCCGGACAGCATCCAGATCACCCCGGAAGGGATGCTGAAAGTTGTCCGACAGATGAACCCCGAGCAGCGGCGTGAGTTCACCCGCCTGCTGTTCGCCTGAAAAAAGTATGGAAAAAACGCTCACGATGCACAGAATGCAGACAATGCAAGGAAAAACACGGCTTTCCCGCCGGTGTGCAAAAAGTGTGCAAAAGTGTGCAGAGCCCCAGAAAAAGGAAAATCCCACGAGGAATCTTACGATTCTTCGTGGGATTTTGGTGCGCTCGAGGGAACTCGAATCCCTGGCCCTCTGATTAAAAGTCAGATGCTCTACCGGCTGAGCTACGAGCGCATATTCCGCAGCAAAACAATACTGCCGAATAATATTACCACAATTGACTGCAAAAAGCAAGAGCAGCGCCGAAAAAAGCGGAAATTCCCGCGCAAGCGCCCGGATTTGCGGCGGGAGAGACTTTCCGGCGCACAGCATTCGGCGGAAGCCGGTGCGCGCCGCCTATGACTGGGTGCTGCTGTGCAGCGTTTGCAGCCGGCAGTGCTCTGCCCCAAAACCGGCGTGCGGAGCATACCCGGCGGCGCACGCTCCCGTCGGGCAGAAAAAGCAGTGCGGAGCGGCAGTGTCCCGCTATTATATTTAAGGTACGATAAAATGGTGAAACCTAAATTCCGATAGTTGACAACGTGGTAAAATGTGGTACTCTTAGGGTACAAAAAAGCTTTTGAGGAGGGTTTTTATTATGGCTATGAAGATGGATCGCCGTTCCTTTTTAAAGACCTCTGCTGCGGTGGCAGCGGCAGTATCTATGACCGGACTGCTGGGCGGCTGCAGTGGCGGTGACAATGGCACTGATCTGGGTGGCTTTACGGTTGCTGTGGGCGAATGGAGCGCCGTCCCTTATGATCAGGGTATAGGTACCGGGAAATCTTGGTATGCAGATTTCGCAGTGACTGTGCGTGTTCATAATCTGGATAATTCCAATGGCTTCAGTTTCCCTGCAAAATCCGTATTTGTGCTTAAGATCAACGGTCAAAAGGTCGCGCTGCAGGGCGGAGATCTGCTGAGCAATATCACGCTGGTCATGAAAAAGGGCGAGCGCAAAACGGGTGTGCTGACCTTCCGGCTGGATGAGAGCCAGAAGATGCTCTATCAGGCAATGGAAGCACATACCGCAGATATCAAGCTTAGGGTTGGCGTAGACCCCACCGAGACCTATACCGGTGTTTATGAAGGCTATACCTTTAAGAAGGATTCAAAACTTGCATAATTGAACCCAAACAGCCTAATACAGGAGGTGCATTGCTATGATCGACCGCAGAACATTTCTCAAGCTCAGCGCCGGGGCACTGGTGCTGACCGCCGCAGGGGCTTTGACCGGCTGCGGAGGGATGAATGACCGTCCGAAGGTGACGATCGACGGAGTGGTGTTTATGTGCGAAGCTCCATCTATGACCGTGACCGGTGGCAGCGACCATGCTGTGCGCTATTGTCCGCTGTTCGCGATTCAGAATGATACCGGCGAGCGGGTAATATTGAAGCCGGAAGATATTACTGGCACCTTTACGGATATGGAAAATAATGTGTATCCACTGAAATTTATTCGCAATGAACTGACAGTGGAGCCGCATAGTTATCAGGAATATGGCAGTTCGCTGAAGTTCTGTCTGGAAAGTGAAAATCGGGTTCCTGCAAAATACAGCGATGGTACGTTCATAATGCGGGTAGCCTATCATAATCAAACTGCCGTATTCCGTTACGATGGAAAAACTATTACCCCCAGCAAAGAATAAGATTCGGACAACATTTTGCCGCCGGGCACTTCTGGAAACAGGAGTGCCCGGTGGCTTTTTGTTTTGTGCCGCGTTACCTGTTCTTTACATTGGGGCTGGCAGTATGCACAAAGTTTTACGCACTTTTTGCACGTCCATGGTCGCGGCAAGGGCGGCAAAGCGGTAGAATAAGGCCGTTCCCAAGGAAAACACAAAAAGACAGTGCCGGGCGGGCGCCCGGGTTTTTAATGGAGGAAATTCTATCATGAAAAAGATCTCTCGTCGTTCGTTTCTGACCGTTTGCGGTGCAGCTGCTGCGGCTGCTGCCCTGACCGCCTGCGGCGGCTCTGCTTCTTCCGCATCCGGCACCGCTGCTTCTGCTTCCGCCACCGCTTCTTCCGCTGCCGGGCAGGCAGCCGGCACCCTGAGCGGCAACGTTGCGACCGGCGGTTCTACTTCCATGAAGAACGTCATCGCTGCCCTGACCGAGGGCTTTGCCGAAGTCGAGCCGGGTGTCACCGTCAGCTACGACCCCACCGGCTCCGGCGCAGGCATCACCGGCGCTACCGACAAGACGCTGGACATCGGCCTGTCCTCCCGCGCCCTGAAGGACGATGAGAAGTCTGCCGTGGACGGGACTGTCGTGGCGCTGGACGGCATCGCCATCGTTGTGAACAAGGACAGCAAGGTCGCTGACCTGACTGTGGAGCAGCTCAAGAAGATGTTCACCGGCGAGATCACCAACTGGAAGGATGTCGGCGGCGATGACGGCGAGATCGTTCTGGTGGGTCGTGAGGCCGGTTCCGGCACCCGCGATGGCTTTGAGAGCATCGTGGACGTGAAGGACAGCTGCAAGTATGCACAGGAGCTGACCGCCACCGGCGCTGTCATCAGCGCTGTGGAGGCAAACCCGCTGGCCATCGGCTACGCTTCTCTGTCCGCCGTGGGCGACACCGTTGCCATGGTCACCGTGGAGGGTGTGGAGTGCAGCGAGGACACCGTCAAGGACGGCAGCTACAAGATCCAGCGTCCCTTCGTGTTCGTTACCAACAAGAGCGCTGCCCTGTCTGAGCAGGCACAGGCCTTTGTGGACTTTGCCACCAGCAAGGACGCTGCCGACCTCATCCGCACCGCAGGCGCTGTGCCCGTGAACGAGTAAAAGGCGCTCAGGGTCAGCCCGGCTGGGAGTTCCCCCGCGAAATTCGGGGCTTCCAGCTCCCGCCCTATTGCCTACGGCAACAGGGTCCCACCCTCGGATCATTCGCTGGTGAAACTCCCGGCCGAACTGACCCGATAACAGGATGGGACGATGATAAAATCAGCCCGCCGCGCCGGCCTGCCCTAAAAGGCTGGGCTGGTGCGGCTTTTATAAAGGATTTCAGCTATGAACAAAAAATCCTATCTGCGCCGGGTGCGCCTGCCCCGTACCCCCGCCGACTGGCTGGAAGCGGTGATGAATTTCATCTTCTTCCTGTGCGGAATGCTGGCGGTGTGCTGTGTGGTGCTCATCTCGGTGTACATGGTGGTCTCCGGCGTGCCGGCTATCCATAAGATCGGCATTTTCAAATTTCTGTTCGGCACAAAATGGGCGTCCACCGCGGCAGAGCCGCTGTTCGGCATTCTGCCCTTCATCCTGTCCAGCGTCTACGGCACGCTGGGCGCTACCATTATCGGCGTGCCCATCGGCCTGCTGACGGCGGTGTTCCTCTCCAAGACCGCAAATCCCAAACTGCGCACCGTGGTGGTCACCGCCATCGAGCTGCTGTCCGGCATCCCCAGCGTGGTGTTCGGCCTTTTGGGTATGCAGGTGCTGGTGCCAGCCGTGGCAAAAGCTTTCGGTAAAGCCTCCGGTGCCTGCCTGCTCAGCGCCATTGTGGTGCTTTCCATCATGATCCTGCCCAGCATCGTGTCCGTGTCGGTGACGGCGCTCAACGCCGTGCCGCCGGAGTATGAGCAGGGCAGTCTGGCGCTAGGTGCTACCGACACCGAAACATGGTTCAAGATCAGCATTCCAGCGGCGAAAAGCGGCATTGCCGCAGGCGTTGTGCTGGGCATCGGCCGCGCCATCGGCGAGGCCATGGCCGTGATGATGGTGGCGGGCAACAGCCCCAATATGCCGGACAGCCTGTTCCGCAGCGTCACTTTGCTGACCACCGCCATTGCCAAGGAAATGAGTTACGCCGGCGGCTTGCAGCGGCAGGCACTGTTCAGCATCGCGCTGGTGCTGTTCGTGTTCATCATGCTCATCAACGTGGTGCTGAACGTGGTACTGAAGGGAGGAAACCGCGATGAATAACGGCTTTTCGTCCTCCCGCCGGGCATGGAACCGGGTAATGACCGTGCTGGTCTGGGCAAGCGCAGTGCTGGTGATGATTCTGGTGGCCGGGATCATCGGCATGGTGCTGGTGCGGGGCATCCCCCACATCAGCTGGAACTTCCTTTCCACTACCGCCAGTGTGCTGAAAAAGACCGATGGCATTCTGCCCGCCATCCTCAACACCCTGTATGTCATTGTGCTGACATTGCTCATCGTATTGCCGCTGGGCGTGGGTGCGGCGGTCTACCTGACCGAATACGCCTCCAACCGGCGGCTCATCGAGGTCATCGAGTTCACCAACGAAACGCTGGCCGGTATCCCCAGCATCATCTACGGCTTGGTGGGTATGCTGGTGTTCAGTCAGGCGCTGGGCTTCCAGACCTGTCTGCTGTCCGGCAGTCTGACGCTGGTGGTGATGAACCTGCCCACCATCATCCGCACCACGCAGGAATCCCTCAAAACCGTGCCGCAGGGCTACCGCGAGGGTGCCATGGGTCTGGGTGCAGGCAAGTGGCACATCATCCGCACCATCGTGCTGCCTTGCAGCATTGACGGCATCGTCACCGGCTGCATTCTGGCGGTGGGACGCATCGTGGGCGAAAGCGCCGCGCTGCTGTTCACCGCCGGTGCGGCAGAGGTGATCGCCAAGAGTGTGTTCAAAGCCTACACCTCCAACGGCGCCACCCTGTCGGTGCTGCTGTATCTGCGCGCCTTTGAGGACGGCGATTTCACCTCCGCATGGGGCATCGGCGCAGTGCTGCTGGTGCTGGTGCTGCTCATCAATCTGGCAGCACGTCTGGCGAAAACAAAACTGAAACAGAAGCAGTAAAAGATTGCAGATATTTGACAGCGGCCTCGCCCTCTCAGTCTCGGCACTTCGTGTCTCGACAGCTCTCCCAAAGGGAGAGCCTCTGGCGAAACCGAAAGCTTCGCATGGACTGCCAAGGCCTCTCACTTTGGGAGAGGTGGCATTGCGCAAGCAATGACGGAGAGGGCGAGGATGCTGAAAAAACGCGATCGTCCTATAAAATATGAGGTACTCTATGGAAAACACGAATGTGCCGGTGATATCGGCAAAGGATCTGAACCTCTGGTACGGCGACTTCAAGGCGCTGAAGAGCATTTCGCTGGATGTGGGCGAGCGGGAGATCACCGCACTGATCGGCCCCTCCGGCTGCGGCAAGTCCACCTTTTTAAAGACCCTGAACCGCATGAACGACCTTGTGCCGGGCGTGCGCATCGAGGGCGATGTACGGCTGAAGGGCGCGGATATCTTTGCCCGCGAGATGGAGCTGACCGACCTGCGCCGCCGCGTGGGCATGGTGTTCCAGAAGGCAAACCCCTTCCCCATGAGCATCTACGACAACATCACCTACGGCCCCAAGCTGCACGGCGTGCGCAATAAGGCCGAGCTGGACGAACTGGTAGAAACCTCTCTGCGGGGCGCCGCCCTGTGGGACGAGGTGAAGGACCGCCTGAAAAAGAGCGCCCTTGGCCTTTCCGGCGGGCAGCAGCAGCGTCTTTGCATCGCCCGGGCACTGGCGGTCAAGCCCGAGGTGCTGCTGATGGACGAGCCCACCAGCGCACTGGACCCCGGCTCTACCATGAAGGTGGAGGAGCTGATGAACGAGCTGAAAAAGAACTACACCGTGGTCATCGTTACCCACAATATGCAGCAGGCTGCCCGTATCAGCGACCGCACCGCCTTCTTCCTGCTGGGTGAGCTGGTGGAAGTGGGCCCCACGAACCAGATCTTCAGCACACCCCGGGACAAGCGCACCGAGGACTACATCTCCGGCCGGTTCGGTTAATGCAGGGAGGAACAAAGCAATGAGCATTCGCAAACAATACGACAGCGATCTGGAAGCCCTTAAAACCGCGCTGGTGGAGATGGGGCAGAACGCCGCCGAGGCCGTGGAGAACGCGCTGGAAGCGCTGTGCACCGCCGACACCGCAGCCGCCCAGAAGATCGTGCAGGGGGATGACCGCATCAACAACATGGAGCGGGACATCGAGCACCGCTGCATGGCCCTGCTGCTGCGTCAGCAGCCGGTAGCGGGCGACCTGCGCCACATTTCCACCGCCATGAAGGTGGTCACCGATATCGAGCGCATGGGCGACCACGCCTCGGATATCGCGGAGATCATCCCACATCTCGTCACCGTGCGTAATGAGAGAGACCCCGCTGTCAGTCAGGCTATTGCCATGGGACGCAAGGCCTACCAGATGATCATAGACGCCATGGATGCCCTGACCGCCGAGGACGAGATCGCCGCACGCCGCGTCATCGCCGCAGACGACGCCGTGGACTACGACTTCAACGCCATCAAGCACACACTGGCACAGGAGATCGCCGCCGACCCCGCCAAGGTGGACGCCGCGCTGGATCTTTTGATGGTCATCAAGTATCTGGAGCGCATCGGCGACCATGCCGTGAACGTAGCCGAGTGGGTGCAGTTCGTGCGCACCGGGCGCTACAAGGACGAAAGTATGTTCTGATACTCACTCTGCCCTTTTGGGCGCGTGTTTTCCTTATTTTCTTCTGAAAAAGGCTGTCTGCCGTCTGGCAGACAGCCTTTTTCTGTGGGGGAACTCCCCCAGTCGCCTACGGCGACAGCCCCCTCTGAGATGGGGCCTTTGGCATGGCGGTACAGTTTCAAGCTAAAGCGCAAAGCATCCGGGCGCGCCAGAGGCTCCCTCCCAGAGGGAGCTGTCAAAGCCGTTAGGCTTTGACTGAGGGAGTTCGTTCCAACCCCTCCCGTGAAAATGGGTTTCAGGAAAGTCCGCAGACTTTCCTGAAACCCGAAATTTAAAATAATTCTTCCGCTATTGATGCGCAAAGCGAACGCGGAGCGCATTCCAAATTTTCCTCTTCCCCTCTACAACGAAAATTGACTAAAAAATTTTTATCTTTTCCGCAATATCTGCGGCGGGTGATTCGTATTCAGGGTATAAGAGCCCGGAAAGGGCTCCGCAGTTATCGTGCGGCGGGTGGTTCCGGCTTCCCCCAGTCCCCCGCCAGCCGCACCGTTACGGAGGACAGATACAATGATGGCAAAGCTTGAACGCTCCCCGCAGCAAGCCCGCATGGAGGCCGTGAGCCGCGATGCACTGGTGCAGGCGGCGCTGCAGGAGATCAACCAAAATTATCGTGAGGCCAGCCTTTCCAACGTGGCAAGGGCTTATGGTGTTTCGCTGGCGTATGTCAGCGAGTGCGTGCGCGCCCAGACCGGGCGCACCTACAAAGAGCTGCTGCAAAAGCACCGCATGGAGACTGCCGCGCGGCTGCTGCGCCGCAGCGACCTGAATATCCAGCAGATCATTGCGCAGGTGGGGTACGAGAACACCAGCTACTTCTACCGCCTGTTCCACGAGCGCTACGGCCTGAGCCCCCGGGAGTATCGTATGGTGCGCACCGGTACTGCCCCCCGCCGCCCCAGCGCATGAATCCCCTCTTGGTTTGCTGCCCCCGACCGCCGTGCTGCCGCCCCGCGCACGGCGGTCTGTCTTTGCCGCAAAATGGAGAAAAATCTGGTGCTTTATGGAAAATTGTGTTATACTGAATAAAATGCACCCCGCGCGGCAGGGCGCGGGCGAGAGAGGATGAGAAGATATGTTTCGCGGAGCGGTAAGAGCGGATATGGCAAAGATCCTTGAGGTCTATGCCCGTGCGCGGGATTTCATGGCGAAAAATGGCAACCCCACCCAGTGGGGGGACAACTACCCTACCCCGGAGCTGCTGGAAGAGGATATCGACACCAACCGGCTGTTCGTGTACATGATCAATGGCCAGATGCAGGCGGTGTTTGCCTTTGTCCTTGGCGAGGACCCCACCTATCAGACCATCGAGGACGGACAGTGGCTCAACGACACCCTGCCCTATGGCACACTGCACCGGCTGGCTTCGGCGGGCGAGAGCAAGGGCGTGGGCAAAGCAGTGGTGGAGTGGTGTCTGGAGCACTGCGAGAGCCTGCGCGCCGATACCCACGCCGACAACAAGGTGATGCAGCATCTGCTGGAAAGCGAGGGCTTTACCCGCTGCGGCATCATCCATGTGGCGGACGGCACGCCGCGCATTGCCTACCAGCGGATGTCCCTGACCCAGAGCCAGCTGGGGTGAGCAGAAAATAGTTTTATTTGCAGTTCCGAAACGCCTGTGGGCGTTTCGGAACTTTTTTTCACAGAAGGGGTTTGTATCCCCCCTTTTGTTTTTTCCTTCCATCACCTGTGCGTATGGTGTGGTGAAAATTTTTCGCCTTTCTGTACAAACGCACTGAAAAATTGTAGGATAAGAATGGAAAAGACGTCACTTTCACGCTTTACAACTTTACCCAGATAAAGTAAAATAAGGACAGAAGCCTTTCATTCTATGGGCGCGGAGGATGCCGCGCCGGATGTTTTTGTGTATAGAGACGCCGGAATTGTGCCGGTGCAGGGAAAGAAACGAGGGAGCAGGATGGAGTTCAGTCTGGAGCATTTGCAGCCAAAGGAGCGCGCCTCCTTTGCGCTGCGCAGCCTGTACGAGACGGCAGGCTGCCGCAAGTACCACATGGGGCGGTTCGAGGAGTACAGCCTGTATCAGGAGAACCGCAGCTTTCTGTCGTCGGAGCAGGTCATCACCTTTACCGATTTGGATGGCCGTCTGCTGGCGCTCAAGCCGGATGTGACCCTGTCCATCGCCAAGACGGCACAGCCCGCCCCGGGCGAGACGCTGCGGTACTACTACCACGAGAACGTCTACCGCCCCTCTGCCGAGAGCCACACCTTTAAGGAGATCTCCCAGATGGGTCTGGAACTGCTGGGCGCTGTGGGCGAAGCCGAGGTGCAGCAGGCGGTGTGTCTGGCGGCGCAGTCGCTGGCGGCGCTGGGCGCAGAGTGGGTGCTGGAAGTCAGCCACATGGGCTACCTGTTCGGCCTGTTCGATGCACTGGGCGTGCCGGAAGCTGCCCGGGCGCAGCTGCTGGAAAAGCTGCGGCAGAAAAATGCCCACGAGCTGCGCGCCGCCGCGCTTTCTGCGGGGCTTTCTGAAACGGCGGCAGACGCCTTGTGCGGGGTGCTGGAGCTTTCCGGCAGCTACGCTGCTACCCTTTCCAAGGCGGCAGCGCTCTGCCGCAACCCCGCCATGACCGCCGCCGTGGCAGAGCTGACCGCCCTGGCCCCCACGCTGGGACAGGCGGGCGGCAGCATCCGGCTGGACTTGACCTTAGCCGGTGAGATGGAATACTACAACGGCCTTGTGTTTCAGGGCTATCTCAAGGCTTTGCCCCGCCCGCTGCTGAAGGGCGGACGGTACGATTTACTGCTGCAAAAGTTCACCCCCGGGGCGGGTGCTATCGGCTTTGCGGTGTATCTGGACGAGTTGGACCGGCTGAACGCGATGCCGCCGGTGCAGCATCAGGACACCGGCAAGGTGATGCTGAACGTGGCACTGCCCAAGGGGCGGCTGGGCGACAAGGTGTACAACTTACTGGCGGGCATCGGCTACGGATGCCCGGAGGACTACAACGCCACCCGCAAGCTGGTGGTGGAGAACCCGGCGGCGGGCATCCGGTATTTTCTGGTCAAGCCCAGTGATGTGGCTATCTATGTGGAGCACGGCGCTGCCGATGTGGGCATCGTGGGCAAGGATATCCTGACCGAGGCCGCCGCCGATGTGTACGAGCTGCTGGACACCGGCCTTGGCCGCTGCCGGATGTGCGTAGCCGCCCCGGCGGGCTACCGGGACGACCCCAGCCGCCCGGTGCGGGTGGCCACCAAGTTCGTCAACATTGCAAAGCGCTACTACGCCTCCATGGGGCGGGATATCGATATCATCAAGCTGAACGGCTCCATCGAGCTGGCACCCATCCTTGGGCTTTCGGATGTCATTGTGGACATCGTGGAGACCGGCACCACCCTGCGGGAGAACGGCCTGCAGGTGGTCACCGAGTTCATGCCCATCTCGGCGCGGTTCATCGCCAACAAGGCCAGCTACCAGTTCAAGCACCGGCAGATGGACACCATGCTGGAAAAGCTGCGCGACACCTTGCACAAGCAGGAGGAAGAAAAATGATCAGGCTGTATAATTTTGACGAGCTGAAACCGGAGGAAATTCTGAACCGGGACATCCGCGCCGAGAAGAACGTGGAGGACGTGGTGGACGCCATCATTGCGGACGTGCGCGCCCGGGGCGATGATGCCCTGAAGGACTACGCCCTGAAATTTGACGGTGCAACTATCGAAAATTTACAGGTGACGCAGGCGGAGATCGACGAAGCCTTTGCGGGCATGGACCCCTATTTTCTCGAGACCCTGCGGCAGGCGGCGGAGAACATCGAGCAGTTCCACCGCCAGCAGGTGCACAAGAATTTTGTGATGAACGACCGCCCCGGCATTGTACTGGGGCAGAAATATACTCCCATTGAAAAGGCCGGTGTCTATGTGCCCGGCGGCACGGCGGCGTACCCTTCCACTGTGCTCATGGACGTCATCCCCGCCAAGGTGGCGGGGGTGTCCGAGATTGTGATGACCACCCCCGCCGGGAAGGACGGCAAGGTGAACCCGGTCATTCTGGCCGCTGCCGCCACCGCCGGGGTGACCAAGATCTTCAAGACCGGCGGCGCACAGGCTGTGGCGGCGCTGGCCTACGGCACCCAGAGCATCCCGGCGGTGGATAAGATCGTTGGCCCCGGCAACATCTACGTTGCCACCGCCAAGCGCAAGGTGTTTGGCAAGGTGGGCATTGATATGATCGCTGGCCCCAGCGAAATTCTGGTGCTGGCAGACGGCAGCTGCAACCCCGCGTGGGTAGCGGCAGACCTGTTAAGTCAGGCCGAGCACGACAGGCTGGCAAGCCCGGTGCTTGTCACCGACAGCGCAGACCTTGCCAAGGCGGTACAGGCAGAACTGGAGGTACAAATTCCGCAGCTGCCCCGCGCCGCCATTGCCCGCGCCAGCGTGGACGACAACGGCAAGATCATCCTCTGCACCGACCTGCACAAGGCCATCGAAGCCTGCAACATCATTGCGCCGGAGCACTTGGAAGTCTGCGTGGAGGACCCCTTCGGCGTGCTGAACGAGATCCGCAACGCGGGCAGCATCTTCCTTGGCCGCAACGTGCCGGAGGCGCTGGGCGATTACTTTGCCGGCCCCAACCACACCCTGCCCACCAGCGGCACCGCACGCTTTTCCAGCCCGCTGGGCGTGGACGATTTCGTCAAGAAGTCCAGCTTTATCTACTACACCCGGGACGCGCTGGAAGCCGTTGCACCCCGCATTGCAGACTTTGCCGAGCGCGAAGGTCTGCACGCCCACGCCCGCAGCGTGACCATCCGGTATGAGAAGTAAATAAGGAAGCACCCTCATCCGTCTGCTCACTGCGTTCGCATCCACTTTCCCCCGTCTGGGGGAAGGCTTTTCCGAAACCGGCAGCGTCCTGAAGGCTTCCCCCGGTCGGGGGAAGCTGTCACCGAAGGTGACTGATGAGGGCGCACGGTATGCAGAACCCAAAGAGGAAACCATTATGAGCCGTTTTCTTTCCCCTGCCCTGTCCGCTGTCACCCCCTACACGCCCGGGGAGCAGCCGCAGGATCAGCAATACATCAAACTGAACACCAACGAAAGTCCCTATCTGCCGTCTCCCCGGGTGGTGGCAGCTGTGAGCGAAGCCGAGGTGGAAAAGCTGCGCCTTTACTCCGACCCCGCCTGTGCCCAGCTGCTGCGCACGGCGGCGGCGCATTTCGGCCTGCAGCCGTCCCAGGTCATGCCCGGCAACGGCAGCGACGAGAATTTGTTCTTTGCGCTGCGGGCTTTCTGTGACGAGAGCCACCCGCTGGCCTTTGCGGATATCACCTACGGCTGCTACGGCGTGTGGTGCGGTCTGCTGCACATCCCCACCCATATCATCCCCTTAAAAGAGGACTTCACCCTCGACCCCGCCGATTACCACGGCCTGCACGAGACCATCGTCATTGCAAATCCCAACGCCCCCACCGGGCTGTGTCTGCCCCGCAGCGCCATCGAGGGCATTTTGCAATCGAACCCGGACAGCGTAGTCATTGTGGACGAAGCCTATGTGGACTTTGGCGGCGAGAGCTGCGTGCCTTTAATTGACCAATACGACAACCTGCTGGTGGTGCAGACCTTCTCGAAATCCCGGCAGCTGGCGGGTGCGCGGCTGGGGCTTGCCATGGGCAATGCGGCGCTGATCGCAGACCTGAACCGGGTCAAGTTCAGCCTGAACCCCTACAACATCAACCGCCTGACTTTGAAGGCCGGGCAGGCTGCGCTGGAGGATACCGCCTACTTTGAAAAGACCCGCGCCGCCATTATGGACACCCGCGCATGGACGATGCAGCAGCTGACTGACCGGGGCTTTACCGTACTGGACAGCCGCGCAAACTTTGTATTTGCCAGCACAGAGCGGATAAACGGTGGTGTACTATACAAAAAGTTAAAGGAAAACGGCATTCTGGTGCGGCATTTTGATGCGCCGCGCATTGAAAACTGGCTGCGCATCACCATCGGCACGCCGGAGCAGATGCAGGCGCTGATGGACGCCGTGGACAAGATAGTGGAGGTGTGACAATGGCAGAGCGCATGGTAACGCTGGAACGCAGCACCAACGAGACACAAATCGAACTGACCCTTGATCTGGACGGCACCGGCCGCTACGAGATCGACACCGGATGCGGCTTTCTGAACCATATGCTGGAGTTGTTTGCCCGACACGGACGGTTTGATCTGGTGCTCACCTGCCACGGCGATGTGCAGGTGGACTACCACCACACCACCGAGGACGTGGGCATTGCGCTGGGACAGGCCTTTGCCCGGGCGCTGGGCGAAATGCGCGGCATCTGCCGCTACGGCAGCTTCTACCTGCCCATGGACGAGGCACTGGTGCTGTGCGCGGTGGATCTTTCCGGCCGGTGCACCCTGAACTGGGACATCCGCTGCCAGACCGAAAAGGTGGGCGATTTTGACGTGGAGTGCGCCAAGGAGTTCTGGTACGGCTTTGCCCGCAGCGTGCCCGCTACCGTCCATTTTGTGCAGTTTGCGGGCGAGAACACCCACCACATTCTGGAAGCCTGCTTCAAGGGCGCGGGCCACGCGCTGGCCGAAGCCGTGCGCATCGATGCGGCACACCGGGACGAGATCCCCTCCACGAAAGGACTGCTGGTATGATCGCCATTCTTGATTACGGGGTGGGCAACCTGTTCAGTCTGCGTTCCAGCTTGCAGCAGCTGGGGCTGCAGGCGGTGGTCACCGCCGACGCCGCTGCCATCCGCGCCGCCGACCGGCTCATCCTGCCGGGGGTAGGCGCATTCGGGGATGCCATGGCAAAGCTTACCGCCACCGGCCTTGTGCCGGTGCTGAAGGAGCAGGCGGAAGAGAAGCCGTTGCTTGGCATCTGCCTTGGGATGCAGCTGCTGTTTGAAAAAAGCTACGAATACGGCGAGCACGCCGGGCTGGGCTTTATCAAAGGCGAGGTCTGCCCGCTGGGGCCCGACCTTGCGGACAAAAGTCTGAAAGTGCCGCAGATGGGCTGGAACGCTTTGCACATCGTAAAGGACGACCCGCTGTTCCGCTACATCCGCGAGGGCGAGTATGTGTACTACGTCCACAGCTACTACGGCAAAAACTGCGCCGAAAGCACCCTTGCCGTCAGCGATTATTCCATCCCGGTCACCGGCGCGGTACGGACGGGGCGGGTGTACGGCACCCAGTTCCACCCGGAAAAGAGCGGCGACACCGGTCTGCGCATCCTCAAAGCGTTCAGTGAATTGTGAGCGGGCACGCCCTCTCAGTCACCTTCGGTGACAGCTCCCCCAAAGGGGGAGCCCTTGGCAGTACGGCAAAGTTTCCGCTAAAATGCAAAGCCACCCCTTCCGTCTGCTCCCTTTGGTCGCAGCCACACTCCCCCTTTTGTCGCTACGCGACATCTTCCCCCGGCCGGGGGAAGTCGGCCCTCAAGGGGACGGCTTTTGGCGGTAGCGGTAAGGTTTCCGGTCAAACCGCAAAGTGTGTGTCTTCGCCAGAGGCTCTCCCTTTGGGAGAGCTGGCAAAGCCGTAGGCTTTGACTGAGAGGGCGAGGACGCTAAAGGAGAAACAACTATGCAGCTATTTCCAGCCATTGACCTGCGCGGCGGGCAGGTGGTGCGCCTGACACAGGGCGATTACGACCGCATGACCGTTTACGGGCAGGACCCCTGCGCACAGGCACGCAGCTTTGTGGCCGCCGGGGCAAAAAATCTTCATGTGGTGGACTTGGACGGTGCCAAGGACGGCACCCTTTCCAACTACGACACCATTGCCGCACTGGCAAAGCAGGGCGGTTTGTACATCGAGGTAGGCGGCGGCATCCGCACCGAGGAGCGCATTGAAAAATACCTCTCCCTCGGGGTGGGGCGCTGCATTCTGGGCAGCGTGGCGGTAACGGATTTTGCCTTTACCGCCCGGATGCTGCAAAAATACGGCGATAAAATTGCCGTGGGCGTGGACGCCAAGGACGGCTATGTGGCCATCCACGGCTGGAAGGAAATCAGCGCCGAGCCGGGCGTGGCCTTCTGCAAGCGGCTGGCAGAAGCCGGCTGCACCGCCATCATCTACACCGACATTGCCTGTGACGGCGCGATGCAGGGCACAAACCTGAGCCTTTATCGTCAGCTTGCGGCAGAGGTGCCCGGGGTGGCCTTTACCGCCAGCGGCGGCATCTCCTCCGAGGCAGAGCTGCTGGAATTGCAGCAGATGGGCACGGCAGCCGCCATTCTGGGTAAAAGCCTGTACACCGGCGCGCTGGACCTTGCCCGCTGCGTGCAGCTGGTGCAGGACTGAGAAAGAGGGAGCTTTATGATAACCAAACGCATCATCCCCTGTCTGGACGTGCGCGACGGCCGGGTGGTCAAGGGCACGAACTTTGAGGGCATCAAGGACGTGGCCGACCCGGTGGAGATGGCACGGCTGTACAACGCCGCCGGGGCGGACGAGCTGGTGTTCTACGATATCACCGCCAGCTTTGAGGGACGCGCCCTTTTTACCGACATCCTGACCCGGGTGGCGGGAGAGATTTTTATCCCCCTGACCGTGGGCGGCGGCATCAACACGCTGGAAGATTTTGACCGGGTGCTGAAATGCGGCGCAGATAAGGTAAGCGTCAACTCCGGTGCGCTGAAGGACCCCGGGCTGATCCCCGCCGCCGCTCAGCGCTACGGCGACCAGTGCGTGGTGCTTTCCGCAGATGTGAAGCGTGTGAACGGACAGTTCCGGGTGTTCGCCAAGGGCGGGCGCGAGGATACCGGCCGGGATGCGCTGGACTGGATCAGCTGGTGCGCTGCCCACGGCGCGGGCGAGATCTGCCTGAACAGCATCGACACCGACGGCGTGCGCAACGGCTTCGACCTTGAAATGCTGGACGCAGTGGCCGCCCGGGTGAATATCCCCATCATTGCCAGCGGCGGCGCGGGCAAAAAAGAGGATTTTCTGGAGCTGTTCCACCACAAGGGCATCGACGCCGGGCTGGCGGCGGGCATCTTCCACCAGAAGCTGCTGGGCATCCGGGAGCTGAAGGAGTACCTGAACGCAAGCGGCGTGGAGATGCGGCTGTAAAAACGCATAAAACCCTTGCATTTTTATCTTGAATACGATAAAATACACAATATCCCCATCCGGGGAGGGAGAACTGTCATGGAACTGAAATTTGATGAAAAAGGCCTGATCCCCGCCATCGTGCAGGATCACTACACAAAGCAGGTGCTCACCCTTGCCTACATGAACGCCGAAACGCTGGCGCTGACCATTGCCGAGGGGCGCACCGTGTTCTGGAGCCGCAGCCGTCAGGAGATCTGGCGCAAGGGCGAGACCAGCGGCAATGTGCAGCGGGTGGTGTCCATTACCGCCGACTGCGATGCCGATGCGCTGGTGGTAGAGGTGGTGAAGGACGGCCCCGCCTGTCACACCGGAGCGGAAAGCTGCTTTTTCAATGAAGTATACGTCTCCCCGGAGCTGAAGCAGTTCAGCTGGCAGGGGCTGTATAACCTCATCAAGGGCCGCAAGGATACCCCCACGGAGGGCAGCTACACCACCTACCTGTTTGAAAAGGGCAAGGAGAAGATCCTGAAAAAGGTGGGCGAAGAGTGCACCGAGGTCATCATTGCGGGCGAAAAAGAGGACAAGGCCGAGACGGTCTACGAGATCAGCGACCTTGCCTATCATGTGCTGGTGCTGATGGTCAGCGCGGGCATCACCGTAGAGGATGTGACCCGGGAACTGGAAAAGCGCCACGTCATCGACCACAAGGTCAAGCAGGAAAGGATGCAGTGAGAAGCCTATGGCAGATTACAGAAAATCCAGCGTACATTGCCACTCTACCCTGTGTGACGGCAAGAACACCCTGCAGGAGATGGCGGGTGCCGCCTGTGCGCAGGGGCTGACCACCCTTGGCTTCAGCGGCCACAGCTACACAAAGCCTGACCGCGAATACTGCATGACCCCCGGCCGCACCGCCCTGTACCGCGCCACTATTGCCAAGCTGAAAAACGAGTACCGGGGCAAGGTGGATATCCTGTGCGGCATCGAGTGGGACCTGCTGAGCGAGGGCACGCCCAAGGGCTTTGATTACTGGATCGGCAGCGCGCACCATCTGTACGGCAAAAATACCGGCAAATACTACGAGATCGATTTCCGCCCCGAGGATCTGCGGGACTGCATCAATAACGATTTTGACGGTGACCCGCTGGCAGCGGTGGAAGCCTATTTTGCCGAGGTGGAGAAGATCGCCGCCAAAAAGCCGGACATTCTGGGACATATCGACCTTGTCAAAAAGCTGAACGCGGACGGCAGCTTCTTTGATGAGGAGTCTCCCCGCTACAAGGCCGCAGCGCTCAGGGCGCTGCAAGCCGCCCGGGAGAACGATTGCATTCTGGAAGTGAACACCGGCGGCGTATACCGGGGCTACCGCAAGGACTTCTACCCCGGCGCATGGCTGCTGGGCGAGTGGAACAAGCTGGGCGGCAGGGTGATCATCACCGCCGACGCCCACGACACCGCCGCGCTGACCTTCGGCTTTGACGAAGCCGCCGCCGCCATCAAGGCCGCAGGCTTTACCGCCCTGACCGTGCTGACCGTCAACGGGTTTGAGCAGCAGGAGTTATAAAAAAGCAGTTGCGAAACACCTACGGTGTTTCGCAACTACACAAATAAAATTTTTTTAAATCGTTTTACCGCAAAAGAGGCCACTGCACAGTTTTTGTGCAACGGCCTCCTTTTTGCGCGAAGAAAGGAACCCTATGACCCAGACGCGACCCCTGAAAACAAACCTCTTTAACCGGAATGCAGACCTGCTGCACGGGCCTATTTTCAAGAACCTTTTTCTGTTCATGCTGCCCATTCTGGTGTCCAATTTATTCCAGCAGCTGTACAATACCGTGGATACCATGATCGTGGGTAACGTGCTGGGCGATACCGCACTGGCCGCTATCGGCTCCTGCGGGTCTATCTACGAGCTGCTGGTGGGCTTTGGCATCGGCATCGGCAACGGGCTTTCCATCGTGGCTGCACGCTCCTACGGGGCGCAGGACGAGGATCTGCTCAAAAAAACGGTGGCCGGGTCGCTGGTCATCGGGCTTTGCGCAAGCTTTGTCATTACCACGGCGGGCTTTTTCGGCCTGCGGCCGCTGTTGCAGCTGCTGGATACCCCCGCAGAGATTTTAGAAGATGCCTACCGGTATATCATCGTCATCGACTTGGGCGTTTTAGTGATGTTCCTTTATAACCTGTGCGCCGGGCTGCTGCGCGCCATCGGCAACAGCGTGATGCCGCTGGTGTTTTTGCTTATCAGCTCCGGGCTGAACGTGGCGCTGGACCTGTGGTTCATTGCCGGGCTTGGCATGGGCGTGCAGGGCGCGGCGGTGGCTACCGTCATTGCGCAGGGCATCTCGGTGGTGCTGTGCATTCTGTATGTGATGCGCCGCGTGCCGCTGCTGCTGCCCGCCCGCAAGCACTGGGCGGTGGGACAGCATTTGTACTGGGAGCTGTTCAGCCAGAGCATCTCCATGGGCCTGATGAGCAGCATCGTGTCGGCGGGGTCGGTGGTGCTGCAATACGGCATCAACGGGCTGGGCACGCTGACCATTGCGGGGCACACCGCCGCGCGCAAGCTGTTCTCCTTTACCAATATGCCGCTGATCTCCATGGCAAACGCCGGTTCTACCTTCGTCTCCCAGAACCGGGGCGCCGCTCAGCCGGAGCGGGTGCGCAAGGGAATGCGCACCATGTACCTGTGCTCGGTGGTCATCATGGCGGCAAATATGGTGCTGATGCAGCTTTTTGCCCGGCAGCTGGTGCAGCTGATCTCCGGTTCCTCCGCGCCCCTCGTGCTGGAAAACGGCGCACGGTATCTGATGTGGAACGCACCGTTCTACGCGGTGCTGGGGGTGCTGCTGTGCACCCGGTACGCTTTGCAGAGCCTTGGACAGAAGGTGCTGCCGCTGTTTTCCAGCGTCATCGAGCTGGTGGGCAAGGTGATCTTTGTGCTGGTGTTCATCCCACGCTACGCCTACAACGCCGTCATCCTGTGCGAGCCCATCATCTGGTGCTTCATGGCGGCATATCTCGTGGCAGTGTACCGCCGCGACGCCTTTGTGTATCCGAGAAAAGGGCAATAAAAAGAGCACTTTCGGACAGCGGGCTCGCCCTCTCAGGCGCTTACGCGCCAGCTCTCCCAAAGGGAGAGCCCTTGGCATGGCGGCAAAGTTTGCGGTTTCGCCAGAGCCTCTCCCTTTGGGAGAGGTGGATTTGCGAAGCAAAGACGGAGAGGGCGAGGACGCTTTCCAAAAAAGCACACCCCCGGACAGCACGCAGAGCTGTCCGGGGGTGTTGTGTTATGATTTATGATGTTTTTACCATGCGGAAGGTCTTTCCACGCTTAATGCAGTCCAGCAGCAGGTCGTATTCTGCGGGCACTTCACCGATGACGTTCACCTTTTCGTCTGCGGGCAGGTCGGCGCGCACAAGCTGGATCTCGCCGGAATAGCGTCCGTAGCCGATGTTATCCATGGTCACGCAGCGGCGGCGGCGCTCTGTGCAGTTATCCGGCTGCACGGTGCTGCCAAAGCAGGAGTAGAGCCGGGATTCCTGATACCGTACAAGCGTTTTGGGCGAATCCGGGCGGCAGGTAAAGGTGCGGTCGTACAGCGTCTCGTAGCCGGGGCGCAGGGCGACCGGCAGGCAGAGCTCACCGGTGGTGCAGAAGTGGCGGATGTACTCCTGCTCCCGGGCGCTGACCTCCGGGTCGCCCGCAAAAATGCCGTCCAGCCCGTAGTTCAGCGCCAAGTCCGCAAAGGCCGCCGAGGGGGCAGCGGTGCGGTGGGCTTCCAGCGTGGGCAGACCCTTGTACAGCGGCCCACGCAGCAGGGCGTCGCCGGGGATAAAGCCGTACACCTGCAAGCCCTCTGCCTGCAAAGCTGCGGTGCTCTCGCGCAAAAATTCCGGGTCAAGTCCGGTCTCCGGGCGGGGGTAGAAGTTGTGCATGGCGATGACCGTGCCGCCGCCCGCCGCCAGCTGCCGTGCCACCTCCGGGGTGGTGGTAGATGCGTTGACGGCAACGGGCAGCTGCTGCGCAAGGGCGCACATCTGCTCCAGCGAGAAGCCGTAGTCCAGCCGCAGACCCCACAGGTGCAGCCGCTTTGCCAGCGCGGTCAGGTCGGCGCAGCCGAACTGCCGGAGGGTCTTTTCCGACACGTCTGCCAGAATGCGCCAGCCCTGTGCGGAGAGAAAATCGCACATTTCCTGCACGCGGGCGCAGTAAGCGGCATCAAATTCTTCGCTGATATGCAGTGAGATAAAAACAGGCGCGCCGCCTGCCGCAAAAGCGGAAAGCGACGCACGCTGTTCCTCAAACTGCGTCAGATACACTGACCGTCCGAGTGTTTTAAGCATTGGCAACGTCCTCAACAGAGACCATTGCGTTGGTCACGATAAAGCCCATGATGTAGCAGATGACCAGACCCACTGCGTAGCAGCCAACGGAAGCAGCCACACCGTGAGGGCCGGCGGTCATGACGAACAGAGCCAGCAGACCGGAGGGGCCCCAAGCAGTAGCAGCCACCTGCATGGCCATGACGAAGGCACCGCCGAAACCTGCGCCCAGACCGGCGCTGATGAAGGGCTTGCCCATGGGCAGGGTGACGCCGTAGATCAGCGGCTCGCCGATGCCCAGCAGACCTGCGGGCAGTGCGCCGGTGATAACGTTCTTCAGGCGGGTGTTGCCGCACTTCTTAGCCTTGAAGTAGATAGCGACAGCAGCGCCAACCTGACCTGCACCGGCCATAGCCAGCGCGGGGTACAGGGTAACGTAGCCAAAGCTCTCCAGCTGCACGGAGTACAGAGCCACCAGACCGTGGTGCATACCCATAGCGACCATGGGCAGGAACAGAGCGGTGGAAACATAACCGGCAATGATGCGCACGATCAGGATATCGCTCATGCACAGCTTTTCAACCACCCAGCACAGCGCGGTGGAAACATAGCCGGTGGCGGGCATGATGATCAGGATGTAGGGCACGAGACACAGGATCATGGTGATCAGCGGGGTGAACACGATGTCCAGAGATTCGGGCATCCACTTGCGCACCCAGCGCTCGATCTTGACAAGGCACCATGCGCCCAGCACAACGGCCAGCACGCCGCCGCGGCCTGCACGCAGGATGGAATCCAGCGGCACAGTCTCGTTGAACAGACCCAGAATGGAAGAGATCTTGTTGATGCCCTCCAGACCGGTGATCATGCCCAGCATACCGCCCAGAATGGGGGTGCCGCCGAACTTTTCCGCTGCGCGGTAGCCGACCCATGCGGTCAGGTAGCCAAGGAAGCAGGTGTTCATCAGACCCAGCAGGGTGCTGATAAGGGCCAGTGCGGGGATGTCGGCGTAGTTCGGCACCACCTGACCGATCAGGGAGTTGATGCCGGCGCACAGACCGGAAGCCACAACGCCCGGGATCAGGGGGATAAAGATATCGCCAAAGGTCTTGAACAGCTCCTTGACCTTGCTCTGCTTCTGCCCGGCCTTGACAGCGGCCTTGTTGGTCTGCCAGTCATTGGCGGTGGAAGCGGCGGCGTCCGCCGGGATGCCCATGTCGCGGCAGATATCTGCGCACTTGCGGCACTTGCCGGGGCCGACCACGATCTCTACATAGCCGGTACGGTCATGCACGATGCCCATCACGCCCTCGATGGCCTTCAGGCCCTCGTCATCGATCTTGGCGTCATCTTTAACGCGCACCCGCAGACGGGTCATGCAGTTGGTTGCGGTGAGAACGTTGCTCTTTCCGCCGACTTTCTCCAGCGCCGCGCGGACCAGTTCTTCATTCGTCATAAGTGGGTCCTCCTTTAAAACAGGTGTATATCCGATGCGGCCTGTGCCGCTAAGGAACTTAGAGATATCTTACAGCACTTCCAGCCGGATGGCTTCCCGCACATGGCCGTGTGCCCGTTCCAGCCGCCGGGCGGCTTCTGCGGCATCGCAGTCTGCCAGCAGCATGGTGATGGCGGTCTTTACGCTGCCGCCCGCTGCATCAATGGCGGCGCGGGCTTTTTCCCGCTCCACGCCGGTGGCGTCAATGACGATATTCTCGGCGCGGGTGTGCAGCTTTTCGTTGGTCTGCTGCACGTCCACCATCAGGTTCTGGTAGGCCTTGCCGGTGCGCACCATGGAGCCGGTGGAGATCATGTTCAAAATCAGTTTCTGTGCCGTGCCGGACTTGAGCCGGGTGGAGCCGGTCAGCACCTCGGGGCCGCAATTTACCTCGATGGCAAGCTCTGCGGCCTTGCCGATGGCGCTGCCGATATTGCAGGCAATGGCGGCGGTGTGACAGCCCACGCTTTTGGCGTAGTCCAGACCGCCCAGCACATAGGGCGTGCGGCCGGAGGCGGCAATGCCCACCACAAGGTCATTTGCGGTCAGGCCGTGGGCTTTCAGATCCTCAACAGCCAGCTCCCGGCTGTCCTCTGCGCCCTCCACGGCTTCGATAAAGGCTTTTTCGCCGCCGGCGATCAGCCCCACCACCATCTCCTTCGGCACACCGAAGGTGGGCGGGCACTCGGCGGCATCCAGCACGCCTAAGCGGCCGGAGGTACCGGCACCCATATAGAACAGCCGTCCGCCTTTTTCAAAGGCTTCTGCCGCCCATGTGACCGCCTGCGCGATCTGCGGCAGGCACTTGGCAATGGCCAGCGGTACCCGGGCGTCCTCCTCGTTCATGACAGTCACGATCTCCAGCGGGGACATCTGGTCCAGCTGCATCGTGCGCGGGTTGCGGGTCTCGGTGGTCATCCCACTCAGATTCAATCCCATTTCCTGCACCTCAACTTTCCGCCGCACCCCTTGCGGCGTGATTGTGACCAAAGTATAAACTTTTTCAAACAAAATGTCCACAAAAAGACTATTTTGTGGTACAATGTTTTATGCAAGCATTGTTTTTGAAATTTTTGCTCACAAGTATGACTTTTTTGTGCAGCTTGTTCAATCCATCCTGAAATACAACAGAGGTATCGATATGCAGAACGTTCTTTTACGCCTGCGGGAGGTGCAGCCCTCCCTCAGCAGCACCGAGCGGCAGATCGCGCAGTTCATTCTGGAAAACCCGGACGAGACCACCACCCTCACCATCCGGGAGCTGGCGCGGCGCTCCTTCTCCTCCCCTTCCAGCGTGGTGCGCATCTGCCGGGTCATCGGCTTTCAGGGCTACAAGGAGCTGCGCCACGCCCTGACGCTGGAGCTTGCCACCCTTGGGGAGAACGGCAGCCACCGGGAAAAGGATATCACCCCGCAGGACAGTTTGCAGGAGATCGTGGAAAAGGTGACCCACAAGAACATCCAGAGCCTGCTGGACACCCAGCGGCTGCTTTTGCTGGACGAGCTGGAACAGTGTGTGGAGTTGATCGCAAACGCCCGCACGGTGCTGTTGTTCGGCATCGGCTCCTCGCTGTGCGTGGCAAAGGACACCTACCTGAAATTTCTGCGGCTGGATAAGCCCTGTGTGGTCAACGAGGACTCCCACTCGCAGCTTTTGCAGGCGCGCAACGCCACCGCGCAGGATGTGGGCATCGTGTTCTCCTACTCCGGGCAGACCATGGAGATGATCCAGTGCATCAAGGAGATGAAGGCGGGCGGCGCACCGGTCATTGCGGTGACCCGCTACTACCCCTCCGAGGTGGCGCAGCTGGCCGACCATGTGCTGTATGTGGCTGCCAATGAGAGCCTGTTCCGCAACGGTGCCATGTCCTCCCGGCTTTCCCAGCTGAACGTGATGGATATCCTGTACACCGCCTACGCCAGCCGCAACCACGAGGACACCATGCGCCGCCTGACCAAGACCCATATCTATAAGCCCGGCGACCCGGAGGTGCTGACCCAGCCGTAAAAAAGCTGCCCCGCAGGGTACAAAAAAGGCGCTTAGCGATCTTTTCGCTAAGCGCCTTTGCTCCCGTTGACGAAAGTATAGCGTTTTTTGCCGGTTCTTTCAATCCGAAAAGTGCAGCAACTTTTTCGTCAGGCAGTTTTGTGTTTTGTAAAGTGTTACAATGTTCCGCTTTGCTTTTTGTTGGTTTTGCTATGTCGGTTTTCTTGCCCTGCAAAAAGCCAAACGTGCAAATAGGGTGCAGAAAGTGTGCAGCCGCGATGCACCAGACCATGATAGCACTATTCGTGCTGCTCTGGCTCATAACGGACATCGTCCGTTACCCTTT
>ENA-ORLU01000896-ORLU01000896.1-human-gut-metagenome-genome-assembly--contig:-NODE-896-length-25135-cov-3.673039_pt1 | contig 25135 bp, 29 predicted proteins | sample MGYA00243009_ERZ508833 | MGnify/ENA primary metagenome ERZ508833 (study PRJEB26277, sample SAMN04329763) | human gut metagenome | biome: human-associated habitat | host: Homo sapiens | place: USA...
GCATTTAGAGGACAGAAACGGCGTGACGCTTCGCATCTACAATCGCCTTGTTACAAGCATGGAGCAGCGTAAAATTGTTCAGCAGGCGATGAGAAAAAATCACATGATGACCACTACCAACGACGTCAATGAGAGTATCAAGGCGCAGGACAATATAAATGATGTTGTGGAACTGCTGTCGGAACTACGCAGAAACAAAGAAAATTTGCTGCATACGGCTGTTTTTATAGAGCTGAAAGCTGCTTCCGAGGACAAATTAAAGGAGCTACAGGCGGATATACAGATGGAGCTGACTCGTTCCAAAATCAGTGTTGACCGTTTGCTTTTACGTCAAAAAGAGGGATTTTTATCTGTGCTTCCGACCGGAAATAATATGTTCGGAAGTCAGTTTGAACGTGTCTTGCCGGCGAGTTCCGTGGCGAATATGTACCCCTTAAATTACAGCGGAAAGACCGATAAAAACGGCTTTTATCTCGGTCGTGACAAGTACGGCAGCAACGTTCTTGTGGACTTTGACAGGCGTACTGAGGACAAGACAAATTCAAATATTTTGATACTCGGTAACAGCGGTCAGGGCAAGTCGCATTTGATGAAGCTGCTGCTTTGTAATCAGCGTGAAGCAGGAAAATCGTTGCTTTGTCTTGATCCCGAAGCCGAGTATCATGATCTCTGTTACAACCTCGGCGGCACCTATATCGATATGATGTCGGGAGAATTTATGATAAATCCTCTTGAACCAAAAGCGTGGTCTTCAAATGATGACCGGTGTGACGCCGACTCTCCGGAAACGTTCAGAAAGGTCACAAGATTATCGCAGCATATCAGTTATTTAAAGGATTTTTTCAGAGCCTACAAGGACTTCAGCGACGCCGAAATCGACACCATAGAGATCATGCTTATGAAGCTTTACGCAAGATTTGATATCGATGATTCCACCGATTTTGATAGTCTGAAATCAGAAAAATATCCGATACTGAGCAACCTTTACGAACTGATTGAAAAAGAGTTTTTGTCGTTCGACAACAGCAAAAAGCATCTGTATACAGAGGAAATTTTGCAGAATATTTGTCTCGGACTGCACTCTATGTGCAAGGGCGCTGAGTCGAAATATTTCAACGGACGCACCAATATCCGTGACGGAGAGTTTATTTGTTTTGGAGTGAAAGGTCTGATGGACACAAACAAGCGACTCAAGGATACGCTGCTGTTTAACATTTTGTCTTATATGTCAAATCAGCTTCTGGGACGTGGAAATACCGTTGCTGCGGTCGATGAATTATACCTCTTTTTAACAAATATGACGGCGATAGAATATATCAGAAACGGCATGAAGCGCGTCCGTAAAAAGGAGTCATCGTTTATACTTTCGTCACAAAATATCGAGGACTTTTTGCTGCCTGAGATCAAGGAATTTACCAAGCCGCTGTTCGGTATTCCGAGCCACCATTTTCTGTTCAATCCCGGCAACATCTCTCCGGCAGACTTCATGGATACCCTACAGGTTGAGCAGTCGGAATACGGTCTGATAAAGTATCCGGAACGTGGTACTTGTCTGTACCGCTGCGGTAACGAACGATATCTTTTACAGGTTCATGCTCCCGATTACAAGGTGAAATTGTTCGGAAAGGCAGGTGGAAGATAAAAGTAACGTATTTAATTCACTGGCATATGATGATATATAGCTGTATTTTTTGACTTAAGGAGCATATATATGAGAAAATCATGCGCCTGCAATCAGCAGGAAATTATAAATAAAATGCGTAAACTGTGGTCTCAGCACGTTTACTGGACTCGCTTTTTTATAATCAGCACAGCGGAAGGATTGCCTGATTTAAAGTATGTTACAAACAGACTTCTTGAAAATCCGGGTGATTTTGCAAAAGTTCTGAAAAGATTTTACGGCGACAAAAAAGCAGATGAATTTAAAAAATTGCTGACAGAACACCTGCAAATTGGCGGCGATCTTGTTAATGCCGACAAGGATATGAATACCGCAAACGCTGATAAGCTGCGTAAAAAATGGTATGCCAATGCGGACGATATTGCAAAGTTTTTAGCTGCGATCAATCCTTATTGGTGTGAACAAAAATGGCGAGATATGATGTACAGCCATTTAAGTATGACAGAAAAAGAGGCAGGATTCAGACTGAAAAAAGATTATCCGAAGGATATTGAAATGTTTGAATCTATAGAAAAAGAAGCCTTGGGAATGGGTGATTACATGGCTTGCGGTATAGTGCAGCAATTTTGTCGATAATAATTTATATTGAGTCGCAGAAAATGCGGCTCTTTTTTATTATTATCAGAAAGGTAAAGGTGATAAAATGTCGGCAGCGGTTGCGGCGGCTCTGAAGAAAGTAGCCGCATTTATTCTAAGCGACAAAGAGCTTCGTGGGAAGCTTTTTTTGATAATCGGGAGCATTGTCTGCGGTTTTCTTGGACTGCTCTGTCTTCCGGTTGTGGCTATAGTAAGCCTCGGAAACATGGAAATAGAACCTCCCGAAATAGACAAAAGTATGTTTAACGAGGCGGCTTTTATACAAAATCTGAGCAGCGATCAGCAGATGCAGCTTGCGAATTTACAGAATCAGGGACAGGCTATCGAGGACGCTATGACGACAGCGGAAGTCAGAAATCAGACCATCAAAGCGCAGCTCATATACCTGTCTTTTTTTGATAATGTGCGGAATTTCAATGCGGAATCCTATGCAAAATTGTTTGCCGTTTCGCCGGACGATAAGGCTCTGATCGATGCAATAAATTCCACTTACAGCCTTGAAATCAATTATGAGGATTTCATGCGATCATACACTTTTGTAATGAACGCAACGATAAATCAGTATATGTTTTCAGATTCCAAAAGCAAAAATGCCGCCGATCTTGCTGCTTGGGCAGAGAATGCGTACCTCTCAGGCTGGGGCTACAAGGACGGTTCTTTCGGCGACAGGGACGAGTCAGACCGAATCAGATATGCCGACAGCGCAGGCTTGATATTGGGATATCTCAGGTATGATCCGGAGCAGAAATCTTTTTCCAATGAACCGAGCAGTCTTCATTTTACCTCCAAAGGCGGTCTTGACAAAATGCCCGATGAGTCGGGAAATATACTGTCCGACGGCACGAATTTTGGAGTGTATATAGGCAATGGTGAAGTGGTTTTCGCATCGAAAGAATTGGGATATGTTACAAAGGAAAAGGTCTCTGACGGGGCATGGAATGCATGGAGTTCCATCAACGGAGCGGCATATAATACGAGCATTTCTTTTGAGGAGTATGACGAAAACAAGAAAAATAACTTAGGACTGGTGCAGTGGGCAATTCAGGCTCACGAAAATGGCTGGGGGTATATTTACGGCACTTACGGCAACGTTCTGACAGAGGGTTTACTTCAGGACAGAGCCGCTGTTTTCGGCTGTGAAGTCACGGATTATATGGATTTTATTCGTCAAAACTGGATGGAAAAACGCTGCGCCGATTGCGTGGGGCTCATCAAGGGTTACGGCTGGTATGACAGCGCGAGCGGCGAAATCAGGGTAGGTACTAACGGCATGATGGATGTTGGAGCAAACGCAATGTTCGCAAATGCCACCGTAAAAGGCACGATAGATACTATCCCCGAAGTCCCCGGATTGGCTGTGTGGGTGGACGGTCATATCGGGATCTATATCGGCAACGGCGAGGTAATCGAAGCCATGAACACTCTCCGAGGAGTAACAAGAACTCAGCTTGCAGGGCGTGAATGGACGCACTGGCTACAGATTCCGTATATATCATATGTTGAAAAAAAGTGATATTTTGCAGCCGAAATCTTGTCGGTTTTGGTGATAGCTTTCCTATAAAAAATGTGATATATTGTTGTCGGAGGCGATGGAAATGGAGTTTATAAAACGACTGTTCAACGGTAATATCAATCCATCATTAGCTGTTATGGTAAAGGGTTCGCAGTATGAAAAGCTGGCAAATGAATCTGTAAATGTGCAGAAAACGCTGTGCAGACAGCTTTCTGAGGAACAAAATAAACTGCTTGAGGAACTGATTTCAATTCAGGATACGCTGTCGGTGATCGTGTCTGAAGAAAATTATTCGGCAGGATTCCGTGACGGCGCAGGAATGATAATGGACATGATTATGGGCAAAAACTCAAATTTAAAAGAGTTATAACAAAAGAAAATGTAGGCGGCGGATTCGAAAGAGTCCGCTTTTTTAGGAGGTATTTCTATGAGAGTATATTTAAAAAATAACGGTTACGCAGTATCCGAAAAATTTCCGATGACGGTTTTTGAAATAGAGGATGTTCTTGATAAGCTAAAGCAAAAGGAGTCTGTTGTGCGGTTTGAAATTTCAGAACACGACAACATGGAGTTTCCGTTTGCACTATGCCGCAGGGATTTTTCGGCAGATATTTATCGCCTGAATCTGTTCGCAGAAAGGATTGAGAATCTGAATTCTTCGGAGATGACAGCGTTTAAAAGTCTGCTGAAAGCTAAACCTGATAGCGATTTTGAGGATATTTTGAAAATGACTTACGGGCTGGATTCCGTGATGGTTTATCCTTGTTCCGGCTGTCGTGAACTTGGGGAAACGGTGATTGAAAACGAAATGATGCCGGAATTCGAAGGCTGTTCCGATGAGATTTTGCAGCTTCTTGACCCTGAGAAAGTTGGACAGCTTATGCAGAAGCGTGATTGCGGCGTGTTTATTGACGGGTATTACTGCGTGACTTCCGGCTATGAACCGCCGGATATCAATATCGAAATAGGCAGACTGAAAAGCTGTTTTTTCAGGCTGCTTGTCGTGCCGGAAGATGAGAAAATAGAACAGGCAAAGTGGATATCGCTGCCCTGTGAAAAGGAGGATCTGTCTGAAGTTTACAATGGAATTTGTCTGGATTTTCAATCGTCATTGCCGATGATTACCGAAGAATATTTCAGTGATATGAAATTGATCGATGAATTGAATTATCTTGCTCAGAAGCTGTCGGAGCTGTCAAAGACTGATTTTGTCAAGCTCAAAGCGGTTATGGAAGCGGAGAACAAGCACGAAATTTATGAAGCGTTTTATTGTATTAGGGATCTTAACGAGTATGAATTTGACATAAATGTTTCCGATCAAAGTGAGTTTGGCAGGGCATATCTGTCAAGAAATCTGCCAACCAATTTTAATAATTCAGTGCTTGAAAGTATGGATCTGTTTGATTTCGGACAAGGAATTCTGAGCCATAATCATGGCGAAGTTACTTCCTATGGAGCGATCTCCGGCAGAGGTCAGGAGCTGTATTCAGCGCTGACAGTTCAGCCTGAGCAGCAGCTTGAGGATGACTTGGAAGAAAATATAGAGGAAGATTTTGAACCGGAAATGGGGATGTTTTAAATGAAAAAGTCAGTTACAGTAAGCATTGATGCTGAGAAATTGTCGGCTCTGGAAATGTATCTTGGGCAGAAAAATATGAAGTTATCAGGAGAACTTGAAAAATTTTCGGAACAGCTATATCAGAAGTATGTGCCGTCCAACGTCCGTGAATTTATCGAGCTGACGGCGGCTAAGAAGCCTCCGAAAAAGATGAAAAGCATTGCTCCTGCGGAAAATGAAAATCAATCTGAGCAGTAACTCGCCGTGTTATGAGCCACAATGCTCCGTGTGGCGTTTTCATGACGTGGGTGGGGTAAGTTTACCCTGAGAGTTTCCAAGGGCAAATTCGGGGCGTTTTTCGCAGAGTTTGAAAATAGGCGGATTCAATGGAATTCGGGAGGGGTTGAGGGAAAATGGGCAGAGAGAATATATTGCTAGTTAAAGTGTCGGGGTTGTGACCCCGACACAGCCACAGCGGACGGCAAAGCCGACCGCAATTTTGCGAGGTTTGTGAAGTTTTGAGCAAAGGGGTTGCAATTGCAGCCCTTTTTAAATTTCGGAGTTGTAACCGCTGAAAACAGCGTAAATAGGTTGTTTGTAAAGGAGTTGGTGAGAGTAAAATGAGTTTTCAGAATAAAGTGAAATTTCCTCTGTGGGCGTACCCCGAAACCATGACAGATGTGGAGGTTCATTACAAAAATGATAATTGCAAATCCCAGAGTGAATTCATTGAAAAGGCAATAAAATTTTATGTTGGTTATCTTGACGAGGAAAAGGCTACATATTTCAAGTCCAAATCGGACGCTGAAAAGCAGATTCTTACTGCTACAGATTATGCGTTTGTAAAGGGTCACGGTTTCGACGTTTACACTGATCTTAACAATTCTTCTTCCAAATCATGCAGTGGTCTTAAAACTATCAAGAAAACGTATATTACCGCTGATAAGCAGGTAGTAAATGAGACTCTTGCAGATTTCAGAGGAAATGCGGTTGAAGAAAAAACAAACGGCGAAGTAAAGCGTACAAGCGCATATTATGCAAACGGACAGCTCGCATGTCAGACCGACGCTCTTGATAATACAATCAAGTATGAAAATACGGTAATTGAAGTAAATAATACTTTACGCAAAGTCAGCAGAACTTATACTCCGTTTAACGGCAAGGAAAAATATTCTATTACAGAAAATCAGTACGACAAAAACGGAAATATAATTCTTACAAAGCAGACTGTTCAGAAAGAAGATTCAAGTACCACAAAGTATAGCATTACTCAGAACGAGTACAACGGACTGGGACTTCTTTCAAAGGTTACTCTCAGTGGAACAGGTTCAAGCGAGAAAAACATTACTCAGTATTTCTATAATTATGATGGTATTGAAACAGAAATGCGTACAGGTTTGTCATCCGATAACGATACATCATATCTGAAAACAGAGTATGTTTACGATTCACACAATCGCCTTATCCGCACAAAGGACAGTACTGGTTACAATTCAGGCACGATCACTTACGATCTTAACGGAAACGTTCTGACAAATACTGACGCTAATGGCAATGTTACTACCAACACTTACGACGCACTCAATCGTGTGCTTACGGCAAATACAGTAAATTCCGGAGATTCTTCAAAGAATGTCAGCAAGTCATACACTTATGACAGTATGGGAAGAGTCACAAAATCTGTAAGCAACGAACTGACTACAAACACAAGCTACGATGCGCTTGGAAGAAAATATACCGAAATCGAATCGGACGGAAACGGCTATTCTATTTTCAGAGGATATTTTTATGAGGGCGTTTCAAAGTATGCAAGGGAAGAACTTACAGGTCAGACCCATTTACTTTTTTATTCAGACAAAACTTACGAATACGACGGCGAAATGCGTATCGTTAAGGTCAAGGAATCAGGCAATGAAACTGCTTCTTATACCTATGATGCAAATGGCAATAAAAAGTCTGAAACCCTTGCAAACGGCATAACATCGACTTATACCTACAATAATAACAACAAGGTTACAGGAATCACCAATAAAAAGGGAAATTCCACAATTTCAAGCTATGAATATTCGTATTATTTAGACGGTTCTGACGCTTGCAAAGTACGCAATGAAAGTGGTATAATAGAATCAACGTCATATGAATACGACGGTCTGAAAAGACTGACTGAGGAATCGGTCAAGGTTGGTAACAACACGACTGATACTTATGCATACGAATATGACGATTATGGCAACCGTTCCAAGATGACGGTGGCCGGTACTGAGGATTATGTAACTGAATACAATTACAACAATGCTCAGGGCAAGTATACTGCACTTCTTCAGAAAGAAGTTAAGACAGTCGAGGGTGAAGAAAATCCGCTTGACCAGAACAGTAATGTTAAGCAGACGGTTTACACCTACGACGCTAACGGAAATCAGGTCAAGAAAGTTGCTGACGGCAAGACTGAAACTAACAAGTACGATGGTCTGAATCAGCTTATTGGATTTACCGATGGCGATACGACTGCAAGTTATGCTTACAATGTTGACGGTCTTAGATATGAAAAAATCGTTGATGGTCAGAGAATAAATCATGTCTGGGATGGCGACAAGCAGATTGTTGCGGACGTTATCGACAACCAGTTCTATGAGGCAGATTGCTATATCCGTGGCACGAATCTTGTCGCTAAGTACAATTACAGAAACGGCGATAAGTCCGAGTATACTTACTATACTCAGAACGCTCACGGCGATGTTGTAAATCTTACTGATAAGGATGGTAAGGTAACCAAGAAGTATACTTATGACGCTTTCGGCGTTGAGAAGAACATTGACAAGAATGACGTAAATGCGTTCCGTTACTGCGGCGAATATTTTGACTCTGAATCTGGTACTGTATACCTTAGAGCGAGATATTATGATCCAAGTATTGGTAGGTTTATTTCGAGGGACTCTTTTGCTGGAAGCAATAACGATCCTCTGAGTCTTAATCTTTATACTTATTGTCATAATAATCCGATTTTAGGAACTGATCCTACAGGACATTTTTTTGATACTTTATTTGACGTAGTAAGTCTTGTAGTTGATGTTGTAACTTTTTGTGTTGATCCAACGCCAATGGGTGCTGTTGACATAATAGCAGATGTGGCAGGATTGGTTATTCCAGGCGTTCCAAGCGCTGGTGTAAAGGCCGGTGTAAAGGCGGTAGATGCTGCTCATGATGCATATAAGGCAGTAGATACCATTCATGATGCGTCTAAAGTTGCAGATGCGGCTAAGACAGCTACGAAGGTTATCAGTAAGGGTGACGATGTTGTTGATACTGCTAAGGATATAAAAAAAGCGGAAAAGCTACAAGATTCATTAGATAGTATTGTAAAGGCTGCTCATCCTGATCCAAAGAAGGGGTTTTCAAATACTTATGCACTTACTTCTGCAAAAGATGGATCTTTAATTTTATCAAAGAATAGTGGAATTCCAGGACCTAAGGCGCGCGCGGAAGCAGAGAGAATATTCGGTCAAGGAAATGTACGATTTGCAGGTGGAAGAAATGCTAATTTGGATTTGGATTTGTTAAAAAGCAAAGGAATTAGAACTAATGGTATTGATCCTGGACGATTACATCATGCTGAACCTCGCGCAGTGCAATATATGTTGAAGAATAATATTCCTACTGATAATGCGGTACAAGTTGTTTCGCGTAAATCATGTAGCTCTTGTAGTAATCTGCAACGAAATCTTGGATGGAGACATTAAAATTAAATTTCTTGTAAAAATGTAATATTATATATCACTTTTATTGGAATAGTTAATTATATTTTGAGTTGCTGTATCTTCATACAGCAACTCAAATATGGTTAATTTTAAGGAGAAATATATGAAAACAAAAATCAAGTATGAATCTTTAAAGCGTGCAAAGAATATTGAAAATGCAAAAAGAGCATATAAAAAATATGCAAAAGATATTGATGAACCAATAGAACTGCAAATTTATGACGATTTAGATCGCTTTTTTCACAAAGAGAAGTATCCTCCTGTTGGAGCTATACATGGAGTAACAAGCCTATACTATTCTTTTAGAGCTATTTATAACTTGAAAAGTGAATACAAATGTCAACTTTATGATGACATGGAGACAACTTTTCAGTATTTACGAATGGGAGCTATTTATCATGCTATGGCTTATGATGCTCTGCAATGGGAATCCCAAAAAAATCAAGTGGATGGAGATTATATCAATGATATAGAAACCCATGAAGGAATGGAAACTTGCACAAGAGAATTCATACCCTTGTCCTATTATTCAAGCTATGTTGAATGAAGAATATGGGGAAGCAAAAGAATTGCTGCTTGCTTATACTGAAGAACCAGATGAAAGTCAAGAGCCTTATTTCATTCATATGCCTTATGTAAAACAGATTTATTTTGCAATATTGAATAGAGATGAAAATGAATTTAATGAACAGCTTGCAAAACGAATCAATAAATATAGAAAACGTCCGTCTGACTATCAGCCTGTGATAGATACAACATCAATTGCACTCATAAAAATGGCTGGAAAATTGGGTTTGCAGTACAGATTTAGAGTTGAGGAAATTCCCGAATATTTTCTTGAAGTTAAAGAGCCAATAGAAAGATCAGACTGCAAAATAATGGATTTGGAAAAGTGTAGACAGGCATTTGAAAAATGGGGAGATAACGCTCCGAGCTTAGATGAAATCAAAACAAAGCTATTTAGAGCGTGTTCACATTAAAATTCAATACACATATTTTCGGCTTATATTTGCCAAAATTATGCTCGAAAATCTGCATATTCATTTTATGTGAACACGCTCTAATTAAATCAAGATAAAACAAATCGTTTTATCAGACTATAAGTGGGAAAAAGCACCAAAAGATATAATGCTCCTGTAGCACGAGAAAGAAGCGCTATTAGAGACATTAGACATTCTGATGATTATAATGGAGCAAGAATAACATTTCATTCATATAACAGGTGATAAAATGGGAAAGCAATTTGATTTTTTCATGTCAGAAAAAGATGAGCAAAAAATAAAAGAATATCTGCAACAATCAAATGTCAAAATGCTTTTTGAGGGCAAAAATCCTCCGCCAATTGAAATAACCGATTTTCCACCCACTTTTTCAGGAAAAGGATGGTTTATGGTGTATCTTTACAAGGAAGAATGGGGAGAACTGAAATTATCACAATCAGGATGGTTAGACATAATTACCTCGCCTATTATAGAATTTAGCCGTACAATAATCCGTAATGATGCGAAGGAAATTAGTCCCGGTCGAATTTGGTATCAAAATAGGTACTTTGATGAAGATGAAAACTTAGTGGAAAAATGTAAAGATATCGATCTGTTTTATTATGAGTTGAAGAAAAAAATTAAAAAGTTTCTTCCTAATCACAAAAGGCTTGATGCGGGGAAGAATAGGACTTTCTATTGTAGCGATTCTATAAAAGAATTATTAGATGATGGGTACAAAATAAGATGATTTTAATGCTTGGTTTATTGTATTTGATTCTTTATCACTAATTATTTATAGCTTTCAACCGTTCTGCATTAAGTAGAACGGTTACTTTTTATTAAAATTTAATATTTTCTAAGATTGCTTGTGAGCTCACGTATATACGTGGGCTCTTTTTTTATGCCCTGACGAAGTTAAAAGGAAAGGATAATCATGTTTTTAACAACAAAATGGCTGTGCATTACAGCAAAATATCCGTAGAACTCCATTTTGAACCAAAAAGAAAATCAAAACGGAGGAATACATAATGAGAAATGATTTAAGAAAAATCAATATATCTGATTTTAAAAATTGGGTATCTCAGAATGGTTACGCGGAATTGAATGCGTTGGAATACAACGAAAAATGGGTTGGACCACCTGTTTTTATTATTTTTGAAAGCGATCTGCCCTTACTTTTACAAATGTATCCTGATTTAAAAAAATATGAGAAAGGGCAGTTTTTAAAGCTTATCGAGTTTGAAAAATTTGCAGAGGCACACAACGCTTTTGTGCGTAACGAATGGAAATACGAAAAAACAAATAAAAGACACGGCGATGCCTTAGGCTATCGTGATAGTGAAACCGAGCTGTTTCAAAGGGATCTGGACATGAATCCGGTCGAAGATGAACTGCTCGGTATTTTTATGCGTGAAAAGCTAAAAAATGCAATGGAATCGCTCAATCAAACACAGTATCGCCGAGTTTATTGCTACTACTTTAAGGGCATGACTTTTCGGGAAATTGCCGCATTTGAGGGCGTTTCCGACAAGTCGGTAAGGGAGTCCATAGAGGGTGCAAGAAAAAAATTGAAAAAATTTTTGTAAAGGGCGTTGGAAAATTCACTTCAGATGAATATTACAGAGGAAGAAATAGATGAAGATTTCGATATGGACGATTTTGAGGATATCGATTATGACGATGATTTTCAAATGAAGCTTTGAGGAGGGATAGTATGAAATATAAAGGATTTTTTATGAAAATTACTCCAGATAATTATTTGCCGAGAGAAAATGAAAACGGTGAGATCGTTGCCTGCGAAGGGTTCAGGATAGAGGTATTTTCTGACGAATCCGAAAAAGTAGAAATTGACATTTTTTCTGCTGCGGTCGATTTTGAACTGATGAAAAACAGCCTTGATGAAGTTGAACAGTTCGCCAAAGACTACATCGACTGCGAAGAAAAAGAATACTGCAGAATGCTTGACGAATTTAACGGAAATTAATTTTTAGGTTCAGCGGTATGAAAAGTACCGCTGAATTTTCATTTTCAAGTTCATGAAGCTCGTGAGTTTGAAAATGAAAAATTTATTTGACAATTCTCTTTAAAACGGCGTAAAATCGGGATTTTAATAAAGCAGCTATTTGGTATCAGCTTGACATACTTGGACAATGAAATAGATGTCCACCCCTTAAAGCCCGTATCTACGGGCTTTATTGCGTTTCAGAGGGCAAAAAAATCAGGTTAAAAACCGTAGATGCTTTTTAAGCGTTTTTACGAGTAAGAAGGATTTGAACCCTCGACAAAGCCATTTTATAAGAAAATTCAAGGCATATCTGAGAAAAATAATCTCAGATATGCCTTTTTTGATATATAGAATAGTGCCCAAAGTTTTAAAAGCCGTTTTGTCTGATATCACGAATTAAAGTGATGTTAAACAAAGCGGCTTTTTTTGTTTTCTGATGGAGGTGCATAACAAAAGCAAAAAAGACTGCAAAAAAATGACAGGAGGAAAAATGAAAAAGTTAAAATTTAACAGTACGCTTGATCACAAGCAAGGCGACTACAAAACACGTGAGATCATCGTTGAGAAAGTGATCACACTTTACGGAAAGAGTTTTTCGGAACTGAAAAATCATCCCTTGAGCGATAATCAGTATATTGCCCAAAATCGTGAGCTGATGTATATCGACAGTAATGATACTGCACATTGTCTGCTTATGGTTGACTATGACAGCGGTAATGGTATTTTGGTGGAATCTGAGGATAGCAGCTACGCTCGAAAGTCACAGTTTATTCCGAACGCAAGAGAGTTGATTGAAAATAACGACTTGACGGCTTCTGAGCGTAAACTGCATAACAGTTTGAAAAAAATTGTCGATCACATCGCAGAGCTTGCCCATTGCGGCGAGAAAAGTTTTGTATTTGAGGAACTGCTTGAAAAATTTGATATAGACTTGAAATCGCTGCTGCGTGATTCTGTGACAGCAATGCTGCAGGAGCGTGAGGACATTCAAATTGCTGAGAGCCACTCGATTGATGTGGATTTTCAGCCGGATATCACGGTCGAAGCCAAGCCTACTCAAGAACTGATGCTTTATTGTCCTCTGCGCATCGTCAGAGAGTATGACGAATCCGATTATGAGTTTGATGAAGAAGTCGTAATAGACGAACAAGAGGAAATTCCCTCAAGATATGCTGTAGATTGCGCAAGGGAAATCAACGCTTTCATTCGGGATTATTCTGAACCGGAAGAAGAACATCGTGGACTTATGGTGTATTTTGACAGGAATCCGGCAGTCAGCGAAAAAGTATTCTCGGCTATCCCATCGGTCAGGGAGATAAACGGCGAACTCATGGGAGTGGTTGAATGTCAGATTACTGAGGAATTAACAAGCAATGAACTGGAAGATCTGCGAAGTCACCTGATCGGTCAATGTTCGGATGGATTTTTTGAGGGCATGGAGCAGCATCCAATCAAAACCGCTGATTTCGGTGAAGTCTATGTCAGTTTCTGGAATGACAGCGATGATTGGTCGTTGCAAACGTCTGAAGAAATGGGCTTTGAGCAGACTGAAATCCTGTCGGAAGAACCCGAAATCAACATGACAATGTGAGGTATAAGTGTTATGCACAATGAAAGAAAAGTTGAAATGCTTAAAAAACGTTATCCCGAAGGCACAAGGATATGCATTGACAGAATGGGAAACGATCCTGATCCGATTCCATCAGGTACTAAAGGAACGGTCGAATTCGTTGACGATTGTGGAACTGTTTTCTGTAAATTTGACAACGGCAGAAGTTTGGGAGTGATTCCCGGCGAGGATAGTTTCCACAAGATTCAGGAAGAAGTTCAGACTGAGGATATCTGCGAGGAACTTGCTGAAGAACCCGATATGAATACGACAATGTAACGGTTAAGTTTTGAGAAAGACTTAGCCGCTTTTTTGTATCCAAATGAAGCTGAAAGGAGGATTTTGATGATAAAAGTATTCGACGCATTTTCGGGCATCGGAGGATTCCGCTCTGCTTTGGAAAGAGTCGGAGGATTTGAATTTGTAGCTTGGTGCGAAATTGACAAATTCGCACAAAAAGCCTACAGAGCGTTGTATGACACTGGAGGTGAGCAATTCTATGAAAATATCAGAAATATTGACGCCGGAGAGCTTGCAGACTTTGATCTGCTGGTCGGAGGGTTTCCCTGCCAACCGTTCTCGGTCTGCGGAGCAAGAAAAGGGTTTGCAGATGAGAGAGGCGATCTTTTCTTTGAACTTGCCCGAATTCTTGAAGGTAAAAGACCTCGCTATTTTTTGCTTGAGAACGTACCCGGACTCATGGGGATTGATTCGGGGAGAACTTTCGCCAAAATCATTGAAACGCTTTGCGAACTGGGGTATTGCGTGGAATGGCGTGTGTATAACAGCGCCGATTATCTTCCCCAAGTCCGAAAGAGAGTATATATTGCAGGATGTTTTGGAAATAATTGTTCCGGTAAAATACTGGCTGTCGGAAGAAGCCACAGCCAAAATAGCAGGAAAACTGAGCAGCTAATCGGCGGCAGTCAGGGTTCGAGAGTATATAATCCGAACGGACTTGCCTCAACTCAGTGCAGCGGTTCGGGAGGTATGGGCGGCAAGACAGGTTTGTATTTCATAGACTGCAATCCAAATCCTCAAATGACAGATATTGCAAGATGCGTTACGGCACGTCAAAACAGCGGAGTAAGTAAGCACAGAGGTGAACATTCCGCTGTTTTTTGTGATCTGAATGAAAATCCACAGATTACGGACGCAGCTCGCTGCCTGCATATGAGAATGGACTAGCGTGACGCTGGACCCATTTCGTTCCCAACTTTTACAGAAACTATTCTTAGCGGCTCGACAGGAGAAAAAATGCGCGATGTTTTATATGATTCACATGAAAATTATAGCGCGAAAGAGTCCTGTCGGGACACCGACCCAAGAGCAATTCTGAATCCGTTTAAAGAGAAAACTTGGCAAAACGGCAGAAGAATAAAAGAACCTAACGAGCCGATGTTTACGTTGACTGTGACTGACAGGCACGGTATAGTTCATCACGGCAGGATAAGACGTTTAATGCCCATAGAAGCATGGAGGCTTCAGGGGTTTACCGATGAACAGTTTCATAAGGTTCAGGCAATAGGAATGTCCGACGCACAGCTTTACAAACAAGCCGGAAATGCGGTAAGCGTACCGGTTGTTGAGGACATTGCAAGACATTTATTGGAATTTGATAAGGAGATAAATGCTTATGGAAAAAGAAATCAAGATTTTTGAAAATGAGGAATTCGGTTCGGTCAGAACTTTGAAAGAAGAAGCTGGCAGAGTTGTATTTTGCGGCAAAGATGTAGCTGCTGCGTTGGGGTACAGCAATACAAAGGACGCCATAAAGCGGCATTGTAGGTGGGGCGTGAAACATGACCTACCGCATCCGCAGTCTCCGTCCAAAACTATCGAAATGACATTTATTCCTGAGAGTGATGTCTACAGGCTTGTCGCCCATTCAAGACTACCATCGGCAGAAAAATTTGAAAGCTGGATTTTTGATGAAATCCTCCCAACGATCAGGCGCACCGGAGGCTACGTCGCAAATGAAGATATGTTCATCGAGAATTACCTCCCCTTTCTTGAAGAACCGTATCAAGGTCTTTTTCGTCTGCAGATGATGGCAATAAATCAGCTTAACGAGCGTATCCGTCATGATCAGCCGCTGGTAGAGTTTGCGAATCAGGTATCCAATACTGAAAATCTTATCGACATGAACGCTATGGCAAAACTCGCTATTGAAGAAAACATCCCCATTGGCAGGAACAGGCTGTTCCGCTGGCTGCGTGAAAATGAGATTCTGATGTCGGACAATCTGCCCTATCAAAAATATATCGATCGTGGATATTTTGCGGTCAAGGAGTCGGTTTTTGAAACCGGTTCAATGACCAAAACCTATCAGCAGACGTTTGTCACTGGTAAGGGACAGGCATATATAATTGGCAGACTGAAGAAGGAATTTAATGAATAGTTTTATATCATGGATAGGCGGCAAAAAGCTGCTCAGGGATGAGATTCTCGCACGTTTGCCGCCCCATTATGACAAGTATATCGAGGTTTTCGGCGGCGCTGGATGGGTGTTATTTCGCAAGCCGCCGGACAAAAAAATTGAGGTTTACAACGATTTTAACAGTAATCTTGTAAACCTTTTTCGCTGCGTGAGGGACAAGCCGAATAAGCTGAAATACAAGCTGCGGTACGTTCTAAACTCACGTGAGGACTTCGACTGGATCGCCACGCTGCACAAGAAAAAGCTGTTCTCAAGACTGCGTGACGTTGACCGTGCAGCCAAGTTTTATCAGCTTATTCGATACAGTTATGCAAGCGGTTTGGACAGCTTTGGATGTCAGCCGCACTCTATGTGGGCGGATTTTCCGCAGATTGATATGGCTTCGATGAGGCTTCAAAAGGTACTGATAGAGAACCGTGATTTTGAAAAGCTGATAAAACAGTACGACAGTACGGGCAGTTTTTTCTATTGTGATCCGCCGTACTTTGCTACGGAAAATTACTATAAAGATGTGGGATTTAAAACTGCCGATCATGTCAGGCTGCGTGATACGTTAATGGGAATCAAGGGCAAATTTTTAGTATCTTATAATGACTGCCCTGAGATCAGAGAAATCTGGAATAAACCCAACATTCAAATTGAGGAGATCAGCAGGCTGAATAATCTTGCGCAGCGGTACGAGGGCGGCTGTCAGTATGCGGAGCTGTTAATTTCAAATTATGATACTACGCAGAGAGTTGGTACGATTGACCAACTCTCTTTCTTTCCAGCGTGACGTGCCAGTGTTTCATCAAATCTTTGATTTGAATTGAAACACAAATGTCATTTGGGTGCTGGACCCATGCCGCACATTTATAATTCACGAAAATGCAAGTAAATTCTTGAGAGGAAAACGAAGGAGAGATCGAATGAAAAAAGTTATATTTTCACAGGTTATAACAGATAATGGAATAGCCGAATTTTCGGGAGTTTACGATCGAAACGGTCTGCCCGTAAAAATTATTTTGGAAGATGTAGGATTTACAGCAAAAGATCACTTGCGGCTGAGAGATACGCTGATGGGAATCAAGGGCAAATTTCTGGTGTCTTACAACGACTGTCCGGAAATCCGTGAAATATGGGATCAACCCAATATTCAAATTGAGGAGATCAGCAGACTGAATAATCTTGCACAGAGATATGACAGCGGCTGTCAGTATGCAGAACTGCTGATTTCAAATTACGATACAACACGGAGAGTTGGTGCAGTTAACCAACTCTCATTTCTTTCAGCGTGACACTGAATCCATGCCGCACATTTAAAATCAGTAAAATGGAGAAAGGAAAGATATGAAAAAGGTTATTTATTCACAGGTGCTTGCCGAAAACGGCATAACAAATTTCAGCGGACTTTATGATGAAAACGGTCTGCCGGTAAATGTTGAACTTGAGGTAAAGGCGACGTTGTTCGAAACTATGGAACTATCGCAAAAAAGTACTATGATTACAATGTTTCGGTGCTGGATTTGCGTAATCCCACACGTTCCGATGAAAATAATATTCTGCACCTTGTAAACAAATATATGGACTTATATCTTTACGACAAAAACAATCTTTCAGCAAAAGCAAAGGCTGAAAAGTATGCGAAAATCACAGCCAAAACCATAATCGACATTGGAGGCGGAAGTACAGAAAGCGGTGCAAACGCATATTTTTATGACGCCGCAGAGGGACTTTTAGCTTCGGTGATTTTGCTTTTAGCAGAGTTCGGTGACAAAAACGAACGCCATATTGTGTCGGTTTTCAAGCTGATACAAGACTTGCTTGCGAAAGTGCAGCCGGATTCAAAAGCCAAATCCAAGACCTACTTTTCAGAACTTATGGAAAAACTTCCGCCGGAACACAAAGCAAAATGGCTTGCAGGAGCAGCCTTGAATACCTCCGAGCAGACAATGCTGTCGGTCATGAGTACGGCGTTGTCAAGGCTCAACAGCTTCCTTGATTCGGAACTTGAACAGATGCTGTGTTTTGGAACAGCAATCGATGCTGAAAAATTCTGCAATGAGAAATCAGCAATTTTTATTGTACTCCCGGAGGAGGACGTGAGTAAATATTTCATGGTAAGTCTTCTAATTCAGCAACTGTACAGAGAGATTCTGGTCATCGCCGATGAAAACGGCGGCAAGCTGAAAAACAGAGTTATGTTCTTCATGGATGAGATGGGCACTTTCCCCAAAATCGACGGTATAGAGGCGATGTTTTCCGCAGGACGTTCCCGTAAAATCAGTATTGTTGCAGTTATTCAGTCATTTGCACAGCTTGAGAAAAACTATGGAAAACAGGGTATGGAGATCATCACAGACAACACGCAGTTAACGGTTTTCGGCGGTTTTGCGCCAAATTCTCAATCAGCGGAAGTGCTGTCAAAGTCCTTGGGAGAGCAGACTGTGCTGTCCGGTTCTGTATCAAATGGCAGAGAAAAATCACAGTCATTACAGATGATCGGCAGACCGTTAATGACAGTTGACGAGTTAAAATCAATGCCAAAGGGACAGTTTATCATCATGAAAACGGGAGTACATCCCATGATATCAAAGCTGAAACTGTATTTTAAATGGGGTATAAAATTTGATGAAGAATACCGCATGTCGGACAAGGCTGCAAGAAAAGTTTCCTACAAGGACTGCGGCGAACTTATTCGTGATGTGAGTTTAAAATATCCTCAGAAAAAAGAAGCTTTTCAGCCGGAATTTGACGATGAGGAACTTCCGAAAAAGAAAAATAATATCAGAACGAGGAGTTGATAAAATTGGTATTTCCAAGAAGAATTTATGACCTTGGACTGTCTCACAAGGCAGTCTCAGTTTATTGTTATCTGGCAAACTGTGCGGATAAAAAAGGCGAATGTTTCCCGTCTGTCCGCAGGATAGCAGAGGACTTGAAAATCTCGAAGGCAACGGTATTCAGAGCCTTTAATGAACTTGAAAAGAATGAACTTTTAGAACGCTTTCCGCGCCATCATATTCAGGGAGGCAGGCGAAGTTCGCTGTATAAAATCAAGGGAGAGATCGGGGTGAAGAAAAATGTTTGACTGGATCGGGGACGCCATTGACTGGATTGGCGACGGCATTTCAAGCCTGTGGGGTAACACAATAGGCAATGTTACTGACGCTGTCGGTGACTGGATATGGGAAACCATGTTCGAGTGGTTATTCAATCTGATCTACGGTGCGGTGGCAGATATGTTTGAATTTATAAACGGAACAACAAGTGATATATTTGAACTCTCATGGGTGCAGGCGTTTATATCGCTGTTTCACAGCCTTGCTTGGATGCTGTTTGTCTGCGGAATGATTGTGGCGGTATTCGATACGGCAATAGCTTATGAATCGGGACAGGCAAACATTAAAAATACCTGTCTGAATGTGCTGAAAGGCTTTATGGCGGCGAGTCTTGTGACTGTTATTCCACAGCGATTGTACTCGTTTTGCGTTGCCACGCAGGGTACGTTTACCCATGAACTGCTGGGCAATTTTATCGGAGATGTGTCTGATTCCGTGGCAGATTCAGGGCTGAAAGTCATAGTTGCACTTTCCTCCGATGTGTCGCTGTTCAGCCTTTTCTTTATTATCCTGTTTGGCTACTGCACCATAAAAGTTATATTTGCAAACATCAAAAGAGGCGGTATAATGCTGTGTCAGATAGCGGTGGGAAGTCTATATCTGTTCGGCGTTCCGAGAGGATATACAGACGGATTTTACGGCTGGTGCAAGCAAGTAATCGCAACTTGTCTGACAGCTTTTTTGCAGACCACTATCCTCTATCTCGGACTGTTAAGTTATACGCAGCATCCACTGTTATCAATTGGAATCTGCCTGTCGGCAACGGAAGTGCCGAGGATTGCTCAGATGTTCGGACTGGATACAAGTGTGAAAGTTAATATGATGTCTGTAAGCCACACCGTTTCGATGGGTGCAAAGTCTGTTGGTTTGATTAAGGGAAAAGCTTGATTTGAGTTTGACATTCAGCAGATTTTGTAGTATAATGAAGAAAATTTGTTAGAGTGGTAAATTAAAATTTGTATATGAGGAAAGGAATTAAAATGAGTTTACCTGATGTGTTTAAGAAAAATAATAATTCATTAAAACAAGATTTATCAAATAAAGATAATCATCCCGGAATGATTTTTATCATACATCTCTTAATGGAAGATATGTGTGAGATGCCTGATAAAGAGTTTATGTGTAGCATTATGGAAAAACACTTAGGAAAAGTTGAGTGTTTTGCACATGATAATAAAACAGCTGGCTTTGCACCATTTAAGTATAGTATTCATTTTGAAAAAGAGAATAAAGATATTCCACCACAGTTAATGGTTATGAGATGTATAAAAGAAGAAAAGCCAGTAATGGACGAAATGGCAAGAAGCCAAACTTGGGATTGCTCAGAAAGCGATGAAATATTAAGCAATTGTAAATATAGAGTTGTTGCAACAGATATGTTAGCTGCAGGACTTCATTATAAAGATAGAGCAGAAATGTTGGTGGATTATATTGAAGCACTTGTAGAAATCTTTCCTTCTTGTAAAGCAGTTGTTTTTGAAAATTCAAAAAAAATGTTTACAAGAGAACAAATTTTAAATTGTGATGTACCTAAGAATCATCGTTTTATATATTATGCAGTTAATGTGAGATTTTTTAATATTGAAGGTACAAACGATATGTTGGTTGACACATTAGGTATGAGTACTTTGTTCTTACCGGATTTACAATATCATTTTCATGATGTAGACCCTAATGACGTTGTAAATCATGCTTACAATGTTCTTTCATACATCTATGAAGAAAATAATCCTATAGATTCAGGTGACCATATTGATGGCATAAAAGATGGTCAAATTAATGCAGAGGTTCAATGGAATGTTCAATATGAAAGTTCGTTAATTCAGCCTGCAAGAGATGTGCTAGATGTTAATATGGGTGAATTTGCATCGGGAAACAGATGAGCAAAACTTCCAGTTTCTCTAATAGTACGATAAAACAAAATATTATGTGAGTACAGTCAAGCACAAAGCTTGGCTGTTTTTTTATTTAAAATGGAGCGTGATAAAATGAAAACCTATATCTACCCCGAAAATTTAAGGGCTACAGTGAAGCTGTGGTTCTGGAATGTGAGGGACTTTATTATAATCTGCGGTGGAATTATTCTGTCGGTGATAGTGTTTGTAAACCTGTGGAACGTGCTGCCCATTGCGGCGACGGTCTGCTATGGATTCCTAAGTCTGAGGGTTGACGATACCGCAATTATGGACTATATTTTTAACGCTGTGAAGTTTTTGGCGACTTCGCAGCAAGTTTATTCATGGAGGAAGTTATAATATGGCAAAGAAGAAAAACAGCGTTCAGAGTCTTATCGGCTTTGAACGCTTTACTCGTTTCGGGGTGAAAACCGACAAGGCTGAGATAGCCTTTTTCAGCGTAGAACCGACCAATATTTCTGTGCTTTCAGCAGCAAATATCGACACAAAAATCCGTCATCTGATGACTCTTTTAAGTACAGTTCCCGACCTTGAAATTATTGCTTTGGACTCCTGCGAGTGTTTCGACAGCAACAAAATCTATGTGAAGAATCGTCTGCAAAATGAGCAGAACGAGGAAGTCAGGAAACTGTTGGAAGCTGATTATTCTTTCCTTGACGAAATACAAGCGGAGATGTCTTCGGCAAGGCAGTTTATGTTTGCGATACGCTTTCGCAGAGAAAAGGACGAGCAGATTTTTAACGTCATAAACCGTGTGGACAAAGCAATTATGGAGCATGGATTTGTGGCGAGGAGAATGACGAAACCCGAAATAAAGAGAATGCTGGCGCTGTACTTCGGCACAAGTATTTCAGGTGAGGAAATTCCCGATATTGAAGGAGAAAATTACTTGGAGGTAAGTGAAAATGTTTAAGAAAAAGGAACTGTCTGCGGCACAGATCGAGGCTGTGGAAACAAAGGATTTTTTTGATAGAATCGTGCCGGGTATGATAAAATTTTACACCGATCATTACATTTGCGGCAACTTTTATAAGTCCTGCTGGGCGGTAACGGAGTATCCTCCCAACACCGAAGAAACTGCCATTTTGGCACATTTAGCGGACAGAAACGGTGTGACCTTACGCATTTACAACCGCCTTGTTACAAGTATGGAACAGCGTAAAATCGTGCAGCAGGCTATGCGCAAGAACCATATGATGACCACCACAAACGATGTCAATGAGAGCATCAAGGCTCAGGATAATATAAATGATGTTGTGGAACTTCTGAGTGAACTCAGGCGTAACAAGGAAAATCTGCTGCACACGGCTGTTTTTATCGAATTGAAAGCGACTTCCGAGGATAAATTAAAGGAACTGCAAGCGGATATTCAGATGGAGCTTACCCGTTCAAAAATATCTGTTGACCGTTTGCTTTTACGCCAAAAGGAAGGATTTTTGTCTGTTCTTCCGACCGGAAATAATATGTTCGGAAGTCAGTTTGAGAGGGTACTTCCGGCATCAAGTGTGGCGAATCTCTATCCGCTAAATTACAGTGGAAAAACCGATAAAAACGGATTTTATCTTGGTCGTGACAAGTACGGCAGCAACGTTCTTGTGGACTTTGACAGGCGTACTGAGGACAAAACTAACAGCAATATTTTGATACTCGGCAACAGCGGTCAGGGAAAGTCGCACCTGATGAAACTGCTGCTTTGTAATCAGCGCGAAGCGGGAAAAAGTGTGTTGGTACTAGATCCGGAATCAGAATACTATGATCTCTGTTCTAATCTGGGTGGAACTTACATTGACATGATGTCGGGCGAGTTCATGATAAATCCTCTTGAACCCAAAGCATGGGCTGCCTGTCGGTTATCAGGATAACGGAAAAATTAAGTACAAATCCGTGTATGCAAGAACGCTTTCCGGGGTCAAGGAAAAGATGTCAAAGATGTATTCAGTACGTCAGAATCGTGCTGCTTCACCAATGAAGTTAACGGTTACTGATGCAGCAGAGCAATGGCTTTCTTCAGCAAAATTGAGGGTAAAGGAATCCAGCTATGCAAACTATGAGAATATTGTTTCAAAGCATATTATCCCGATTCTTGGAGGTGAATATATGTCTAACCTGACCACACAGAAACTTAATGACTTTATCCATTACAAGTTAAACAGCGGCAGACTTAATAGCAAAGGCGGTTTATCAGCAAAGTCTGTGCGTGATATTATGACTGTTTACCGCAGCATTGAAGCGTATGTAGCTAGAGAATATGGCATTAAGGGAACTCATTTTACAATGCCTAAAATTGAAAAAAAGCAGACCGATGTGCTGAACGTTTTTGAAAGAAAAAGACTTGAAAATTATCTGATCCACAATCAAAATAGCACAAATATTTCCGTACTGCTCTGCCTTTTCACAGGACTTCGTATTGGTGAACTGTGCGGTCTGAAGTGGGGCGATATTGACTTTCAGAATGGAACAGTATCTGTGCTAAGGACTGTTCAAAGAATAAACAAACATGGCAAATCGGAAGTTGTTATCGGTTCTCCGAAAAGCAAAAGTTCTATTCGCATTGTTCCGATTCCTAAATTTTTACTTGCAATTTTAAAGAAAAAAAGAAAGAATGATGACTTTTATATCATCACCGGAACTTGCAAGCCGACTGAGCCAAGGACCATGCAGAATCGCTTTAAGTCTGTTTTGAAGCTTTGCGGTATCAGAGATGTCAACTTTCATCTCCTTCGACATACCTATGCAACTGTTTGCATAGAAAACGGATTTGATCCGAAAACTCTCAGTGAACTGCTCGGCCATGCAGATGCAAGTATAACACTCAACCGCTATGTTCATTCTTCCATGCAGATGAAAAAGAAATATGTAAGCAGACTTCGGCTTACTGCTTAATTTTTCAGCCGTCAGATTTTCGTAATCATATTTTGGAAAACTACCTATTTTACGCTGTTTTTCACTTGAATTTTACAAATTGGCGGAATTGACGAAACATTCAACTTCCCTTTTTATTATATCATAACTCAGCAAAAACAAAATATACGGTTGTTTTTTTCTTAAACATATGATATTATTAATAAAAATGGAGGGTGAAATTGCTGTGTTAAAGATTGCGATAGTTGACGATGAATACGACCAGATTCAAAAAATAAATCAAGTTGTTTCGAGATTTTTTACTGAAAAGAAAATATCCATTTCCGTGGATTTGTTTACAAACGGGGAAGATCTGCTCAATGGCGCTACCCTATATGATATTATATTTCTCGATATTCAGATGACAGGAATAGACGGAATTGAAACAGGACAGCGTCTCCGTGTAAACAATAAAAATGCCGCCATGTTTTATATAACGTCTTATCAGGCCTATATTCAGAAAAGTATGACAATTCATCCATTTGCTTTTATTGTGAAACCTTTTACCGACGAAATCATTCGTAAAAACCTGGACGACTATTTGAAATACAAATATTATGATAAAAAGAAACAAAAAGAATTGTTTATGATAGATACCATTGATGACCGACATTTTAATGTAAATATGAATGAAATTATGTATTTCAGTTATAAAGGCGAGCGTATTACTGCAGTATTCATGAAGGATTCGTCATTTGAAATCAAAAACAGCTTAACGTCAATTTATGAAAAGCTGAATCATAATTATTTTGTAATTCCACACAGGAGCTTTATTGTCAATCTTCAGCACATCCATGAGATTGATGGAAAAAATAAAAATATTGTAATGAAAAATGGAGATTTAGTTTTTATAGCGCGTGGAAAATATAATGACATTATAAATTCACTTAGTAGATATATTGCTAACGAGGAGGTCTAATATGCAATTTGTTCTTGATTGTGTTACGACATTGTTAATTGCGATACTATGTTTCTTCATGCTTTTTCAGAAATACGAAAGAGCCTCTGAAAAAAAGTCTGTAAAAAGACAGCAAACTGTGATAAAATAGAAATAATAACACAGGAGGCTGATTTTT
>ENA-ORLU01000898-ORLU01000898.1-human-gut-metagenome-genome-assembly--contig:-NODE-898-length-25097-cov-2.980536_pt1 | contig 25097 bp, 23 predicted proteins | sample MGYA00243009_ERZ508833 | MGnify/ENA primary metagenome ERZ508833 (study PRJEB26277, sample SAMN04329763) | human gut metagenome | biome: human-associated habitat | host: Homo sapiens | place: USA...
GGCGTATTCGGCATCGGTGTGGGCGGAAAGCTGCGCATCGTGCTGGGTGTGGTATTCGGCATCGCCTTTGTCGTCTGTGCAAAGTACACAGAGTGGTGTGTGTATGCCTATCGGAGCTTTTCCTATGACGGCGAACGCAAGCTCTCAAAGCAGCTCATTGACGGCACGGCGGAGCAGATCACACTACCGGAGGGCGGCGTGGGACTGGACATCGGCTGCGGCAGCGGTGCGCTGACCATTGCCTGCGCAAAGCGCAATCCCCAGGGGAAAATGGTCGGCATTGACCGCTGGGGCAAGGAATACGCCTCCTTCAGCCTGCCGCTGTGCGAAAAAAACGCCGCTGCGGAGGGCGTGAAAAACGCTTCGTTCCGGCGCGGGAACGCCGTAAAGCTGGATTTCCCCGACGAGAGCTTCGACGCGGTGACCAGCAACTATGTCTATCACAATATCACAGGGGCAGACAAGCAGGCACTTCTGCTGGAAACACTGCGGGTTCTGAAAAAGGGCGGAACGTTTGCCATCCACGACCTGATGTCGCCCGGTAGATACGGCGATATGCAGGCGTTTGTCCAAAAGCTCAGGGATATGGGCTATGAGCGTGTAGAGCTGATGGACACGACCGACGACAGCTTCATGACACCGAAGGAAGCCAAACGCCTGATGCTTCGCGGCTCAACATTGCTGCTGGGAATTAAGTAAAGCATCGATGACATCAGTAATGCCGGTCTGCATCCGAGGCTTACTTGGCAGAGAACCATGACGTCCGTTCACGGCGGCAGTCGGTGATCTTTGAAGAGCCGCCTTCGGGCGGCTTCTCAAGGGCTATATGGTTAGAGTGTGCTAACCAGCAAACATTCAAAGGAGACGAGAGCGGAGAGTTTCCGCACGAGGTGGGGCTGTTTCTCAGCTACCCGCCGGAGGACGTGAAGGGCTTCATCGCCCACCGCGCGAACGATTTTAAGTGCGCGGGGCTCTGGAAGGTCTACGGCAACGAGGAAAAGGCGCGTTCGCTGTTCGCAAAATACAAAAATGCACGGAGATCTACTGCGCACTCTGGCAAAGCGGCTCGAAGCTGGAGCAGCTTGCCGTTGCAGTTTGATCATATAACATCACAAAAAGAAAGGATTTACGAAAATGAAAACTGCTGTTGTTTATTGGAGCGGCACAGGCAATACGGAGGCGATGGCGCAGGCCGTTGCCGAGGGCATGACCGCCGCGGGTGCGGAGGCTGTGCTGCTCACACCCGATCAGGTACAGCCCGGCGATCTGAACGCCTACGGCGCCATCGCCTTCGGCTGCCCCGCCATGGGCAGCGAGGTGCTGGAGGAAATGGAGTTCCAGCCCATGTTCGATGCCTGCAAGCGCAGCCTTGGCGGCAAACGCGTGGCGCTGTTCGGCTCCTACGGCTGGGGCGATGGCGAGTGGATGCGCACTTGGGAGAGTGACTGCGACAGCACAGGGGTGAACCTCGTTTGCGAGAGTGTGATCTGCACGGAGATGCCCGACGACGCGGCACTTGAAGCCTGCCGCGCCTTGGGCAAGGCGTTGGTGGAGTGAGAAATGATGCACGCCGCTGACGATTGCTTCAGCGGCAGCTTGCGCGGTTTGCATTTGCCAAACAGCCTATCCGAAAAGGCAGGGACACCTCTTGCGGTGTTCCTGCCTTGCGCTGTATGGCGAGTATTGAAAAAGAATATGCTCAAGCATCCAAGACAGGTGAACAGAGAGGCACTGTGTTGAGTAGCCGTAAAGCGGAATAAGAAAACATGTTTGAATCGGCTGGTCCTTTTGCTGAAAGCACTGAGGCCTTCCCTCTCGGCACACGGATGACATTGGGCAAACGGAAAATTCGCAGGAAAAGTAGGGATGCCTGGTTTTCTACATTGAAATCCCTGCGCGCTTATGGTACAATATTTTTCACAGGCGCTGTGCCGTCGGATTTGAGGCAAACTGCGTACAGGCAGGCTGCCTTTTCTTTCATCCGTCGGTTAGAGTAGGCTAACCTGTGCGCAGAACTGGAAAGGTGGAATGGACCAATTTGCATAAAAGTGTCTAATCATGTGTCGGAGGAGGTGACCTGGTATGCAAGAAGCACAATATGATTTTCTTCATGGGCAAACGGATCGCAGCGACTTTTTCTCCCCCGCAATGCAGCAGCTTTGCGGTATTATGAAAGACAAGAAGGTTGCTTTGCCAAGCGATATTGGAGAAGGATATTTCCGCTATATTTCACCGTGCCCCAATATAGAGATGTATATCTGCGATGTAATGTTTTACAGGGACACAGTATTGCGGGAGCAAGTGTATAAGGATTCTTTTTCCGTCATTTTCTCTCTTTCCGACGCATTGGAGTGGAAGTCTTCGGGCAGAAACCAAAAAACGTTGTTGGAAAAGGGAGATTGCTGCGTATACGGCAGCGGTCTGTTTGATGCGGAAAATATCTATGAGGCAGGACAGAGATATATAGGCGTCGGGCTGAACCTGCATCCCTGTCGGTTTCGGTCTGTGATGGATGGCTTGCAGAAGAAAAAGGCTTGCACCGCCTTTAACGGGGGGGAAAACCCGCCAAAACATAGAATCACCGCTACTATAGAAGCTACAATACGCCAGATATTGCAGTGTAACTACAATGACTGTGCAAAGTCATTGTATCAAGAAGGAAAGATACTGGAACTTGTTGCAGCCTTTGCGAACGAGATGATGGATCAGAATTCTGTTGCTGTGAAGGGTGAATTGAGCCGGGCGGATAGCGAGACGTTACTTCGGGTCAGGCGACAGATAGATGAGGGATTTCTGGAACCCGTGACCATCGCGGAGCTCTCCAAACAGCACTTTATGTGTGAATCCAAACTTCGTGAGATATTTCGAAAGCGCTATGGAATCACCATATATCAATATATGTTAAATCGCCGCATGGAGCACGCCTGCGAACTGTTGTCTGCGCCCGACGCTCGGGTGAAAGACATAGCAGGGTTGGTGGGGTACAGCAACATCAGCCATTTCAGCGACGCCTTCCGAAAAAAGTTTGGATGCACTCCGAGCGAATATAAGAGGAGCTTACCATTCTGAAACATAAAAGCAAAGACACAGGTGTGTTCTTTTGTGGCTACTTGGATGGAAATTACAAAGATTGCATCTTCCCTTGAAAAACCAGAATGGTAGGCAGCACATTTCGAGGAAGATCTTGCCCAGAGGAAACTATATCATTTGAAATGTGAGTTGCTCAGCAGCGGCATACACATTGATGCTAGTGCTGGGCGGAATTAACCATTCGCGCGGGGCTGCAAAACGAGCCTACGCACAAGTAAAACTTCGACCGCTGAAAAAGCAGAGCGGCGGGACAGATAAAGGCTGTCCCGCCGCTCGTGTTTTAAGGGCATATTGGCTTGATAAACCGGAAGTTACAGCGCCGCCTTTTTCCATTTTCTGATCTTAGTTCTAAAAGTTCCGAAAGGAGCAACAGTATTAACGTGAATGAACCTGTAAACTTCCCATACAGCTGCTTTTGTAGCATCATCAGCCCATTTTCTCATATGCGGCTTAAATAATTCATCCGCACTGAGCGAATCAATCATTGCGCAGATAGACTTGACATTTTCGTTCAGTTCGGCTTTCAACTCTTGAAGAGACAAATGAGCGTAGGTATCCGTGAACCACTGATACAGCTCGCCAAGTTGGTTCCATTTGAATTCGTCCGACGGCGTCTTTACTTGAAGCCCCTTCCTTTCATCTTCCTCCCATTTAAGAACCAATGTTGTCCAACCCACCTGATAGGCAAGGTTTTCTGCCGGGGTCCGGTCAACCTCATCAACCCTTTTATCTTTTAAGGCTTCTGGTATGCAATCAAACTCCGAAATATATTTATCAAATGTTTTATTGATTTCAGCTTTGAGTTCTTCTTTACTTTTGTATACTCGCAAAAAAACACCTCCATAAATTTCGGTTTGTCTATTGAGCAACAATTCTGATTATAGCATAGCTTTATGAATTATTCTATTACTGCACTGAGCATCATGGCGCTTTAGGGGAAAGACATGGCGTTTTCTGGGGGATTTTTCCTTTCGCCGACTGTATAATGGTAGGCGGTTAGAAAAGGTTAACCCCACACGGTTAAAAGACTCAGCTGTTCTGTTATTTCGCTATGCGCGCCCGTTGGTTAGCTTGCTCTAACTAAAGATTTATTACTCAGGAGGTCATCAGAATGAAAAAATTCGCAATGCTCATGTTGTACCTTGTGCTTGTGTTTGCTCTTGCAGCCTGTGCTGGAACGGATACCACGCCGCAGGGATCGGTCTCGGATACCGTCACGGTAACGGATATGAAGGGCGAGGTTGCCATCCCGGCAAATCCACAGCGCATCGTTGATGTAGCTGGCTTGACAGAGGAACTTCTTATTCTGGATATGAAGGTAATTGCCTCGGCTAATACCAGCATGTTCGATGGGGTGTCTGTCCCCAAACATCTGGCAACGCTTTTTGCCGAAAGAGGTATTGAGGTTGTCGGCAATTACTCCGGGGCTTCTTCTACCGGAGACCTGAACCTCGAAAAGATCGCGGAGTTAAAGCCCGATCTGATCATTATGAATATTCGCCACGAGAAGGTTTATGAACAACTCGCGGCTATTGCTCCCACGGTCATGATCGACGATGACATAAGCTATGTTAACTGGCGCGGAAGATTTAAGCAGCTGGGGCAGTGGTTTGATAAAGAAGCAGCCGTAGAAAAATGGCTTGCCGACTACGACGCCAAAGCTGCGGAGCTTGCGGCGAGAATCAGGGATATGATTGGGGACGAAACCTTTGCTGTATTGGAGGCCAATTCCGTTCATTTTGGTTCCTATTACATCTATCGCAGCGGCGGGCCGGGTGAGCTTGTCTACGATGAGTTGAAACTCACACCATCAGCCGGTGTACCGGAGAATGTCTGGGGTGAAGTGGTCGATGCGGAATACTTTTCCCTGATCGATGCAGATCACATCTTCTTTTTTAGCGACGACGGCAGAGCTGGAGACACGGGGAACCTTGCCGTGTGGAAGAATATGAAAGCGGTCAAAGCCGGCAACGTTTACTTTGGTATCAATGAGGAGCAGTATAATATGGCTTTTACGGCGATGGGGAAGGAACTCTATTTGGAAAAACTCGCAAACGCGATTCTGAACCATGGGGACGTTGAGTAAGGGAACAGGCGCGGTTGCGGGAATATCGCAGAGACAAGGGAGATACAAACGCTCCGCGCCGGCTTTTCTGATTATTCTTGCCGCATTGGTGCTGCTGCTTGGGTTCTCAATGGTTCTCTCCGTCTGCACCGGCATTGCTGGCGGTAGTTTCAAGGTCTTTGCGGAAACGGTTATGTCCCCCGCTAAGGCTTCTGATGTTGGAATGATTATGTTGGAAATGCGTATGCCCAGGGCGCTGGCTGCCGGGCTGACAGGAATGGCCTTCGCTCTCTCCGGCGCTGTGATGCAGGGAATTACCAGAAACCCCCTGTCGGACGCCGGCCTTCTGGGGATCAATGCGGGAGCCGGCTTCTTTGTTGCACTGTCCGCAATTCTGTTTCCCGCCGCACCAGACATCGTGAAAACATGCGCCGCCTTTACCGGAGCCTCTCTTGCGGTATTCATGGTCTATGGTTTCGGCGCCGGCAAACATAGATCCGAATCTTTCCGGTTCATTCTGGCAGGCGCTGCTGTATCAGCTCTGCTTACCGCGTTGAGTCAGGCGGTTTCTCTGGCGTTTGGGATCGTGAAATCCCTTTCTTTCTGGAGCGCGGGCAGTTTGTCCGGTGTGACATGGCAAAGCTTGAAAATGCTATCCCCGGTGATTCTCTCAGCCGGTGCGCTTGGTTTGCTTTTATCGAGCCGGCTATCAGCTTTGGCACTGGGAGAAGATAGCGCCGCCAGCTTGGGCGTAAATGTCCGCACGGTCAGGCTTTTCGGTATGCTTGTGGTGTTGCTGCTTGCGGGAGCCAGTGTATCTCTTGTGGGAGGCATCGCATTTATCGGTCTTATCGTGCCGCATATATCCCGACTTCTTGTGGGCGGTGATTACCGCAGGCTGGTTCCCGTGTCTGCGCTCATGGGCGGCGTTGTGCTGGTGCTGTCGGATATTGCGGCGCGCATGATAAACGCCCCTTTTGATACGCCTGTCGGCGCACTGGTGTCCATCCTCGGCGTGCCCGTCTTTTTTGCGCTTACTTTCAGGAAGGAGGGCATGGTCTTATGAAAAAGAAAACCAGGCAGCTCCTTATCCTCAACGGTCTTCTTATCCTGATTGTAGCTGCGGCTATCTTATCCGTTAACAGTGGTTACGCAAGAATTCCCTTCTCGGCTGCGGTTCACAGCATATTCCAACCGCATATGGAGGGAACCTCCGTAGTCGTAGCGCAGTTTCGCGTTCCGAGAATCGTCCTCGCCGTTCTATGTGGGATGGGTCTGGCACTTGCCGGATGCGTTATGCAGACTGTCACGGGGAATCCGCTGGCCGATCCGGGGATATTGGGCATAAACGCAGGGGCGGGATTTGCCGTTATGCTGTTCCTGACATTTTTCCCTGCGCTGCATATACGTACCATGGCATACCAGCCGATATTTGCCATAGCGGGTGGGCTTTGCACAACGGGACTGCTGTATCTTTTTGCAAAGAGGAACGGAAAACTCCTCCCAATATATTTTCTGTTGGGCGGCATCGGTCTTGCGTCCCTATTTTCTTCTTTTATGCTGATCATGGCCGCGAACATGGACAACAGCAGCTATCAGCTCGTGGCAAGATGGCTGGCAGGAAATATTTGGGGAACGAGCTGGCATCAGGTTCTTGCCCTGTTGCCCTATATGCTCATACTGGTTCCTTTTCTTCTTACAAAGACGAACATACTGGATATTCTGCTCTTAGGAGAGAATACGGCCATTTCTCTGGGGATAGCCGTAGAGAGGGAGTTGAGACTGCTCCTGATTGCATCGGTGGCTCTTACCTCTGCCTGCGTTGCCGTCAGCGGAGGGATCGGTTTTGTGGGACTGGTAGCGCCGCATATAGCACGAAGGTTGATCGGAGGCAGACACCACGCCCTTATGCCTGCCTCCATGCTGCTGGGGGCGCTGCTGTTGCTTTTGGCAGACACGCTGGGACGGTCTGCCTTTCAGCCGAGGGAGATCCCGGTTGGTATCGTGATCTCCGTGCTTTCGGCTCCGTATTTTCTGTTCCTGCTCCGCAGGTATTTTTAAGGGAGGATGTCTATGCTTTCACATATGCAGGCAAAGGGTTTGTCTGCCGGATATAACGGGGAGGCCGTCTTCAGGGGGCTTGACTTAAAAATCACGGAAGGCAGCATAACCACCTTGATAGGCTCCAACGGCTCTGGAAAATCCACCATACTGAAGACACTGTGCCGGATCATTTCCCCGGATTCCGGCGCAGTATACCTTGATGGCGAAGCGATCCACAGAATGCCGACAAAGCGTGTTGCCCAGAGACTTGCGCTGCTGCCGCAGGGAGCACAAGCCCCTGCCGGCATCACAGTCGGCGACCTTGTGGAATACGGGCGTTTTCCTTACAGGTCGGCGCTAAGCGGTCTCGGCGAAAAGGATCGGGAGATCATCCAGTGGGCTCTTGCCAGTACAGGCATGAGTTCTCTTGAACATAGAGAAATGGAGAGGCTTTCGGGAGGTCAACAACAGCGGGCATGGATCGCCATGGCGTTGGCGCAGAAAACAGGATTGCTGTTTCTGGATGAACCCACGACCTATTTGGACATCTCGCACCAACTGGATATATTGTACCTTCTGCGCCGCCTCAACCGGGAAAATGGTGTTACCATCGTAATGGTTCTTCATGATTTAAATCATGCCATCATGTTTTCCGACTATTTGGTGGCGATCAAAGACGGGATACTACACAGCGCCGGTACGCCGCAAGAGGTTATTACCCAGCAGGCGTTGCGGGAAATCTTTGATGTAGAAGCGGAGGTCATTACACATCCGGTATTAAATGTTCCGGTATGCCTTCCCTTCAGGATAACGGAGCAGAACAAAAAAACAGGAGGTTCGAACACATGAAAAAAGGGGTGCAATCAGTGCTGTTCTCCGTGCTGGTGGGTGCGCTGCTGCTGTGCGCAGGATGCGGCAAATCGGGAGACATCTACACGGCGGGCGTTTATACGGCTTCCGCTGAAGGTTATTCCGGTCCGGTTACCGTAGAGGTAGAGTTTGACGGGAGCAGCATATTGTCTGTACATGTCCTATCTCACAGCGAAACAGTAAATATCTCAGACCTCGCAATCGATGAACTCCCTTCCCGGATCGTGGAGGCGCAGACCTGGGATGTGGATGCCGTTTCATCTGCAACATTTACCAGCGATGCCATTCGTGAAGCGGTCAGAGATTGCCTCGCGCAGGCGGCACTCCGATGAACCATTTGCGTTGCAAAGGGTATTTTGCGGTGATAGAATGGGTGAGATGAAGGGCAAGTCAAAAAATCAGCCATAGCTGCTGTTTTAAGTGCTTTTCCAGCGAAGTGCCGCAGGCATTTCGCTGGAGATTCCATATATGGCTGTATGAACTCCCTTCCATGCGCAAAACAATATCGCGAACCCTCCAGGCAAGGGTATATGTGTTTAGTATAAAATGTGTCACTCCCATTGACAAGCCCACTATGCTCGGTTATAATATACCAGTAGTATATACCGGCGGTATATCAGGAGGCGTAGGACATGGAACGAACGGAAACCCAGAGGAGGATCCTCGAAGTTGGGAAAAAAGAATTTCTGGAAAAAGGTTTTAAGGACGCGTCTCTGAACCAAATTGTCGCGGAGGCAGGCTTCACGAAGGGTGCCTTCTACGGCTACTACCCGGATAAGACCGCTCTGTTTGAAGACCTTGTGGGCGAGACCGCAAGCGAGCTGCTCACCCGCTTCAAGGCGGCACAGGATGATTATTTTGACCTTGTCCCGGAGGGGAGAGCAAAAGACAGTCTGGCGCTTTCCACCCAGCACCTGCATGAGCTTGTCGCGTTCATGTACGACCATTTTGACGAATTCAAGCTGATTCTCTGCCGGGCGGAGGGAACGGGCTATGCGGATTTCATCGAGGTGCTGGTGGAGCTGGAGGTCGATCGATCCGAAGAATACTACGCCCTCCTCAGAAAAAACGGTATGCTCTCCGGGAGCATGACTCGTCAGCTTCATCACATGATCACAAGGGCCTACTTTACGGCGGTGTGTGAAACCATCGTCCACGATATGCCGAGAGAGGAAGCCATGAAATACGTTGATGAACTGGCTATCTTTTTCCACTCCGGCTGGAGCGGACTTTTAAGGCTCGAATGAGCCTTAAAAAAATAGCTGTCGGTTAGTTGCCTCTAACCGATGCGGCGCATCCTCCAACAAATCCATACATTTTAAGAAAGGAACACGGAATATGAGCAAACAGAAAAAAGCAAAGCAGCCGCCGGTGCTGGGCAGGCTGCTGGAATACGCCGGAGGGCATAAGTGGCTGTCCGTATTGGGCTGCGGGCTGTCCGGCGTTTCGGCGGCGGCCGGCATTTTCCCGTTCGTCTTTGTCTGGTACGCGGCCAGAGGCATTTTAACGCCGGGAGGCGGCGTTCCGGCAGGGCTTGCCCGCTACGGCTGGTATGCGCTGGCGGCGGCGCTTCTGAGCGCGGCGATCTATTTCGCCGGGCTCATGTGCACGCACCTTGCGGCCTTCCGGGTGGCGACGAATATGCGAAAGGCGGCGGTCGCCCATCTCATTGACCTGCCGCTGGGGTACTTTAACGCCAACCTCACGGGGCGGCTGCGCAAGCAGATCGACGACAACGCGGCGCTGACAGAAACGCTCCTTGCCCACACCATCCCCGACGCGGTGGGCGGGATCGTAACGCCGATACTGGCGGTGGGACTGCTCTTCGTCTTTGACTGGCGCATGGGGCTTGCCTGCCTGATCCCCATGATTATCGGGCTTGTCTGCCTGATGAGCATGATGACCGGGACGGGCATGAAGTTCTTTGAGGAATACCAGCGGGCAGGAGAGCGCATTTCCGCCGAGGCCACAGAGTAGGTCCGGGGCATCCCGGTGGTGAAGGTATTCCAGCAGACGGTTTACTCCTTCAAGAGCTTTCATGCCGCCATCCTCAGCTACCGCGACCTTGCCAGCGGCTACGCCATGATGTGCCGTATGCCCTACACCCTGCTTACAGTAGTGCTGAACGCCATGTTCCTGTTTCTCATGCCCTTGGGGATGGTTCTCATCGGCGGCGCGGCAGACGGCTGGGCAGTGCTGGCCGATCTGGTGTTTTACATCTTCTTCGCGCCCCAGCTTGCCTTTATGATGGAGCGGCTGATGTACGCGGTCAATGCACAGATGGAGGCCGCCGAGGCAGTGAACAAGCTGGAAGCGATATTGAAGGAGTCGCCCCTTCCCGAGCCTGCGGCGGACAGCGGAAGCAAGCCCGAAGACAGCGGCATTTCCTTTGAGAATGTCACCTTTTCCTATGACGGCGCAGACAGACCCGCGCTGACGAATGTGAGCTTCCACCTGCCGCAGGGGGAGGCGTGGGCACTGGTGGGCCCCTCCGGCGGCGGCAAGACCACCATCGCCCGGCTGATCCCGCGCTTTTTCGATGTGCAGGCAGGGGCGGTGCTCCTGGGCGGACGGGATGTGCGCAGCATCCCCACCGCGGAGCTGATGGAGCAGATATCCTTTGTCTTTCAGGAGGTGAGGCTCTTCAAAAAGAGCATCCGCGACAATATCCGCGCCGCCCGGCCGGACGCCACCGAGGCGGAGATATTACACGCGGCGCAGCTTGCCCAGTGCAGCGATATTCTGGAAAAGACGCCGGGCGGGCTGGACGCCGTGATCGGCGCCAAGGGCGTGTACCTCTCCGGCGGCGAGATGCAGCGCATCGCGCTGGCCCGGGCGATTTTAAAGGATGCGCCCATCGTGGTGCTGGATGAGGCCAGCTCCTTTGCAGACCCCGAGAACGAGGCGAAGATACAAAAGGCCTTCGAGGCGCTGATGAAGGGCAAGACCGTGTTGATGATCGCCCACCGCCTGTCCACGGTGCGGAACATGGATCGCATCCTCGTCATCCGGGACGGCGAGATCGCCGAGGAAGGAAAGCACGACGAGCTTCTTGAAAAGGGCGGCGTATACGCCGCCATGTGGGAGGAATACCAAAAGGCCGCGCAGTGGAAGGTAGGAGGTGCCGCATGATCGAACGCATCCGCAAAAAATACGCCATGACGGAGAAGGGCGCAAAAGACTATGTGGCCGCCGTGTTCTGGTCCGTACTGGTCAACATCAGCAAAATGCTGCCGGTGGGCGTGCTGGCCACGGCGCTCTCCGGCATCGTAGAGGCGCTGACAAACGGCACCGACCCAAGGGCGGGGCTTACGCGCTTTCTGGTCGCGGGCGTCCTTGCCCTCGCCGCGCTCTTTGTGACCTTTCTGATTCAGTACAAGGCCCTATACGAAGCCACCTACCGGGAGAGTGCCAACCGCCGCATCCGGCTGGCGGAGGTGCTGCGCCAGCTCCCGCTGTCCTTCTTCGGAAACCGTGACCTGACCGACCTGACCACCACCATCATGGGGGATACGGAGACGCTGGAAAAGGCATTCTCCCACTTTTACCCCGCCATGCACGGCGCGCTCATCTCCACGGCGCTGATTTCCGCAGGCATGCTGCTTTACGACTGGCGGATGGCACTGGCTCTTTTGTGGGTGGTGCCTGCGTCGCTGCTGATGGTCTATCTCTCCCGGCGCATGGAAAAGCGGCATATAAAAAGGGGTCTCGTTACCCGCCGCGCGGCCACTGACGCCATGCAGGAGGTGCTGGAGTGCGCGCCGGAGATCAAGGCGTGCAACCAGAAGGCGCGGTATATCGCCGACCTGAACCGCAGGCTGGATGAGGCGGAGCAGGACACCATCCGGGGCGAGCTGTTCACAGGCTCCGTGGTCACAGCGGCACAGTCCTTCCTAAAGCTGGGCATCGCCACCACCGTCCTCACGGGGGTAACGCTGATGAGCCGCGGCGACTTGTCGCTGATCCCGTTTCTGATGTTCCTTATCGCCGCCACCCGGGTATATGACCCCATCGGCTCCATGTTTGCCAACATGGCCGCGGTTTTCGCCTGCGAGGTGCGCATCGAGCGTATGCAGGAGATTGAGAGCGAAAAGCGCATGACCGGACTGACCGAATATGATCCCGACGGCTACGACATCCGCTTTGAGCATGTGACCTTTGCCTACCGGGAAAAAGAGGACGTGCTTCGGGACGTCTCCTTTACGGCAAAGCAGGGACAGGTGACGGCGCTGGTGGGCCCCTCCGGCGGCGGCAAGTCCACGGCAGCCAAGCTGGCGGCCCGCTTCTGGGATCCGGCGGAGGGAACGGTGCGGCTGGGCGGCGTGGACGTGTCCACGGTGGACGGCGAGGCACTGCTGAAAAACTACGCCATCGTATTTCAGGATGTGGTGCTGTTTGCGGATACCGTGATGGAAAACATCCGCCTCGGCAAGCGGGACGCCACCGATGCGGAGGTGCTGGCGGCGGCGAAGGCGGCGCAGTGCGACGCCTTTGTATCCAAGCTGCCGGACGGCTACCATACCCTGATCGGGGAAAACGGCTCCCGGCTCTCCGGCGGTGAGCGGCAGCGCATCTCCATTGCCCGCGCCATCTTGAAGGACGCGCCGGTGATTTTGCTGGACGAGGCCACGGCCTCGCTGGACGTGGAAAACGAGACGGCGGTGCAGGCGGCACTGTCCGGATTGATCAGGGATAAGACGGTGCTCATCATCGCGCACCGCATGCGTACCGTCATGAACGCCGACCAGATCGTCCTGCTCTCCGGCGGCCGCGTGGTTGAGATGGGCTCTCCCGCAGAGCTGTTGAAAAAGAACGGCCTGTTCCGCCACATGGCACAGCTCCAGAGCGAGAGCATGGAGTGGACGGCGTAGAAAGTTGCGGGATAAACAGGATTCCGAATGCAATACTGGAAAACGAAGTGTCGAAAACAAGGAGGCGTTTATGAAAAAAATAAATAAATGGTCTGTCAGGGATGTGATCACCACGGTATTGCTCTCCGCAGTACTTATCGTGATCCAGCTCGTTGTCAATATGGTCTGCATGGCCAACGACTTTGTCAGCATGGTGCTGTCGGTGGGGATCACCATGTTCCTCTGCGCGCCGGTCTATATGCTCATGGTCAGCCGGATCGGAAAGCGGTTTGTGACGCTGATCTATATGACGCTGCTTGGCGTGATTTTTCTCCTGATGGGCAACTGGTTTTTGCTTCCCTACTTTATCATTACAGGCGTCATCTGCGAGGCGATCCTCTGGAAGGAAGGCTCCTGCCAAAAACCGAAACGGCTGACTGCCGCCTGGACGGCGGCGAGCCTTTTATACAACGGGGTCAATCTGCTGCCCATCTGGTTCTTCTGGGACACCTACTACGATTTTGCGCTGGCAAGCGGCATGGAGCAGAGCTATATCGATTCCTATGTGCGTTACTACACCTCTCCCGGCTGGCTGGCCTTTATTCTGCTGTTTACGACGCTGATGGGCTTTTTAGGCTGCATGGTGGGCAGTCGGCTGATCCGCAGGCATTTTCAGAAGGCCGGCGTTCTATGAGAGCGGACGCATCCTTTGCGGTGCCGGTCAAGCTGTGGGCGCTGCTGTGCGTCTTTGCCGGAGTAACCATCGGCGGGAATGTGCTGCTCACCTGCATCCTGACCGGCGGGGCGCTTCTTTATCTCGTCTTACAGCGGAACTTCCGCCTTGCCGCGTCCTATGGCTGCTTTTATCTGCTGCTGGCGCTGCTGCTGTACGGCATCCGCTTCCACGGGCTGCACATGCCGGTTTTTTCGGAATTTTATGTTCTGATGTTCTGGAATCTGTCACCGATCTTTCTGGTGTCATGGGATCTGATCACCACGCCGCCGGGGATGCTCTCTGCGTTTTTATCCCGCCTCCGTATGCCCACCCCGTTCATTCTCGGGCTTCTTGTGGTCTTTCGCTTCTTCCCCACCATGCGGGCGGAGCTAAAGGGTGTAGGCAGGTCCATGAAAAACCGCGGGCTGACCGCGGCGGGGCAGCTGCTCACGCATCCCGTGCAGAGCATGGAGTATGTGCTGGTTCCGTTTCTCCTTCGGGTGTTGCAGCTTGCCGATCAGCTTTCCGTTTCCGCTGTTGCAAGAGGCGCGGAGCGTCCGGGCGTGCGCGGCAGCTATTATGAGAAAAGGGGCGGGGCGCGGGATCACATCGCGGCAGCCGCATGTGCGCTGGTCACGGCTTCCTATTTGGTTTTGGAAAGGAGCATGGCATGATCAAGCTTATACACGCTTCCTTTCAATACGAAAACTCAGACAGAGGCGTACAGGACATTTCCCTTTCGGTAAAAAGCGGCGAATGCGTCGTGCTGACGGGGCTTTCCGGCTGCGGCAAGACCACCGTGACAAGGCTTGTCAACGGGCTTGCGCCGTCCTACTATCCCGGAGTTTTCAGCGGGAGCGTGAGAATAGACGGCAAGGACATATCAAGGCTTTCCACATGGGAGATCGGGCGTTTGGTGGGAAGCGTTTTTCAGGACCCCAAAAGCCAGTTCTTTTCCTCCGAGCTTGCCGGAGAGGTCGCCTTTCCCTGCGAGAATTACGGCCTGTCCGCCCGGGAGATACGGGAGAGGACGGACGCCGCCATAGAGGCGTTGCAGCTGTCCCGTTTGAAAGACAGGGCAGTTGACGTCCTCTCAAGCGGAGAAAAGCAGCGGGCGGCCATTGCGTCCGTATATGCCATGAAGCCAAAGGTCTTTGTGTGCGACGAGCCGACGGCCAACCTCGATGCCGCCGGGACGCGGCAGCTTGCGCAGACCCTTCGGCAGCTCAAGGCACAGGGCTTTACCCTGCTCCTCGCGGAGCATCGGATCGACTGGCTGATGGGGATCGCAGACCGGTTTTTATATCTACGAGACGGCAGAATAGAGGCCGAGTATGCACCACGGAACTTACTCCTTCTGCCGGAAGCAGACATCGTGGGTATGGGTCTGCGCTCTCCGCACGAGGGAAAGTGCCTTCCCGCTCCCTCCGTATTGGACGAAAGCCCTGCCGTCTTGAAGACAGCAGGGCTCTCGAAAAGAATACGCAAAGAAGTTATTTTTGAGGATATTTCGCTGTCCGTTCCAGAGGGCAGTGTAACCGCCATAACGGGGCAAAACGGCGCGGGGAAAACCACCCTTGCGCAGATCCTCTGCGGGCTGACAAGGCAGACAAGGGGACATATCCTGATAGACGGAAAAAAAGCAAGAGCGGCAGTCCGGCGCAGGGAGATCTATTACTGCGGCAACGACACGTCAACGCAGTTTTTTACGGCAAGCGTGGCGGAGGAGCTGCTGCTGAATACCAGATTGACGGAAGAAAGCAAAAACCGTGCAAGGATCCTGCTCAAAGAGCTTGGACTTTATGAGTACAGGGACGCGCACCCGTCCGCCCTGTCCGGCGGGCAGAAGCAGCGGCTTGCCATTGCCTGCGCCATCTTTTCCGGCCGCAGGATATTGATACTCGATGAGCCCACCAGCGGCCTTGACGGGCAGAATATGCGCCTCGTTGCGGAAAGGCTGAGAAGCGAAGCACGGAACGGCAGAACCATTCTCGTGATCACCCACGACAGGGAACTGATCGAGAGCTGCTGCGATAACATTGTGGAGGTCGGTACAAAGCCCGGCGAGGTACAGTGAATGCCTTTTGCCATTGAGCCAAAACGGGGCAAATGCACGAATGTTACTTTGCGTTGCTTGCCACGACGGTGTTGTTACTGCTTATACGAGCCTTTCCGCCTATGTGGAGCTGTCCCCGATCGCGGACGGCTACTGGAAAATGGTGGATCGAAACCCGGGAACGAGCGCATACACAAATGTTTCTCTGTGCGTATACGATGAGGCAACAGGTGCCGCATACCTCTACATCTAACGATAAGCAGCAGTCCCCCGGACGTTTCGTTGTCCAGGGGACTGCTGCTTATATCGTGATCGAAGCGCGGCACGGAATTTCCGGTTGATGCAGCCCACGCTGCCTCAGTTCACAAACGATGCGTTACCCAGCCGGTAGTACCGGCAGCCGTCCTCCTCGTACCATTCAAACGTACCCACCACGGTGATCTCTGCCCCCAGCTCTGGATACTCATCGGGATAGACGGGCTTTCCGGCGAGGGCAAACTCCAGCCCCTGTGCGCAGCAGGCGGTGGCGTCGGCGATCATGCAGGCGAAGAACATTTTGTCCGGGATAAAAGCACCGTTTTCGTCGGTGGCCTGGTATATGGTGAACTGCCCCTGCATTTTGACGGTTTTTCCTATGTAGTTATCCGGGAAGGAGATCATGCTGTTGACCTCGGAATAGACCATGATGCCGCTGAGTGCGGTCAGGTCAATGTCGAGCGCGGCGGTGCCTTCTGCATCCTCCGCAGCGGGCTTTTGTGCGGTGTCCTCATGGCCGCAGGCGGCGAGAGGGATGAGAGTTAGGGCGATCAGCAAAACACACAATAGTTTTTTCATCTGCGAAGACCTCCCAATACCGTGCCTGCCAGCCACGACAGACCGAAAGCGCCGATCTGAACGGCGACGATGGTGGAGCCTACCGGCGTACCGGCGAGAATGGACGCCAGAATACCGAGCAGCGCACAGAAAACCGAAAGGACTGCCGCGCAGATGGTCACGCTGCGAAAGCTCTTGAACATCCGCATGGCGGACAGCGCCGGGAAGATCACCAGTGCGGAGATCAGCAGGGAACCCACAAGGTTCATCGCCAGCACGATGATGACCGCAACGACGACGGCGATCAGTAGGTTGTAAAGCCCCGCCTTCGTGCCGGTCGCCCTTGCGAAGCTCTCGTCAAAAGTCACGGCGAAGATCTTATTGTAGAACAGGATGAACACCGCTACGACCAGCACCGACATTCCCACGCACAGCCATACCTCTGCGGGGGACAGCGTCAGAATGGAGGTGGAGCCGAACAGCGTGCTGCACACATCGCCCGAAAGATTGGACGAGGTGGAGAAAATGTTCATCAGAAGATACCCGATAGCCAAAGAACCGACAGAGATCATGGCGATGGCGGCGTCGCCCTTGATTTTCGTGTTCTGCCCGGTGCGCAGGAGCAGCACGGCGCTGAGGATGGTAATGACCATGACAAGGGGCATTTTGTTGGTAATCTGCAGCACGGCGGCAATCGCCATTGCGCCAAACGCCACGTGGGACAGACCGTCACCAATGAAGGAAAACCGCTTCAGCACCAGCGTCACGCCCAGCAGGGAGGAGCAAAGCGCGATCAGCACACCGACAATGAGCGCATAGCGGACAAAGGGATATGCCCAATAGAGAGACAGCTTTTCCAAGATAGCAGTCATTGGCTGTCACCGCCCTTCTTCACGTCAAACAGCCGTCCTTGCGGGCTTTGGAGATAGTCCGCCCTTGTCCCAAAGAAAACGGTGTCGCCAATATGCAGAATATGGCTGGCGTATCGGACGGCGGCAGCCACATCGTGAGAGATCATAATCACGGTGATGCCGTCCTCACGGTTGAGCTTTTCGATGAGCGTATACATTTCCGCCGTCACCTTGGGGTCAAGCCCGGAAACAGGCTCATCAAGAAGCAGCATTTTTTGCGTGGCGCACAGTGCGCGGGCAAGCAGCACCCGCTGCTGCTGCCCACCGGACAGCTCCCGATAGCACCGCCTTGCAAGCCGTGTAATCTGCATTTTCTCCATGGCCTCCGCCGCAAGTTTCTTTTCTTCTTTATTATAAAAAGGACGGCTGCCGCAGCGTCCCTGGCATCCGGAGAGAACGATCTCTCTCACGGCTGCCGGGAAGTCCTTTTGTACCACTGTCTGCTGCGGCAGATAGCCGATCTCGTTTTTCCTCAGCCCATCGCCCGTCAAAATTCTGCCGCTGATGGGGGCCTGCAAGCCGAGGATCGTTTTCATAAGGGTACTCTTGCCGGAGCCGTTTTCCCCTACGATGCAGAGATAGTCGCCTGCAAGGAGCTCAAAGCTGAGGTCTTGGAGAACGGGCCGTCCATCGTAGCCGGCACAGAGATTTTGACAAGTGAGCTGAGCCATAGACCTACCTCCTTACCCCAACGCTTCCTTCAGCACGGAGAGATTTTTCTCCATAACGGAAAGGTAGGTGGCGCCGTTTGCCACGTCCTTGGAGGTGGTGGACTGCATGGAATCCATGGTCAGCACCTTCTGATTCTTCCCGGCGGTGTTCTGAACGATGGTTTCCGCGATCCTGTGCTGTGCGCCCTCGATGGTCAGCACGCAGGGAAGTCCCAGCTCATCCACCTTCTTAGCAAGGAACGAAACAGTTTCAAAGCTGGCCTCGGCCTCGGCGGAGCAGCCCGCAAAGGCGGCATAGTAGCGCAGACCGTAATCGTCCACCAGATAACGGAACGGGAAACGGTCGCCAAACAAAACGGTCTTATGGGTCGCACCGTCCACAGCCGCCTTATAGTCTGCGTCAAGGGCGGCCAGCTTGTCCTTATACGCCGCGGCGTTGGCGATATAGGTGTTCTTGTTGTCCGGGTCGATGGCACACAGCGCGTCCGCAAGCGTCACGCAGAGTGCTTGGGCATTCTTCAGGGACAGCCAGACATGCTCGTCCTTTTCCTCCCCATGGTCATGCCCCATCAGCTCGTCAAGGATGTCCTCTATGGAAAGCGCGTCCTTCACAAAAAACGGATTGGTCTTGGCGCTCATCAGCGCATCGAAGCCGGCGTTGCCGAAATAGATATGGAAATGCTCCGCCTCGCCCGGCTCGTGACCGTGGTCGTTGAACTGCACATATTTGGGCGCATCGGCACTGGTGGTTTCGAACTGATAGCGGACGCTGCGGATCGTGCCCTCATCATTCCGCTTCGGCTGATAACCGGCATAGGTGTATTCAGCGGAAACGGTTTTTCCGTCTGCATAAGTGAAGGTGATGTTGTTTCCTTCAATCGAAATCTTTTCGGCGTCGCATTGCCACGAGGTCTTGTACTTCTCCAAATAGGTGTCCTTTGTGGTCGAGCTGTCCTCGTCCTCCTCCGCCCTGTGTTGGCAGAATTTGTCCAGGTCGCCGTTCAGCAGATAGGGGTGCAGGGACTTCCACGCACCGGCGAAATCCGAGAGGGTGCGATCCCTGATGTTATCCTCTGTGAGCTGTTCATCGTGGCTGTGGCCGTGGTCGTGACCGTCCTCCTGCATACCCTCAACGGTCTCCTCCGTTTTCACGGAATCACCCAGCACCTCTAGCAGATTGATGACCTTCATATTCTTGTTGGCGGCGTTTTTCAGAGCATTTTCCACCCAGCCGTCGGACTCGCCGCCCACATAGACGAAGAGGTCGCAGTCGGAGATTTTGACAATATCATCGGCGGTGGGCTGATAGCTGTGCAAGTCAACGCCGTTGTCCAGCAGCATGGTGACCTCGGCGTTATCCGCCTTGTCGCCCAGGATCGCCCTGACCCAATCGTATGCGGGGAAGATGGTCGTGACGACCTTCAATTTGCCGGCTTTTCCGGTATCCTTCGGCTTTCCGCAGCCGGCAAGGACGCCGGTCAACATCATTAGCGCAAGCAGCAGCGCAGTTATCTTTTTCATAGGCTATATGTACCTCCAGATTATGATAAGAACGTAAAAATGGGCGCAAAAATACAAGGGTGACGGCAACGCCGCGAAAGCCTATCCGAAAACGGATAGACTACACCCTCGTAAGTAGTTCTTATTTAATCTGAAAGCTTGACCTTGAGTGAAACCAGAGTAAACGTGCGGACAACCTCCGCGCAGGAGGGAATGACCCTGCACGGGGCATACCTGACCGCCGCGGCGAAAACCGCAGCAGCACCGGCAAGCCCAATGCTCTTGAGCAGATTTTCACAGACCTGCAGCTGGTGGCAGATGGCGCAGTCCTCGCCGGAGCAGTTGTGGTTGGCTTCGACCGCAATATAGACAGCGGAGGACAGCATGACAGCCGCCAGCACGGCTGCCAGCAAGCCTGTGATCAAACGAGATTTCTTTGTCATAGCCTGTCCTCCTTCCAAATACTATTCTTCCCGGCAATCCGCGCAGGTGCCATATAGAACCGTGTCGGCGGCGTCCAGCGTGAATTGCTCACTCTGCGCCAGGTGCTTTGCAAACAGGGCGGCGTTGCCGCTTGCCATGTGAAAGGTTCTGCCGCATTTTACACAGCTCATGTGCAGCGCACCCTTGCAGCTCTCGGCGTCAAGGTACTGATAGTAGACCTCCCGCGTGCCGCTCTTGCTGCTGCGCCGCACTTTTTCTTCCGTCTCTAACTGTGCAAGGTTCCGATATACGGCGCTGAGGCTGATTTTTTCATCCGCCAGTGCGTCCGCAATTTGCCGTGCGGACAGCAGCTCATCCGGGTGCCGGCTCAAATAGGCAAGCAGAGCCTTCCTCTGCTGCGTGCTGTAACTGGACAAGTTACCACGCCTCCAATTTGCAATTCATTTGCAATTTAGCATAACACGATGCCGCCCCGATGTCAATATGCAAATTCGTCGCAAATTAGCCGCCAACGCGGATAGTGCCCGCTCCGCTGAAATGGGCTGCGGCAGAGCTGAATGATCTGCGCTCCGTTTTCGGCGGCAAAAAGGCAGCGGCAAATGCCAGGTGAAAAAGCGGTAGAAAAACGCAAAAAGATATGCTTCACACTTATCAAAGCCCAAAAGCACCTTCAGAGCAAAAGGATTTCATTACGAATAGCAGCTGACCCTCCGTATGCACTGAAGCATACGGAGGGTCAGCTGGCTTGTGTGGTATGCTCAGTCGAGCGGGGGCTTTCTTTTCTGCTGCGTCAACATATCCGTGCCCGGCCTATCCCTCAAACAAATTCAGGAGGTATCCGTAGCCCTCGGCCTCCATTTTCGCGTAAGGCACGAAGCGGAGGGCGGCGCTGTTGATGCAGTAGCGCACGCCGTTGGGCGACTCCGGATCGCCGGTGAACACATGGCCCAGATGGGAGTCGCCGGCGCGGCTGCGCACCTCTGTGCGGCGCATGCCGTGGCTCAAGTCCTCCCGTTCCACCACAGCAGGACTCTCGATGGGCTTTGTAAAGGCAGGCCAGCCGCAGCCGCTTTCAAACTTATCCGTAGAGGAGAACAGCGGCTCGCCGGTGACGATGTCCACATAGATGCCCTTTTCGAACTTGTCCCAGAGCTCTCCGGTAAAGGCGCGCTCCGTGCCGCTCTCCTGCGTGACGCGGTACTGCTCCGCCGTCAGCGTGTCCCGGATGGTCTCCGCCGCGGGCTTCCGGTAGTCGCCCGGATCGATGCGAAGCTTGGAGAACAGCTCCATCTCCGCCCGGGGGATGTGGCAGTAGCCGTTGGGGTTCTTTTCTAAGTAGTTTTGGTGATATTCCTCGGCGGGATAGTAATTCTTGAGCGGGCCGATCTCCACAAAGAATTTCTCGCTGCGGCCCCGCTCAATGTCTGCGATGCGTTCCACTGTTTCCCTGGACTTGTCGTTGGTGTAGTACACGCCGGTCTGATACTGGCTGCCCCGGTCGTTGCCCTGCCGGTTTTGTACCGTGGGGTCGATCACATAGAAGTAAGCCAGCAGCAGGGCATCCAGGCTCACCTGCTCAGGGTCATACTCCACCCGAACGGTCTCCCGGAAGCCGGTGTCGCCCTTGCAGACGGTCTGGTAGGTGGCGTCCGCCTCGCAGGTGCCGTTGGCGTAGCCGCTCTGGGCGTCGATGACGCCGGGGATGGATTGCATGAGCTGCTCCATGCCCCAGAAGCAGCCGCCCGCCAGATAAATGACATTTTCCGTGGTATCCATATAGGTGATCTCCTCGTCAGACCGGTCAAAAGCCGGGCCGTCCATGTTTGTTTCCTGTCCGCTCTTTTCCTTCGGCACAGTCTGCCGTTCCGCGGCGCAGCCACTGAGCAGCAGCACTGCGGCGAAAAGCAGTGCCAATACACTTCGATACATCGTGTTTCCTCCTTCAGTGGAATCAGGGCTCACTCCGCCCTGTCGCAGTCCTGTCTCTTGCCGCGACCGGGCCACAGGACGGTATACAGCAGCGACCCAAGGACGCAGCCGAAGCCGGTGGAGAGCCACGGGCTGGACGTAATGGCACAGGTGCCGGTGGCGCAGCCCACATAGCGGTAGTACAGCCACCCTCCGGCACTACCCACCAGGGGCAGGGCAATGACGCGCAGAATGCTCGTCAGCTTACAGTTCTTTTTCTTCATAATAGCCTCCCTTTGAAGATATTAGATCAGCCCATATCGGCAGCCAGTGCCTTGTCGATCTGGGCTTGCAGTGCATCGGCCTGCGCCTTGCTGGTGATAGCCCCCACAATGGGATCACCCACGATGCGGCCGCTGCGGTTGACCACGTAGGTGGTGGGATAGGCGTAGATGCTCTCCACAAACTTGCCCGCCTCGCTGCCGGAATCGAAGTACACGTTCTGATAGGTGGCACCGCTCTGGGTCAGCACATCCTTGGCGTCAGAGATGGCGGCCTCGTTGCCGTCCAGCGTAAAGGCGTTGATACCGATCAGCGCACCGCCCTTGCCGGAAAGCTCCTTGTTCAGCGCGTCCAGATCGCCCAACTCGCCCACACAGGGACCGCAGGTGGTGAACCAGAAATTCACCACGGTGACGGCGTTGCCGGAGAACAGATCGCTGCTCTTTACCGTATTCCCGTCCAGATCCTTGCCCTCAAAGGCGGGGAACTTCGGCAGGCTGCTGTCATCCGTCTTGTTGCCCGTGCTGCCATTGTCGGGGGTGTTGCCCGTGCTGCCGCTATCGGTTTTATTGCCAGTGTTGCCGCCGTCGGTTTTATTGTCCTTACTGCCGCTGTCGGGCATCGTGTCCATGTCCTTGTCCGTCGGCATATTCATATCGCTGTCCAGAGATTTTTGCACGATCTCGGGATACTTTTCCTCCAGTGCGGCCAGCTTGTTTCCGATGTCGCGGATCTTCTCCGCCTCGCTCTGAAGCAGTTTCAGCTCGTCTGCCGAAAACTGATCCTTGGCGGCGTTGATGGTTTCCAGCAGGAAGTCGCCGTAGTTTTTGCCGTCCTCCATCATGATCTTACCCTTGTCCGCTGCCATAAAGACCTTTTCCCAAAGTGCTGTGTTCTCTGCCAGAATAGCAGCCTCCTGCGCTGTCAGCTCCTTGTGCATGGCGGCTGCCTCCTCAGCGTTCTTAGGCTCGTTGTCCATGCTGTCCATGTGATCGCCGCCCTTTGCGCCGCAGGCGGCCAGAGAGAGCACCAGCACGACTGCCAACAGCAATGTCATTAGTTTCTTCGTGTGCATGTTCGTTCCTCCTTGATCTTTGTCGTCGTTCTTCTGCGGCGTTTCTGCCGCAAGGACTGTTTATTTTTACTGTCTCCACAGCCGCAGCGGAAGAGGGCGGCGCTGGTGGGACAGACACGCTGCATTCTATTACCATAATAAAGTGAATGGGTTAAAATCCTTGTTAAGAACGGGGATTTAATGGAAATATATCTTATATTCTCTGAAAATAAAGCGATTGGGGCAAAAAGGCAGGGGCAGCAAGAAGAAAGCCTCTGCGAAAAAGAACCAAGCCCAAAAGCCGCGCGGCTGCGAAGAGCGTTCTCCCCGCAGCCGCGCAGCTGTTTGTAAAGTTCTCTGCTTTTAATGCAAGACCTGCATCTCCGGGTTCTTCTCCCCGAATTTCTCCCGCAGCGCGCTGCAGATATCCTCCCGGGACTTGCCCTGCTTCTCACCGTTTTTAATGAGCTTGTACGCCTGAAACAGCGCCGAGGGGCCGATCTCGCTGCTGAAAAAGCCGATGCCCTGATTCCATGCCAGCAGCTCGAACACGTCGTCCAGCGCGGCGCTCTCCACACCGTGGATATATGCCTTTACCAGCTCCCGCGCCGCCTGCCGCATCCGGCCCGCACCGACAGCGTTGGTCAGGGACAGCAGCAGCCGCGTTTCGTAGGGCAGTACGCGCTTCTCGCTCTGCCATGTGGTCTCCCAAAAATCCACGGCGATCTGCCCCAGCTTTTCATCGATCATGGGATAGTTCAAAAGAGCCAGCGGCTTGAAGGGGGCGGAGCTGTCGCCTTCCTTCTTCTCCACACGGCAGAACCAGACATGGAACTCCGCCTCACCCCGCTGCTCGGTGTAGTGCTCGTAGCCCAAGCCCTCCATGACAGCGTACAGTGGATGCGGCTCAAAGGTCTGGATGATGTGTAATCCTTCGCCCACCTCCAACGCCTCGGCTCTTTTCTTCAGCCCTTCAAAGAAGCTGCCCTGTATATGGCGCACATCCACGGTCTGAAACCCCTGCGCCTTATTCTTCCAGTTTTCGTAGCTCAAGTTAACAAACAGGTTTAGATGCCATGCGGTGAAAACCGCATGGCATCAAGCCTTTTCGGGGTTTTCCACACCCTGATTTTACCGGTTTTGAGCATGGATGTCAGAGCCGTCCGAGAGGCGTTCGACGTGATTTGAACCCCTCTTTTTCTGCTTTCTGGCGAAATAATCGGATGCAGCCCCCTTTTGTACGAGGAGTTTCCTCGCAAGGGGACTTTTTTCATAAAAAAGTTTCACAAAGTTTGGGGCGTCGGTTTGTTGGTTTCATAAAACCATCGAACCGGCGCTCTTTTTGCGTTTCAGGACAGATCAAGGGCGGCAGCCCAGAGAGGAGCAGTATATGCGAAAACCAACAAGGCCACTGGCGCGGCGGATCGATGAGCGACTGCCAGCGCCCTACCAGCAGATCTCGCCGGAGCCGGTATTCTGCAATGAGCACGAGCGGTGTCAGGGCTGTCCCTACCCACGCCACGGCATCGTCTGCTGGCATCGGGACGGGACTTGTTTGCGGACAGATATGGAGGAAATAGGACGGAGGCGAAAGAATGATTCGAGCAGTTTTAAGTAACCCATCTCACCCGGAATATGGCGTGGCAACCATCCCGTTCCCCATCCCCCACGACCAGTACGCCCGCTGCATGGAACTGCTGGAGGCTCTGGAAATTGGCGACGCGGTCAAAGCCGACTGCAAAGTTGAGAAGATCGACAGTTTCTACACCGTCCTCAAGCGCACGGAGATGCTCACGGTCAATGTGGAGGAGCTGAACTACCTTGC
>ENA-ORLU01000906-ORLU01000906.1-human-gut-metagenome-genome-assembly--contig:-NODE-906-length-24896-cov-2.805552_pt1 | contig 24896 bp, 22 predicted proteins | sample MGYA00243009_ERZ508833 | MGnify/ENA primary metagenome ERZ508833 (study PRJEB26277, sample SAMN04329763) | human gut metagenome | biome: human-associated habitat | host: Homo sapiens | place: USA...
CGATTGCTTTTTTTAAAATACTTGTTTTCTCTTGTTCTGGTAACTGAACTGCAACTAAATCACTAGCTTTAAAAAATCTACGATTATATTTAGTAATAGTAGCTTCTTGATCTACTGTTCTTTGCATTTGTCTTACTCGTTCGTTTACAAATTCTGAAATAATACTATCTAATGCCATTTCCGAATTTAAATTTTGTAATATATTATCTCTTGCATTTCCGTCTCTCGTAAAATTCATAGCAATTCCTGTTTTTACATATCTTGTAACTGCCTCTTCAGCATGTATACTTCCATATTTATGTACTGTCTTTATTGTTGAATCTCCTAATACATCATATATTCTTCCTTCTGTACAATTCAAGACATAATTTTCAGACATATATTTAATCATATCATCAACTGTAATTTTTTCAACTATGTTGTCTCTCGCTCCTTCATCTCTTGTAAACACTCTCACATTTCCTTCTGTTATATATTTTTTTAAACAATTCTTCATATTTTCAATTGTCTTTTCTGTTCCAAACATTTGTTGACCTTTTTTAAAAGTTTTTTCAAATGCAAAATCCATTGCATTCCTTTTTTCCCATTCTGAAATTTGGCTCTTATCTCTTTTTTCGTTTGATATATCTATTGCTTCAACATCTTGTTTTCTTAGTAAATTATAATTGTACTTAATTTCATCATTATCTGTTGAATGAAATTTAAAAAAATTAGAATCTGCACCAAAATATTTAAAATCTTGTGTTCCTCTTTGCAAACAAATAGAATACCATGTTAACTCTATTGGAATTGTTTTATCATATAATTTCAAAACATTCCATGCATGTTTTTCTATATCTCCAGGAGTTCCTGCAACCCCTCTCATATAATCACATTGAATTCCTTGTCTATCCATCATTTCTTTAAAAATTAATGAATACCCTGCACATATTGCTTTTCCTGTTATTAGTCCTGTTAAATTTGAACAATTTCCACTTACATATTTAGATCTGTCATATTCATATTCCATACTTTTTCCAAGTGTCATAAATATATATTTTGCTTTTTGTATATCATCCCATTTTGGATTAATTCTGCTTTCTATTTTTTTCATTTGTTGAATTATTTGTTTTAAAGTTTTTGCAGTATATGTTGTTCTTGAAACATATTGATTAGCATTATATTTGCTTTTTCCTTTTAGCCCACCCTCAACTCTAATTAACTCATCATCTCTTATTTTACTCAAGTCAAATTCTTCTTCTAATTCTTTTGTATTTGCAACTACAATCATTTTTTACTCCTTATACTCATATATACCATTTAGCATTATTTTTATTTTTCTATCTCTCAATTCTTTTAAATTTTCTCTCACTTTCTCAATGTCGTTATCATAAATTGATATTTCATTTAAATTTTTGTATTTTGATAATATATTTAAATCTAACTTATCAATTCCCATAAGTGATAATTTTTCTATTTTTAATGGTTTATCTATTTTTTCCATTTCAAATCCATTTACATTTTCAATCGCTAATTCTTTTAAATTTTTAAAATCCTCTATAAAATCAAACTGATTTAAATTTATATTTATTAATTTTAATGATTCTATATTAGTTAATTTAGTTATATTTTCAAAATCAATAATTTCAGTATTATTTATTGTTAATTCTTTTACATTTTCTAAATATTCTATTCCATTTACTTCACAATTTCTAAAACTAACTTTTTTTACTTTTCTTAATAATTGCATATCTTCTAATTTTAATCCTAAATTTTTTATTGTTATTTCTTCTAAATTTGGAAATAAGGATATTTCTTCAATATATACTTTATTATATTCACCTAATATATCTTCACTGTTTAATACTATTTCTTTAACTTCTTCTAAATCTTCCTTTGTAATATTTTCTTTATTCAATATTACTTCTATATAATTTTTTAATAATATATTTTTTATTAGTGTTTTTTCTGTATCTTCCATTTTTTTCTCCTTAGTTTTACTCTTTTTTAATATATCATATGTTAATTAATTTGTAAATAATCTAATTGTTGGAAATATACTTTTTAGCCTGATTATATCCTTGTTTATACAATTCATAAACATTCTCAGAATCTAGCAAAGATGTTTTTTCTAAATTAATTGTTATCAATTTATCAATTCCATCTTTTTCATATGCTGATAATTCTCTTCCTTGTAGTTCCATTGCTCTAGTTGCAACTTCTATAATATTTTTACAACATTCTTTTTTATGAATAGTCTCAAAACATATTCCTATAACTTCATCTGCCCCAATATCTTTCAAACACTTCCAAGGCAAATTTTCACGTGTTCCACCATCTATTAATTGTATATTTTCAAATTTGCAAGGAGAAAATACTACTGGAAAACTGCAACTTCCTCTTACAGCTGTACTTATAGGTATATCTGTTATATATTGAGTATCATCTAATAATTGTGTTCTCTCTTCATTAGATGATGCAATATATACAGTGCCTGTTTGTAAATCTACCATAGAAATAAATAATGGCATTTTTATTTGATTTATATTTTCTACATGACTTTTTCTACATATTTCGCTCATTATTTTTTCAATACTTTTTCCACTATTTAAACCATCAATTACTAATTCACCTTTAAACAATAATCCAAAAATTAATTTGAATATTTGCTTCCATTCTGCATATTTTATTTTTTTATAATATTTTTGAAACATTTTCCACATTTCATCACTATTATATCCAAGTGCATATAATGTTGCTATAATACTTCCAGATGATGCACCAGATACACAATCAAATTTTATATTTTTTTCTTCTAATGCTTTAAGTGCACCTATGTGTGATGCAACTTTTATTCCTCCTCCACTAAAACATAACCCTCTCATTTTCAACTTTATCCTCCTAAAATATTTTATGCCTTAATAAAAATAAAGTGAGCACTATTTTTCGATAAATTATTATCAAAAAATAATGCTCTTATATTTATGTTTTGTGTACACGGTGGCCTAATTCATTGGTAACACATTCTCTGTTTTCATTGATTTTTTCTTTTCTTTCAATTTCTTTTTGAAGATCAATGCCTTTCATCTCAGCAATTCCCAACAGGAAAATTGCTACATCAGCAAGTTCTTCTGCAAATGTGTCTTTTCCTCTGAACCAAGCATCATATGCTTCTCCAACTTCTGCAATAAGATGGCAAAATTCTTCATTCATATCTGTTGTGTTAAAACCATGCCGTTTTTTGTTTTCAAAAATTTCTTTTTGCAGTTCTTGTAAAGTCATATAAGTTACCCCCTTCAAAGACTTTGTGGAACTTCCAACTTACGTATTTAATTTATCACTTTTCTATTTTACTGTCAATCTAATTTTTATATTGTTGCTAATTTTACTCCAATTTTTATTAATTCATAAATCATAATAAAATTCGCACTTGATAGAACAATAAATGTAGCCATAAAAAAAGAAAGCATCTTATGTTTTTTCAAAAATTTCATATACAAACCTCCCAAAATACTTGTCCTTAATATGTATATGTAAATATTCTAAAAATATTCATAATCTACTTCTTATTTTCATCGCAATATGTTACAAATTTTTATTAATTTAATTGTTGTAATATATTTTTTGCTAATTCTTCATTAATTCCATTTACTTTTGAAAGTTCATCTATTGAAGAATTTCTAATTTTTTCAACACTCCCAAAATATTTTAATAATGTTTTTTTCTTTGCTTCCCCAATTCCTTTTATATCATCTAATTCTGATTTTGTTATTGATTTATCTCTTAATTTTCTATGATAAGAAATTGCCGTATCATGTACTTCATCTTGAAATTTTGTAATTAAGTTCATTAAATTTTCTGATATTTCAAATTCTTGTCTTTGCTCATTTATTAATGCTCTTGTTTGGTGTTTATCATTTTTAACCATACCAATTACAGGAATATCTAATTCTAATGATTTTACTGCTTGTTTTATTGCTCTTATTTGTGTAATTCCTCCATCTGCAAATATCGCATCTGGTAGCTTACCAAAACCTGATGAATTACCATTGTCAATTGAGTGTTTCAACCTACGTGTTACTACTTCTTGCATACATTTTGGATCATCTTGTGTTAAAACTGTTTTTATTTTAAATCTTCTTGACATGTTTCTTTTTATTGTTCCATCAACCATTACACACATTCCAGCTACCATATATTCTCCTGAAATATTTGATATATCAAATGTTTCAATTTTTCTTGGTAATTTGTTTAATCCCAATATTTCTTTTAATTCAACTAAAATTTCGCTTCTATCTCTTTCTTTATTTTCAAGAGTAATTTTGGCATTATTATCAGCCATTTCCACAAATCTTAATTTTTCACCTTTTTTTGGTGATTTTATTTCTACTTTTCTTCCAGCTTCTTTGCTTAACCATTGTTCTATTGCTTGTTGATCCTCTAATTCTTCTCTTATCATTATTTTATTAGGTAAATTTTGACTATCTATATAATATTGCTTTATAAAACCTGAAATTATTTCTTTGTCTTCCATTTCTCTTATGTCTTGGAAAAAATAATGTTCTCTTCCTACCATTTTGCTTCCTCTAACAAAAAATATTTCAACACATACCTCAATTTCAGATTTTGCAATTCCTATTACATCTATATTATTTTCTGTTATATTTGATACCTTTTGTTTTTCATTAACCCTTTGTATAGCTAACATTCTATCTCTTATATATGCTGCTTGTTCAAAGTTCATTTTACTTGACTCTTCAATCATTTGTTTTTCAAGTTCTTTTAATACTTTATCAACTTTTCCATCAAGAATGTCTATTATTTCATCAATTTGTTTTCTGTAATCTTCTTTTGAAACATATCCCATACAAGGACCTAAACATCTATTTATGTGATAATTTAAACAAGCCCTTGTTTCAGATCTAAAGTTTTTACATTGTCTAATTTTATATTTCTGTTTTATAAAATCAAGCATTTCTTTTGCAGCTCCAGGATTTGCATATGGTCCAAAATATTTTGAACCATCATTTATTATTTTTCTTGTTATTGTCACATTTGGATAATCTGATTTTATATCTATCTTTATATATGGATATGTTTTATCATCTTTTAATAATACATTAAATTTAGGTCTATTTTTCTTTATTAAATTACATTCTAATATTAATGCTTCTGCTTCATTATCAACAACTATATATTCAAAATGGTCTATTAATGATACCATTCTTTTTATTCTTTCAGTTTTGTCTGTTTTTCTAAAATAAGATTTCACTCTTCTTTTAAGATTAACTGCTTTTCCTACATATATTATTTTGTCATCTACATCATGCATTATATATACTCCAGGTTTATCTGGTAATATTTTTAGTTGTTCTTCTATGTTAAACATTCTTTCCCTTTCTAAAATTTAAAATATTATACATTCCAATTTATTGCTCTGTTTCCATACTGTGCTCCCCATGGTGCACCAGAAATTCTATTTGCTGTTCCTTTTATATTAATAGCTGTTAAATTTCCGCAATACGCAAATGCATTTGCACCTATTGAAGTTACACTTTGAGGAATTGTAATTTCTTTTAAAGAATTACAACTATAAAATGCTCCTGCTCCAATTGTTGTAACACTATCTGGTATAGTTATTGATGTCATTTTACCACACACATAAAATGCATTTTTTTCAATTTCAGTAACAGTATTCGGAATATTATATGTAGTGGCATTTCTACTGGCCATTATTACTTTTGTTCCTGCTTTATTTAATATTAATACATCATCAATACTTTTATATGTTGCACTTCCTTCTGCTACCCTAAGTTTGGTATTATCATGAAATGAATATGTATACATAGTTGTTACACTTGCAGGTATATTTAATAAATTTACTCCAGACATACCTGTAAGAGACCATCCTTCTATAACTTTAAGTGTTGATGGTAAATTTAGTGTTGTCATTGATTTTGTTATACATCCATTAAGCAAAATTTCAACTCCTTCTGGCACTGTAAAATTTTTAGAAGATCCCATATATTTTATAAATCTTTTTCCATCATATGAATATAAATTTCCATCTACTAGTTTTAAATTTTTACTAGTACTGCTCAATTCTATTGTTGTCAATTTATTCATTCCATTAAAAACTGCTCCACCAAAATTTGAACTAACTGTATCTGGTAATATAATTTTTGTTGCATTAGAACCTGATAATCCATCTCCAACGATGCTTACAACACCATTTGGAACATTTATTTCTGTTAAAGTTAATAATGCCACATACATTGTCTTTCCATCTTTTGATAATAATATTCCATTTTCAAATTTAAAACTATTATTTCCATCTGCAACTTTTACTTCTGTTAATCTACTTAATCTAGTTAACGCACTTCCACTTAAAGATGTTAAACTTGCAGGTAATGTAATTGTTGTTAATTTATTACAATTTCTAAATGCTGCATAGCCAATATATTCTACTCCTTCTGGTATTTCTATTTCAGTTAAAGAACTACATCCTTCTAATAATCCGTTATATATTGTTCGAATTTTTTTTGATAATTTTATCTTTTGTAATCTATTACAATCCCAAAAACAATATTCTCCTATATCTGTCACACTGTCAGGTATTTCTATACTTGTTAAATTAGTACAACCATAAAATGCTCTTTTTCCTATTGTTGTTACTGTATTAGGAATCTTTATACTTGTAAGGGTTGTATTATATGAAAACGCATCATCTCCGATTGTAGTAATTCCTTTTGGTAATACTATTGATGATAATGGTGTAATTCCACTTTCAATTTCTACTTTTGAAAATGCTCCTGCTTCAATTTTTTTTATTTTTCCTTCATATTCACTTAAATCAAGATTTCCATTATTATCTACTAAATAAAGATTCATTGCTGATGATCTTAAAACTCCATCATCTGTAATCTCATATGGATTTATTGAAAATCCTAATTCTACTGCAATAGGAATTACTTTTTTGTCTTGGCTTACATAATAAATTTTTCCTTTTATTATTTCAAACTTTTTCTCATCACCTTTTTTTATTGAACTGCATATTTCTGTTATTCCACTTCCAACTTCATTTCCTTCATATCTAATCGTCTTATCATTTGCATATAATGTATCTAAATCATATTCATCATCCATTCTTTTTTCACTTAAATATAATTCATATTCTTCTTTTATATCTGCTAAATATGATTTAGTCTTTGCTTTAGAAGCATTTGTTGTTATTCCACTATTCCCTGTGAGTATTGATATTGTTGCTCCTGCTAATATTAACATTATTATAATCGTAACTGCTAATGCAATTAGAGTAACTCCATTTTCTCTTTTCATCTAAAAAACCACCTTTCTTCTTTTGAATATACATTTTAATTATATTATATTTAACTACATAATTCAACAAATAGCTAAAATTTTATTGACATTTTAATTATTTATAGTAAAATTATATAGTATTAAAAATTAGTAAAATTTATATACATTAACAAAGGAGAATTAATCATGGCAAGTTTACCAATATTTGTAAAATATTTTATTGTTTTTTTTATATCAATGGTACCAATTGTAGAATTAAGAGGTGCTATTCCAATTGCTGAAAGCTTAAAATTAAGTATTTCTTTATATTATCCAATAGCAATAATAGGAAATATGTTACCAGTTCCAATTATATACCTATTTGCAAGAAAAGTTCTTGAATTGGGAAAAGATAAAAAAATAATAGGAAAATTTTTCTCATGGTGTTTAGAAAAAGGTGAAAAAGGTGGAGAAAAATTAAAAGCATCTGCTGGAAATAGCGGAATATTCTGGGCATTACTTTTATTTGTAGGTATTCCTTTACCTGGTACAGGTGCATGGACTGGAACTCTTGCTGCAAGTTTTTTAAAACTTGATTTTAAAACAAGTATAACTGCTGTCGCACTTGGTGTTATACTCGCAGGAATTATAATGTCTTTAGGAAGTAAAATTGTAGCTATTTTAGGATGGGCTGGAGTTATTGCTATTATAGCTATTATCTTAATAATCATTATTGCTTCTGTTATAATTAAGAAAAAATCTAAAAAACAAAAATAATTTAAAGCATCAAAATGATGCTTTTTTATTATGTTTACATATTATAATATAAAAATACTTTTAGATTGGAGATATTTTTATGTTATTAAATTGTATTTTATTGGCTCTTTCTGTTAGTATAGATTCTCTTGGAATTGGAATTTCTTATGGTATAAAACATACTAAAATTTCAAAGATAAGTAATTTTATATTATTTTCAATTTCTTTAATAGTAACAAGTCTTTCCATAATTATTGGAAATACTATTTCTTCCATACTTTCAGAAAAATTTTCTGTATTACTTGGTTCAGCCTTTTTAATGTTTTTAGGCTTTTATGGAATTTATAAAAACATTTCAAACAAAACTACTAATTATGATTTTAATAATTCAAATGAAATTGATAAAAAAGAAGCTATTTTTTTAGGATTAGCTTTATCTATTGACTCATTTTGTGTAGGCCTTGGAAGTGGAATAATTGGCTTTAATGACCTTTTATTGCCTATTTTTGTTTCTGTATTTCAATTATTTTTTATAAATTGCAGTGCAAATATTGCTAATTTATTATTATCCAAGTTTAATATTTCAGACAATATACTTTCTTATATATCATCTTTGGCTCTTATTTTATTAGGAATATTAAAAATTTTGTTTTAATTTGTCACATTTTAATAAATTATACATATTATTATATAAGATAGGCTATCAATTCGATTGTCAGAAAGGATTCTATTTTTTATGATAAGTTGTATATTACTTGCTATATCTGTTAGTATAGATGCTTTAACATTAGGTATTACATATGGTATTAAGCATTCTAAAATTACTAAAATTAGCAATTTAATTGTTTTTTCAATTGCATTTGTTTCAACATCAATTGCAATTTTTTTATGAAATCATATTTCAAGACTTTTTTCCCCTTTAGTTGCAACACTTGTTGGTTCTGTTTTGTTAATTTTTCTTGGAATATATTCTATTTATAATAGTTTTAATAAAAATACTGAGGATTATGATTTAGATCATTCAAATTCTATTGATAAAAATGAAGCTATTTTATTAGCATTAGCTGTTTCGACTGATGCTAGTTGTGTTGGACTTAGCTGTGGAATAATTGGTATAACTGGATTTGTTTATCCACTTTTCGCTGCATTATTTCATACTATCTTTATAAATTGTGGTAATATTATTGCATATTCTGCTAGTAAAAGAATTAAACTTTCAGACAAATGTTTATCAGTATTTTCTGGAATTGTTTTAATTTTAATTGGATTAATAAGATTGTAAAAGAAGCTACTCATTGTAGCTTCTTTTGCTTTATGCTTCTTTTAATTTCATTGATAACAATTTTGAAATACCCTTTTCCTCCATTGTAACACCATAAATAGTATCTGCAGCTTCCATTGTTCCTTTTCTATGTGTAATTACTAAAAATTGAGTATCTTTAGCAAATTTCTTTAAATATTCAGCATATCTATAAACATTAACATCATCTAATGCTGCTTCAATTTCATCAAGTACACAGAATGGAGCTGGATTTATTTTCAATATTGCAAATAGCAATGCAATAGCTGTAAATGCTCTTTCTCCACCTGAAAGTAATAACATACTTTGAAGTTTTTTTCCTGGTGGTTGTACATTTATTTCTATTCCACTTTCAAGAATATTATTTTCATCTGTTAATGATACTTCTGCCATTCCTCCACCAAATAATTCTTTAAATACTTCTCCAAAATTTTTATTAATAATTTCAAATTTTTCTTTAAACTGTGTTTTCATAACATCTAGCATTTCAGCAATTACTTTATTAAGTTTTGCCATTGTACTTTCTAAATCTAATCTTTGTTCACACATAAAATCATATCTTTGTTTTAAATTCTTGTATTCTTCAATAGAATCAACATTTACACTACCTAATTCTCTTATATCTGTACGTAAATTATTAACTTTTCTTTGAGTTAATTGTACATTTTCTGGCATTGGATAATTTCCTGCATTATTAGGAGTTAATTCATATTCTTCCCACATCTTATTTATAATTTCTGTAATATCTTCTTCTATTTTGGTTTTCTTAACTTCTAATTTTGTAACTTGTGCTTTTAAGTCCTCTATTACCTTAAATTCATCAGTTTGTTCATCTTCTTTTTTAGTTAATTTTTCATTTTTTGCAATTCTATCTTTTTTCAATTTTTCAATATTTTCACCACTATTAGAAACTTGTGATTTAATTTCTTCTATTTGCTTTTTTGTTTCTTCTAGTTGTTTTTCAAGTTCAATATTTTCTTTTTCATCTTTTTCAATTTGGGCTTTCTTAATTTCAACATTTTTTGTATGTGTTTCAATTTCCTTATTAATCATTTCTGACATTTCTTGAATTGACATTTCACTTTCATTAAATGATGATACAGATATTTTTAAGTCTGTAATATCTTCGTTTAAGTTATCTATATATGTTTGACTATCTTTATTTGAACTTGCAAATTCATCTATAATTGCTTGTTTTTCTTCATTTTCCTTAGAAATTTTAGCCATCTCTTGTTCATCTAATTCTTTTGATTTTAATAGTTCTTTTTTATTTTCTTCTGACTTTGAAATCTCTTCTTTTTGCTTATTTATTCTATCTCTTATTGTTTGAATATTTTCATCAATTGATTCAACTCTTTGTTTTTCTGTTGCATAAGAGATTTCAATTTCTTGTAATTGTTTTTCTAAATTTTCTGCTACTTCTAATACATTTTCTGATGAATTTTCATATTCTTCTTTTGATTTCTCTAATTTAGAAATTCGTTCTTTTATTTCAGTAATTTGTCCATTTAATTCTTCAATCTCTTTACTTCTACCTAAAATATTAACTGTTTTTTTAGTTACTGATCCACCAGTTATTGTTCCAGATGGATTTATTACATCACCTTCTAATGTAATTATTCTGAATGAATAATTATTTTCTTTTGAAAGTTTTATCGCATTTTGCATATCATCAACAATAACTGTTCTTCCTAATAAATTTAATACAATTTGCTCATATTTTTTATCAAATTTTATTAAATCACAGGCAATACCTATTACTCCATCTTTTTTGCCTTTTATATTATCTAATTTTTTTCCTTTTACAGACGTAATTGGCAAGAATGATGCTCTTCCTAAATTATTTGTTCTCAAATGCTCAATTAGTTTTTTTGCATCTTCTTCTGTTTCTGTAACAATATTTTGTAAGCTTGCTCCTAAACACATTTCAATTGCAATTTGATATTCTTTTGGAACATCTATAATATTGGCTAAAACACCATGCATACCTTTTCCAAGTTCTTTTGTTTTTTCGCAATCAATTAATAATGATTTTACACTCTTTGTATAACCTTCTTTTTCCTTTTCTGTTTCTACAAGGAAATTATATCTTGATGTTTTCATCCTCATTTCATTTGTTAAATTAGCAATTTGAATTTCGAATTCTTTTATTTTTGTAGTAGTTTCATTTTTTTGTTTCTTTATTTCTTCAAGCTTTTTCAAAATATTATTTCTATTTGATTCTGTCTCATTAAATTCTTTTGCAATGTCTTCCTTTTTTATTCTAATTCTATCTATTTCAAATGTTTGTGATGATATTTCTTGATTTAACTGACTTTTTCTTTTTTCCAAATTCTCTATATTAGTTTGCTTTTTACTTATTTCTGCTTGTAATTCATATTTTCTGTCAGTGTTTTTTTCTATAATCTTTTTGATTTCTTCCATTTCAAGTTCTTTTGAACTTAATTGGGTAGTTAATTTTGCTAATTCTTCTTCTTTTTCTTTTAATTCATTTTCAAATTTTGCTTTATTTTCTTTTAGATTACTCTTCTTTGACTCTTTTTGTTCCATATCATTTTTTAAACTAGCAATTTTCTCTTGTAATTCTGATATTTCTATTTTATTTCTTTCTGCAATTTCTTTATTATTTTGAATTTTTGTTTCTGCTACATTAATATTAGAATTACATTGTTCTATTTGTTTTTGACTCTCAAATCCAATATTTTGCATTTCTTCAATTTTTGTTGTTATTTCATCAATTTCATCTTTTAGTTCTTCCTTTAAAATCTTTATTTTTTCAAGTTTTCCTTCTTCTTGATTTAATGTTGATTTCATTATATCTTCATTTTGAACAAGTGCTTCTAAATCTTTTTTGTATTTATCAATATTATATAAAAATAGTCCAATTTCTATATTTTTTAATTCTTCTTTTAAGTTTAAATATTTTTTTGCCTTATCTGATTGAAGTTGCAATGGTTCTAAATTTCCTTCTATTTCTATTATAATATCATTTATTCTTAATAAATTAAGTTTTGTTTGCTCTAACTTTTTCTCTGTTTCTTCTTTCCTTGCCCTATATTTTACTATTCCTGCTGCTTCTTCAAATATATGCCTTCTATCTTCTGATTTATTGCTTAATATTTCATCAACTTTTCCCTGACCAATTATTGAATATCCATCTCTTCCTATTCCTGTATCCATAAATAATTCAATAACATCTTTTAATCTACATGGTGCTTTATTTATATAATATCCTGTTTCTCCACTTCTGTAGATTTTTCTTGTAATTGTTACTTCTGAAAATTCAATTGGTAATGTTCCATCAGTATTGTCAAATACTAATGATGCTTCTGCAAATCCTAATGATTTTCTGTTTTGTGTTCCAGCAAATATTATATCTTGTGTTTTATTTCCTCTTAATGATTTCATACTTTGCTCACCAAGTATCCATCTTATAGCATCAGATATATTACTTTTTCCTGATCCATTTGGTCCTATTACTCCTGTTATTCCAGGTCTAAATTCTAATATTGTTTTATCTGCAAATGATTTAAATCCTTGCATTTCTAGTCTTTTTAAATACATGTTTTTCACCTTTGTTTTTTGATTTCTATTTGTATTTTATCGTAACTTACTAAAAATTTCAAGGGTTTTATTTTAACACATAAAAAAAGTACACTCAACGTGTACTTTTTATTAAGTTTCTATATCTATAGAGAAATTACTATATTTAGTTCCTCCTGAATCAACATTTGTTGAATACATAAATTGTAAAGAAAGTGCTGAATATACTTTATTTGGTGTTAATGAAATATCTGCTGAATGATATCTGTTAGCCCCAAAATTCCATGTAAATGTTCCACTATAACTAGACCAAATTTCTACCCAATTATTACTACTATCTAAAGCTACTATTCGAAGTCCAAAGTATCTATCTGACCACATTGAATTTGCTCCAATATTAGCTGATCCTTTTATAGATTTTATTACTGAATTTTCTGGATTTTTTACTGTATCACCAATCTGTTTCCAACCAGATGAAACTACTCCTGCATCGCTCCAACTTCTAGAAGCATGCATTCCAACTGTTATACTTATTTGAGTATATACTGTTGAATTTGAATTTTTTACCGTTATTGTTGCTTTTCCAATAGCTACACCTCTTATTATTAATGTATATTTTCCTCCTCCATTATAATTTAAACTTGCACTTGCAACATTTGAATTACTACTAGTACAAATTATATGCTCCGTTGTATTAGAAGGAGAACATTGTATTGTAGAAGAAAAAGTTTCACCCACTTTTACTGTACCACTATTTGGATTTGCGGTTATACTTTTTACTTTTGTTTCTACTGCTACTGTACATGTAGCACTACATCCATTAGCTGTAGTTGCTGTAATTGTTGTTGTACCATTCCCAACAGCTGTTACATTTCCATTTCCATCAACTCTTGCAATATTACTCTTATTACTTTTCCAATTCAATCCCATATTATAATTTGTTGTACTTGGATAATATATAGCACTTAATTTTGTTGAAGTACTATAATTTTTTCCATTTGTATCCAAAATAATTTCTGTTTTATTTAATGATATAGATGTTGGAGATGTTACAACTGTTACCGTACATGTAGCTATTTTTTTATTTCCAGTTTCTGCTGTTATTACTGCTGTTCCATTTGATACTGCTTCTATTTTTCCATCAGTTCTTCCAACTTTAGCAATCTCTGGTTTATCAACTGTATATACTACATCTGTATCTATATTTGCTCCTGTTTCAGTATTACTAGGATTTGGAGATATTGATGCTATTAATTGATCTGTTGGATTAGATGAGCTTAAATCTATCATTGTATTTGTTTTATTTAAACTTATACTTGTTGGAGATGTTACTACTGTTACATAACATGAATATTTTTTATTATTACCTGTCTGTACTGTTATTATTGAATGACCATTTCTAATTCCTGTTACTACACCTTCTTGTGAAACCGTTACACAACTTTCATCTGACGTTTTCCATGTTAAACCTTTATCAGTATCTGCTGTCTCAGGATATATTACTGCTTTAAATTTATATGTTTTATTTGTACTTAAATCTATTTGTAAATTTGCTTTATCTAATTCTATAGCTGTTGGAGTAGCTATTATTCTAACTGTATATGTTGCTGATTTATTATTTTTTGTTGTTGCTGTTATTGTTACTGTACCTGTTCTCTTTCCTGTTACATATCCATTTGAATCTACTTCTGCAATATTTTCATTACTACTTGTCCACGTAATCTCAGTATTATAATTTGCTGTTGATGGCTCTATTGTTGGTTTAATTTGTAATGATTTTATTGCTGATGATGTATCCAAGAAATCTGAGTTAGCACTTAAAGATATCGATACTGGCTCTTGATGTACTGTTACATAATTTATTGATTTTTTTCCGTCAGATGTTTCTACAACTATTGTCGCTCTTCCTAACTTTTTTCCTGTAACTGTAATTGCTTTATTATCTCCAACTTGTTTAAAAACTATATTTCCTTTTGCATCTTTTTTTATTTCTAATATTCCATCATTTTCATTTTGATTTGTAACTGTATAACTACTAGAATTTGTTAATATCTTAATATCCATTGTTGAATTTATATTTACTGATGGTTCTGAAGGATCCATCTTAATTCCGTCTTTACTAAGTATTTGATCACTTTCTACATTCTCTTGAACTTTTCCTGCTTGATCTATTAAATATGTATTACCTGTTTTAGAGAATCTAACTATATATAAATCTGCAATTATTTTTTTCCCCTTATAGCTATCCCCTGGTCCCAAAATATCATAATCTAATTTTTCAGATTTGGTATCACTATTTTCTATATATTTATTTAATTTATTTTCAATAACTGCTTTTCCCTTGTCTCCTGAGATTGCTCCTGTCTTATTATCAGTATCATCAGCTATTGCCTGAGATGCTGCCCATTGAACAGCTTCTTTTTCTTCACTCGCTATTTTTTTTTCACTCGCTAATTGTGTTTTCTTAATAATTCCACTATCATTTCTAATATTAGAAATTGTTACTCCTGATAATAATATAAGTACTATTATAGTAACTACTAGCGCTATTAATGAAATTCCCTTTTCTTTTACTTTCATATTTTTTCTCCTTAGTTTTATACTTTATTATATATTTCTTTATGTGAAATTTAAAAATCCACAATGTAAATTTCTTGTGAATTTTTTGCACTCCCAAAAACGTTAAAGAAATATTTTTTCAAATTTTCTTTAACGTTTTTTATTAATTTTCACATTTTTCTTTTTTTCTATCTTTAAATAATACTATTAAACATATCGTAATTATACAACAATATATAACTATCATTTTAGGACCACCAAATAGTTTAGCATCTCGAAATAATTGTTCTATAACAAACATTCTCATTATAACATATTCTAGAATTGCCAATGCAATTCTTTTTAAATCACTAATTCTTCCTTTATATTTAACTAATATACAAAATCCAATTAGCCATACACCTGTTTCTATTAATTGAACTGGATACTCTATATGTCTATATCCTAAAGCTACAGTATATGAAAGAATCTTATCTGGCATTACTTTTCCAATACAACATCCTTTTATAAAACATTCTATTTTTCCAACTGCAGCACTCAAAAATATTGATTCCATCATAGTATCTATAAGTTGTGTTCTATATTTAGGAAATATTTTTATTGATATAAGCATTCCTAGGGCTCCACCTATAAGAACTCCAGAAATTTTAAAATACTTAAGTTTCCAGATAAACAATTGAGATATATCTTTATTCCCAGAATTTATAAACCATATTATTCTTGCTGCAGCTGTTCCTAATATTATTGCTATCAGCGTATTTATTATAGCTACAGATATTTTTTTTGTTCTTTTATATGTCATAAAAACATTATATATAATTGCTATACTATATGCAAATACTCTTTGCTCTGCAAGTGTTTTTATCATTTTTTCTCCTTTGGTTTGGATATTTATGCCTCAATTATATCATTTCATATATAAAATTGTAAATAATTTTACAAAAATTATCCAACTAATTTCTTCTGTAAAATCATTCTTATTTTTACTTCATTATCACTCGAAAGAATAACTCCTTTCTTCTTTGCTACTTTTATTAAATAATCTAATTTCGACTGATTAGCTTTTATTTGATAAATATAATAATCAATCATATCATCTTCTGCATATTCAAAATTATTTCGAGCATTTTTCAATTTTTCTCTTGTTTCCATTATATTTTGAAGTAATTCCATTTCCTTCTCTATATTCGTTTTTCCTTTTATCATTTTATTTAATAAATATTCTTCTTCCATTACACTCTCCTTACAAAATTCTTTAACTATTTTTATTCACTATTTTTTCTATTATGTACAAATTAAACAAATTTTATTGAATTTTCCATAATTTTATTGTATAATGTTCGATGTGTAGCCTCTAATTGAGGAATTTAATAAAGAAAGGGATATGCGATTATGATAGATATTAAATTAATAAGAGAAAATCCAGAATTAGTAAAAGAAAATATTAAAAAGAAGTTTCAAGACCATAAGCTTGTTTTAGTTGATGAAGTCTTAGAACTAGATAAAAAAAATAGAGAAGCAAAATTAAATGGTGACAACCTTCGCTCTGAAAGAAAAAAACTAAGTGATGAAATTGGAAAGCTTATGAAAGCTGGTCAAAAAGAAGAAGCTGGTAAAATTCGTCAAGAGGTTCAAAGTGTAAATTCTGCAATTGAAGAAAATGAAGAACTTGAAGAAAAATATACAGAAGAAATAAGAAATAGAATGATGAAAATACCTAATATTATTGATGATTCTGTTCCAATTGGAAAAGATGATAGTGAAAATGTTGAAGTTGAAAGATTCGGAGAGCCAATCGTTCCATCTTATGAAATTCCTCATCATGCTGATATAATAGCAAAATTTGATGGACTAGACAAAGAAAGTGCTGGTCGTACAAGTGGTGTTGGTTTCTATTACTTAATTGGTGATATAGCACGTTTACATGAAGCTATGCTTGCATATGCTCGTGATTTTATGATTAATCATGGATTCACATATTGTATTCCACCATTTATGATTAGAAGTAGTGTTGTTAATGGTGTTATGTCTTTTGATGAAATGGAAGCTATGATGTACAAAATCGAAGGTGAAGATTTATATTTGATTGGTACATCTGAACATAGTATGATTGGAAGATTTAAGGAACAAATTGTTGATGAATCTCAATTACCTCTTACTTTAACTTCATATTCTCCATGTTTTAGAAAAGAAATTGGATCACATGGTCTTGAAGAAAGAGGATTATATAGAGTTCATCAATTCGAAAAACAAGAAATGATTGTTCTTTGTAAACCAGAAGAATCTATGGATTGGTATAATAAAATGTGGAAAATGTCTGTTGAATTATTTAGAAGCTTAGATATTCCAGTAAGACAACTTGATTGTTGTAGTGGTGATATGGCAGATTTAAAAGTTAAATCTTGTGATATCGAAGCTTGGAGCCCACGTCAACAAAAATATTTTGAAGTATGTTCTTGTTCTACTTTAGGTGATGCACAAGCTAGACGTTTAAATATTAGATATAAAACAAAAGATGGAAACAAATTTGTTCATACTTTAAATAATACTGTTTTAGCTACACCAAGAGCTTTAATTGCTTTAATCGAATGTAATTATAATGAAGATGGAAGTATTACTGTTCCTAAAGTTTTACAACCATATATGGGTGGAAAAGAAAAATTAATTCCTACAAAATAAAAGTAAAAAATGTTCACAATTTAATGTGAACATTTTTTACTTTGTTATTGTATAAAATTTTTCATTATGATATATTAATTACAATAATAGTACAAAGGAGACTTAAATGAAAAAAACAAGATTAACAAAATCTAATCCATTTAAAAATTTTATATTAACTCCAATATTAATTATTATATATATAGGAATGTTTTATTTAACATATTTATGTATAAGAGATTATTATGGATATACAAATCTTTTTTGGGGAATAAAATATCTTGTATATGCCTTTTGGTTATTAAATATTTTACATCTTATTGGATTTCTACTTGCAAAATTTCAAGTATTTCGCCAAAAATTTTTGGAACATATCACAAATCCTTATACCTATTTCAGAGAACTCCCTTCTGACTTTGGTGTTGGTGTAACCTCTATACTTTTTGATTCTACAATAGAAAATAATAAAGATATTATAGCAGTATTATTAGATTTATGTGCAAAAAAATATATAACTTTATCAAAACAAAATGATAAATATATTATTTCTGTTCTAAAAAAACCTGATACATATCTATTATATAATGAAAGATATATTTTAAGTTCAATAATAAATAATAACCTAAAAAATTTAGATTATAATGTATGGTATAATCATTGTTTAAATGATGGAATTAATCTAAATCTTTTCTCATACAAAAAAAGAGAAAATTATTTTGAAAGATTATTTAAAATATCTGATAGAAGTACATTTATAACAATATCTATTATTTGTCTATCTATGGGATTTATTGCTGCAATTTTAGTCGTTATATCATCATTAACAAACACTTCTAACATTACAAATTGGCAACCAATTATTATTTCATTATTAAAATTTACTGCATTGTTTCCATCTATTTTATATATTTTAACTTTTATTATATATATGGTATTTAGATTAATTTTTGAATTTATTACTTTTATAATTAGATTATACTTAAATGCAATTAGTTCATCATATAATAAAGTTTTAAATAACACTTTACACAAAACAACTAAAGGAATTAGTGAATATCAAAAATTATATTCTTTTAAAGCTTTTCTAAAAGATTTTGGAAACTTTGCTGATAAATACCCTGAAGAAATTGTATTATGGGATAGATATTTATCATATGCACAAGTTTTTGGATTAACAAAAGAAATAATGAAAACTGGATATCCAAAATTAGTAAAAAATTCATCTTTTCAAATTGATGATATTAATAATATAAATTTTGATAATATAGAAATACTTTAAACAATAAAAAATACATCTAATAAAATACAATTTTATTAGATGTATTTTCTATCTCTCAACATCTTCAACCACCATTTTTGAACTCTTTTCTACAATCGGACAAGTTACTTTGTTAAAATCTACTATTAAATTGTATTTAAACTTATTTTCCTTTAAATTAGCTATTGCTTCTTCTTTAATTTCATATCTTCTAGAGCTTAAAAATTTTTTCCCAAATTTTAATTTTTTAAAATATGGATCTGTATATTCTTCCCCATTTATTAAAACATAATATCTTGTACTTCCATCTTTATTTTTTAGTCTTTTAATATCTTTTCTACTTATTACTTGTTTGCAAGAATTATATATTTCAATTTCACTCTGTAAATTTCTATATTGTATATCAGTTAATTTTCTTCTTAATATTAATTCACTTACTTTCCTATTTATATCCCAGCTTGTATACTCATTTTTATAATCTTTTGTAAATAATCTTACATCTATTTTATCTTGATTCTCTATTTCTCTTTTTACTTTTTCAAGTATATTTGCATCTTCTTCTAACTGGATTTCTTCTATTCTTTTCCAAATTTTTTGTACAAATGCTCTATAATTACTATCATTAATTTCATTAAATTTATCTAACAATATTCTATAAAAATCGAAAATTTTTTTCTTTTCCAATTTTTCTATATTAGGTTGATTTTGTTTTATACATTGAATAATTATTTTATCAAGCATATTACTCAACTTTTTATATTCATTTGTTTCAGTAAATTCAGAAAATGCCTTTATATCTATATGTAACCATCCGAAATAATCTTTTATTAAATTTTTACATTTTAATACTTTTTCAAATATTTCACTTACATCAGAATTCTTTTCAAAATATGGAATTATAAGTTTTGTAATTAATTGAGTTTGAATGCAAAAAGCTGTATTTTTTATCTCTTTATTTATATATTTTCCTTCTTCTTTATTAAATTTTTCTAACTTTTTGTTTCCATCATTAAGATCTAGCAAATTGTCTTCAATTTTTTCTTTTAAAGAATTAATAAATTCTAGATAATCCATCTTATTACATAAGCTTCTAAATTCACTTTTACTCATATTTAGTGCTTTATGCATTTCTTCTGGTTTTGTATTAACAATTTCTATAATTTTCTTTGCACCTATAATATTTTCTATCTGTTTTACAACATTAACTTCCATCTCATATGATTCATTTCCAGATACCGTTTTTAATCTTACCCATTCTGTCATTCCTTCATTTAATGCTGTACCAAAACATTTATTATCTTCAAAATCGTCTTTTACCTTTGTTAAATCTATTATATGTTCTAATACTGATTTTGAAGACTTGTATCTTGCTTTTGTAAATTTTACAAAACCTTTTATATTTACTATCTTTCTTTCTCTATCAATTCCGAGTATCATCTTCATTTTTTCTAAATAAAGCATGTATTCCTTCATGTGCCAATGTTCCAGCTATATCTTGTTCTTTTTTTATATCTTCAATCCCTATATCAATATCTTTACTAGCTAAAGATATTGTTCTTTCTGAAATATCATACAGTCCATCAGATCCTTCTAATTCTTTTTCAACTTCTATTGCTGAAATATTATTTTCTAATATTTTATACATTTCTTCTTTCGGAATTTCTTCTATTAATTCTGGAAAATTTTTATAACAATCTTCTATTAGAAATCTTATTACCGATATTTTATCTACCATTTATTTTCTATCACATCCCATATGTTGTTTATTTTTTCTCTTTATTTCTTTTATCTTGAATTATAGCCATTTCCTTTTCTGTAATTAGTGTTACATTATTTTCTTTTGCCCATGCAACACACCCTTTTAATACAGTATTTAAAAATACTCTTGGAACTTTTATTAATTTTGCACATGCTTCATCTGTAAATTTTATTTCTGGATCAATTCTTGATGCAGCATATTTTACTGTATCTAAACTAATTCCTTTACTTGCTGGAATTGGTTCTGATATAGGTCTTTTAAATCTTGTATACCAGAAGTTTTTATTATCACGATATCCATAGTCTACTGGAACTTGTGGAAATACATTTGCATTAACTCCATTTATTATTGCATCATAATATTTTGGTTTCATTAAAATATTATCAATTTTTAATATGAAATGTGCTCCAAATTGACTTGTTATTCCATTAAATTGATGATATGGTGGTAAATATTCATCTTGCACTTTATCATTTTCTGCTCCATCTAATTCTCTAACCCATGTACATTCAAATACTTGGAATGCTTCTTGGATTATTTTTGGATATTGCTCATTTGGATTTTCTCTTGCTCTTTTTCCATCAACTAAATTAAAAATACAGTCTTTCATTTTCTCTTCAGTTGTTTCCCCTAGATATCCTAATCTTACTGCTTCTTTAAAATATTTTCTTTTATCTGTTATAAAATTAATTGTACATTTTCCTGTTCTTAATATATTTTTAGCTGTATTTGAGCTGTTTCTGCAACAAAGTATCATTGCATAATAGTCCTTTCCTGCTATGTAATAAGGAAAACATAGTGAATATGATCCTAAATTTGTTAATCCTGATTCACTTAATGTTCCTATTTCTGTTGTTGGCATTGGAAAAAAGCTTGATGTTTGATAAAAATTATCAACTATTCTTAAATCTTTAAATCCATTTAATTCTTCAATTTTCTTTTCCATTGTATTTCTTCCTTTCTTTTTTCTAATCTTATGTCTGTACCATTATATTATTATAAAAATTAAAAATTGTCAAAATCTAAATATGCATATTTTTGTGTTTTAAATTCAAGTGCCTTTTGAATTTCTTCTTTTGCAATTTCAGAAATTTCACTTATTCTTTTTCCATTTACTAATGGATTTATGTATCTTATTTTTGCATTTATATTTATACAATATTTACCTTTAACTTCTTTATCATTTTCTTTTATTTCACAAGCATTTTTCCAGAAATCAAATTTTTTAGAGATATCTTTATAATTACAATTTTCAATTCTTTCTATTACTTCTTTTTCAGATAATTCATATAAATCTTTTTTGGTTATTAAATTTTTATAAGACATATTTTTCATTATATCTGCTAAAAATTGCATTGATAATTTTGTTTTATTATCTATATAAGACTTTGATAATATTCTCATTCCTTTCACAAATTTTTCAGCAATTGTTTTATCCTTAAAACCAAGTTCATCAATTCCTTGCTCATTTTTTTGTACTTCTATATTATCATAAATTTCTTTTATATCATTTAAGTTCCAAACTTTTTTACGAACTCCTAATCCGTTTGATAATGTATATTCTAATCTATCTGCTGATAACATTGGTGTATCATTATCTGCTATTGGATATATATGATAATTATCAACTTCTTCTACTTTTATTCCATCTCTTTTTAATAATTTCATTATATCTTGTGATTCGCTTATTATTCTGCTTGTAAGTTCTTCTGTTGATTCCTGTTTTTCATAATCTCCATTCATAAAATCTATACTATGTTTGAATACTGGTGTTGCTATATCATGAAACAATCCTGCAAGTGTTTGTTTTTTATTTTTTGTAAAATGCCACACAATTAAACTTACAGCTATACTATGGTCTAAACTTGAATACCATATCATTTTATCAAATAATTTAGTATAATATGTACCACATGATACACTTATTTCTGCTTGTTTTTGCATTTCTTTTGTATTTATATATTCATTTAAAAAATCAGGAATTTCATCTGATAGTATTTTAAAATATTCTTTTATTGTTTTGTCCAACATTTCAAAATAATTCTTCATTATATATTAATCCTTTCTTTTATGTTTTTATTCTAGCACAACCATTTTAAGTTTACAAGCAATTAACTTGCACTTTTAAATTTTCAATGTTATAATATCCACATATTATTTATAAGAAAGGAATTTAATTATGATAATAAAAAATCCACGTTTTGAGGTTTCTGCTGTAAAAGAGAGTCAATATCCACAAAATGGTATACCAGAAGTTGTTTTAGTTGGAAAATCTAATGTTGGAAAATCTAGTTTTGTTAATACAATGATTAATAGAAGAAAACTTGCTCGTACAAGTAGTGAACCTGGTAAAACTCGTCAACTAAATTTTTATAATATGGATGACAAATTTTATTTTGTTGATTTACCTGGTTATGGTTATAGCAAAATGTCAAAACAAGAACAAGTAAAAGTTGGAGAATTTATTGAAAATTATTTAAAAACTCGCAAGGAAATCTGTCTTATTATATTTTTAGTTGATATTAGACATGATCCTACTTCAAATGATTTTTTAATGTATGATTATGTTATTAGAAGTGGTCTTCCTTGTATGATTCTTACAAATAAAGCTGATAAGATTGCTAAAACTAAGGTTCTTGATGCTTCTAAAAATATTCAAAATCAATTAAACCCTATTGGTGATATTACTACACTACCCTTTTCTTCTGAAAAGAAAATTTATTGTGAAGATGTTTGGAATATAATTGAACAATATATTTAAAAATGTCAAATTTATATTTTTTATAAAATATTTTGTCGAATTATAAAAGAAAAAAGAGCTTGATTTATAGCTCTTTTTATGCTTTTAGTTTGACATTTTTTGTAAATTTTGTTATAATAAAGTATAGTTCAAATGTTGGAACTCCTTTTCAACATGGAAAAACACATTTTATAATAGGCAATTGCCTAGGAGGTACAAAAATGAATGTTTTTATTGACAATCTGAAAAACCATCGCAAATCTGTCAGCCTTGAGTCAATTTTTGGAAAAGATTCTCTCAAGCTGTACAAAACTTGCGAAGCAATTTGGCTCGGATGGCTTCACCCTTACAAAGGGTGCTATGAAGCTAATATCCCTACCATTTTAGACTTCAACTTCAAGGCTAATATTCCTTTTAATAGCTCATTTGATGCTGAATACAAAAAGTTCATTGAAAAATGGTTGGAGGAACATCCTGAAGAAAAAGAAAAAATGGCAAATGATAAAAATATGTACTATGTATCCTTAATAGAAAATATAACACCTAAAGATATATTACCAGGAATAAGTAAATTATTGGAAAATATAAAATCGAATAATATAAAAATAGGATTAGCATCAGCAAGTAAAAATGCGACTATGGTGCTTAATAATTTGAAACTTGTTAATTATTTTGATTTTATAGCAGATGCATCTAAATGTAAAAATAGTAAGCCTGCGCCGGATATATTCCTTATGGCTTTAAATGGTTTAAATGTTGAAGCTAAAAATTGTATAGGGATAGAAGATGCATATTCTGGAATTGAAGCAATAAATACATCAGGAATGTATTCTGTAGGAGTTGGAGATAAAGAAACATTAAAAAATGCAAATTTAGTAGTAGAAGATACAACATATTTAGAATTTGATACATTAATGGATATATTTAATAAATAAAAAGTTAACAGGGGGATATGTATGAAGCGTTTATTTAACACTATTGATGAGTGGAAGATAATTCAAGATAAAATAGAGTTTTAAGAAAATAGATTAGATGAATCCATAAT